>Ga0209164_1000435_pt1:0-100000 | contig 101175 bp, 81 predicted proteins | sample MTBNYHSulfiMetaG_FD_187458 | JGI IMG/M metagenome (GOLD analysis project Ga0209164, IMG submission 187458) | Enrichment culture microbial communities from rom New York Harbor, USA that are MTBE-degrading - MTBE-NYH (New York Harbor Sulfidogenic)... | ecosystem: Environmental > Aquatic...
CAGCGCGCGCTGCGCGCCCCCTCCCCGCCGGCGTCGGCGTCGGCGAGGATCTCCTCGGCGCAGGCGACCGCCGCGGCGTTGAGAGCGAGGTCGCGCTTGCCGACGTTGCGCAGCGCCCAGTTCACCGCCTTCTTCACGAAGTTGCGCCCGTCCCCCGCCTCGCGGCGGACGAGATCGAGGAAGGCGAGGAAGGGCTCGTCCCCGGCGGCCTTGTCCTGCACCGCCAGCGCCGCGACCGTGGCGAAGCCGGCGCGCTTCTCGAACTCCCTCTCGCGCCCGCACCACTCCCGTGCCTTCTCGTACGCGAGGGCGGTCTTGTCGAACAGGTTCGAGGTCACCTGGTCGCACAGGTCCCACGAATCGAAGGCGCGGACCCACGCCTCCATCTGCGCCGCGTCGACGCGCTCGGGCTCGTCCACCATGCTCGCCAGGTGGCGCGCCTCGTGCAGGCCCGTGTCCCAGAGAGCCAGCGCCAGCTCGTGGTCGCGGCCCAGCTCGCGGGCGATCCGGCGCAGCTCGTAGATCGAGACGCCCACGGCGCGGTCGACGTTGATGCCGTAGCGCGCCATGCCCGTACGGGAGGCCTCGCTGCCGAGACGCTCGATGCGCGCCGCGACGGCGGCCGCGCGGGCCGCCGCCGGAGGGGCGTCCGCGCGGCCGTCGTGCGACCGAGCGTCGGGGCCGGACGCAGGATGCGCGTCCATCGCGGCGGCGGCGCTCAGTCGCGGCGCCCCGACAGCAGACGCGTGAGCGCCCCGACGCCGGCGACGGCCATCACCGCGGCCACCGCGAGGCCCACGCCCGCGCCCAGCGCGGCCGCGCCGCGCGGCTGCAGCAGCACGCGCACGCCCTCGCCGAGCTCGGCCTGGCGAGAGAGCACGAGACCGATCACGCCGCGCTCGACCTTGACCGTCGGCGCCGCCACGACGGCCGCCCCTCCCCACTCCACCGCCACGTCGCCGGCGGTCAGCAGCCACTGGGCGCCGGCCTGGCGGACCTGGGCGTCGCCGGCCGCGACGAGCGCCGTCGCGTACCCCTGGGAGAGCGACACGCCGCCGCCGGAGAGCACCGACGCGGCGACCCCCTGGCGCAGCTCGGCGGCTCCGGTCGTCGCGACCACGCCGACGGCGCTCTGCCCGATCGAGGCGGTGTCGCCACGCACCGCGAACGCGAGCGAGCGCTCCACGACGGCGTCCCGCCGCTCGTCCTGTGTCTCGGTCATCAGGTCCTCCTCGGTCGGGCTCGGCGCCGCGCCGTCGCGGCCGTACGGGTCGATTCTAACCGCCGCCGCGGAACGGCGATCGTTCGGCGCCGTCGGCGAGCGCCCGCGGCCGGGCGCGCGGCGGTGCGGGGCTGCCGGCGAGCGACGGCCGGTGGCCGCGACCGCCGGGGCCGCTCAGCCGCGCAGCTCGGCGTCGGCGGCGCCGAGGATGCGGGTCAGCTCGGCCCGCAGCCCGTCCTCGAGCGGCTCCGGCTCGTACTCGTCGAGGAGCGCGGCCGCACGCTCCCGCGCGACCTCGACGGGGTCGCGGAACGTGCCGTCGGAGCCTGCCTGATGAGTGATCGCGCGGTCGAGCGACGAGCGCATGTGGGTGCGTGTGTGACGGTGCGCGAGGAAGTGGCCACCCGGCCCGACGTCGCGCACCGCGTCGAGCGCCAGGCTCTCCGCGTCCACCGGCACCGGCAGCAGCGAGGTGCGCGCGCGGTGGTAGAGATCGTCGCCGAGGAGCAGGTGCTCGGCGTAGAAGGTCGTGTACACGTCGACCAGGCCGATCGAGGGCAAGAGGTCGGACCCTTCGCGGGCGGCGAGCGCCAGGTCGAAGGCCTCCTCGACCCCGGCCTGCCAGGTGCCCGGCACCTTCGAGTCGGTGCCGCAGGCGGCCGACTCGGCCGGGAGCCCCCAGTGGTGGACCAGCGCCGTCGCCAGGCCGCGCCCGCGCGTGTCGAGCGGGAAGCTCACGAAGGCGCCGCTCCTCGGGTCGGCGTAGCTCTGCATGATCGACCCCAGCACCGGCGCCCCCGGCGCCACCAGCTGCAGCAGCACGACCGCGGCCACGACCTCGGCCATGCCCAGCGCGAAGGCCCCGGCCTGCGTCGCCGGCGCCGTCGTGCCCAGTGTCGGCATGGTGACGAAGCAGACCGGCACGCCGGCCTCGGCGAAGACCAGCGCCGCCTCGATGCCGTCGGTGTCCTGCATGAGCGGCGACACGGTGCCGATGAGGTCGCTGAGCACCGGCCGGCGACGGAGCTCCGCCGACCCGCCGGCCACCGCGCGCGCCATCTCGACCGCGTACCGCGCCTCGCGCTCGCCGTTGACCATGCCCTGGAGGTGCTTCACCGTGTTGTTCCACCCCGCGTCGAGCTCGTGCAGCTGGGCGGTCTCCCCGCAGTCCCCCGCGCCGACGGTGGGCCACCAGAAGCTGATGCTCGAGAGGGCGTCCTGCAGGCGCGTCACGTTCGCGAGGTCGGCCTTCGTGGCGAGGCGCACGCGCCCCTCCCCGGGGTCGAAGACCTTCGTGCCACAGCCGTCGGTCGTGCAGTAGGTGCGACCGTCGCCGACCGCGAGGTCGCAGGACGCGTCGCGGGCGCCGAGCGCGAAGCGGCGCGGCGCCCGGCCGACCGCGTCGAGCACGAGCTCTGGGGCGAACCTCGCGACGCGCGTCTCGCGGTCGACGGCGACGCCGTGGCTCGCCAGCAGGTCGAGTGCCCTGCCCGAAGGGAACTGGACACCCACCTTCTCGAGGATGTCCAGCGTCGCCTGACGGAGCGCCTCGAGCTCGCCGGCGCCGTAGTGGATGCCCGCCGAGGCGGGTCCCAGCGGCTGGATGGATGGACGTGCACTGTGTGCCACGGGGTCGGCCCTCCCGACGATCGGCGCCCGGCCCGGCCGCCGGCACTCGGGGCGCCGCGGCCGCCGCCCATTCATACCAGAGAGCCGCGCGGCCCGACAGGTGAGATTCTTCGCCTCACGTCGGCGACAAAGCTGTGCGAACTGCGCGACCGGGGCGGCGGCGGGCCGCGCCGGCGTCGCTCCGACCGCTCAGCGAGCCTCGGCGGCGGCGACGTGCGCGCGGACGGCCGCGGCCAGCTCCGGGGCCCGCTCGACGGGGAGCAGGTGGCCGCCGTCCAGCTCCACGAGCCGTGCGCCGCGACCCACCCGGCGGACCAGCGTGCGTGACACCTCCAACGGCACCAGCGCGTCCCGGCGGCCGTGGACCACGAGAAGCGGCCGATCGAGCGCCGCGACCGCGGCGACGAGATCGCCCGGGCCCGTGCGCTTGTCCGCGACCCCCGCACTCGGGCCCGCCGCACCGGCGCCGCCGCCCGCTCCGCCGCGAACGCCGCCGGCCGGCCCGGCGCTCGAGTCCGCCGTCCCGGCACTCGCGTGCGCTGCCCCGACAGTGGCGTGCCCGGCGCCCGCGGCGGCGAGCCGGGCCGCCCACGCGGCGGTGACGGCGGCTTCGCTCAGCAGCGCCGCGGCGGTCTCCGGGTGACCCGCGACCCACTCGTCGGACAGCGCTCGCCGCACGGCGTCCGCCGTGCCCAGGGCGAGGTCGCCGGCGCCGCCCGCATCTGGCGCGAGACCGCCAGCGACGACCGTGCCCGCAGCGATGCCGCCGGCGGCGGTCATGCCTCCGGCGGAGTGGCCGCCGCCGGCGACCTCGCCGGCCAGCGGCGCCGCCACCAGCGTGAGCGAGGCGACGCGATCCGGCGCGTCGACCGCCGAGAGGGCCGCGGTCACGCCCCCCAGCCCGTGGCCGACGAGATGGACCGGGCGCTCGAAGAGGCCGCGCGCGATGCGCAGGGCGTCGGCGGCGGCCGGGCGGGGCGCGGCCACCCCGTGGCCGCGCCCCGCCCGGCCGCCGCCCCTTCCGTCCCACACGACCACCTGCAGCGCCTCGCCGAAGGGCTCCCGCGGCGCCAGCGGCTCGAAGACACGCCGCTCGTCGTCGTCCAGACAGAGCTCGGGCAGCAACGCCCGCCACCAGCGCATCGCCCCGTCGCCTCCGGCGACCAGCAGCACGGCCGGTGCGTCCTCGGCGCCCGTGCCCAGCCGTCGCAGGGGCAGCGGGCACCCGTCGGCCGTCTTGACCAGGAGAGGATCGTTGCGGGTCGCGAAGGTCTCGTGCGTGCTCACGTCGCCATCCTACCGCAGTCCACCGCCCACGGGCCGGGTGTCGACAGATACCCTCCGGGGGTATACAGGTCTCCAGCCCAGGCCTTGCCGGTCCCTTCGCCTTGCGCCCCGGCCGCGACGAAAGCCAACGGAGGATGCATGATCACCGTCGACGAACGCTTCTGCCCCAAGAACCACCCTTGCCCGACCGTCCGCGTCTGCCCCGTCGGGGCCATCGTCCAGGACGACAGCTCGTCGGCCCCGCGCATCGATCGCGAGCTCTGCACCGACTGCGGTCTCTGCACCCACACCTGTCGCGTGTTCGTGCAGGCGGAGGCCACGATCGAGGACGTCGTCGGGGTCGTCTGAGCCGCCGGGGCGCGCCCGGCCGCCGCGCCGTCCCGGCCCGTTCGCCTCCGGCCCCGGCACCGCCCTCGGCGCCCTTCCCGGCGCCCGATCCGCGTCTCCTCAACGGCGCCCGCGTCTGGTAGCGTTCGGCGCGTGCCGCGCCCACTCGTCATCGCCAACCCCGCCGCCGGCCGCGGGCTCAGCGCCGGCGACATCGAGGCGCTGCTCGCCGCCGTCCGCGAGCGCGTGGGCGACGTGGACATCGCGGTCAGCGCCCGCCCCGGTCACGCGGCCGAGCTCGGCCGCGGCGCCGCCGCCGAGGGTCGCGAGCTCGTCGTCGTCCTCGGCGGCGACGGCACCCTGCACGAGACCGCCAACGGCCTTCTCGCCGACGGCGCGCCCGCCGGCCCCGCCCTCGCCGTCCTCGCCGTCGGCACCGGCAGCGACTTCGGACGTTCCCTGGGGCTCGCGCACGACCCCGCGGTCTACCTCGACGCGCTCGGCTCCGGGCGCCGTCGCGCGGTCGACGTCGGCCGGGCGTCGTTCACGGGCGCCGACGGAAGCCCCGCCTCCTGCTACTGGGTCAACGTGCTCTCCGCCGGCGTCGGCGGTCTCGTCGACCGGTACGTCGCCGGGCTGCCCGACCGCATCGGCGGCCGGCCCGCGTACCTCCTCGCCACGCTCGCCGCGCTGACCGCCTGCCGGCGCCGCCGTCTGACGTGCCGGGCGGTCCTCGCCGACGGCGCGACGCTGGAGCGCGAGCTCGACGGGTTCGCCGTCGCCGTCTGCAACGGGCACACCTTCGGCGGCGGGATGCGCATCGCCCCGGGCGCGCTCGTCGACGACGGCCTCTTCGACGTCGTCTCGATCGAGCGCCGCTCGCGCGTCACGCTGCTGAAGGACTTCGCCAGCGTGTACTCGGGCACGCACCTGACGAAGCGCGGCGTCGGGCACTTCGTGTGCCGCCGCCTCGAGCTCGGCCCCGTGGGCCCCGTGCGCGGACGACGCGTCTTCCCGCTCGACGTGGACGGCGAGCCGCTCGGCGACGTGCCCCTCGAGGTCGACGTCGTGCCCGGCGCGCTGACCGTCCTGACCTGAGCGACGGCCGGCCTGCCGGCCGCCCCGGAGCCGCGCCCGGCCTCCGCGGCAGTCGCAGCCACACGGATGGTTAACGCCGCGGGCGTCCCGTCGTTGTACATGGTGGGGTATCCCTGCCGAGCCGCTGCAGAGCTTCGGCACTGCGTGCTCCGGCCGTCCTTCCGAGACTGCGGCAGGAGCGCAACGTCGGCCGCCGCCGGCCCCAGGCGGCGGTCGACATGGTACCCCTTGTGCTCTGGCGGGCGGTGCGAAGGCCCATCCACCGCCCGCCATCTTTCTCTCTCCACGGCCGGCGACGCACGCGACGACGGGATCCGCACGCGACGACGGGCGACGCACGCGACGACGGGATCCGCACGCGACGTCGGGCTCCGCACATGACGTCGGGCTCCGCACGCGACCACATTCGGCGAAGGCTCCGCCGCGCGGGCGCTCAGAGCTCGACGACCGCCGCCTCGCCCCGTGACGCGGCGTCCAGCAGCGCCGCCGTCGCGGGGTGGCACGTGAACACCAGCACCTGGTTGACCGCGGCGAACTCGACGAGCAGCTCGGCCGTGGCCGCCGCCCTCTCCGGGTCGAAGTCGACCAGGCAGTCGTCCATCACGAAGGGCAGGGCGACGCTGCGCACGGCGAACTCGTGCGCGAGACCGAGGCGGAGACAGAGGTAGAGCTGCTCGGCCGTGCCGCGACTCAGCGTCGCGAGGCTCTTCGCGACGCCGTCGGCGCCGAGGATCCGCAGGTCGTCGTCGAGGTCCTCGGGCTGGACGACGTCGGTGTAGCGCCCGGCGGTGACGCGGGTGAAGGCCGCCCCGGCCGCGGCCAGCACCTCGGGCTGCCGGGTGCGCATGAACTCGCGCAGCGTGCGGTCGACGAGGGCGCGGGCCAGCCACAGCTCGCGGTAGCGCGCGACGGCCTCGTCGAGCTCGGCACGGAGGCTCTCGAGCTCGGCCTGCAGGCGCGGCACGTCGGCGGAGGTCTCGAGTTGCTCGCGCCGCCGGCGCGCGTTCTCGTGGGCACGGATGGCGAGCTCCTGCTCGCCCTCGAGCTCGGCGATGCGCGCGTCGGCCCGGCGCACGCCGGCGGCCCACACGTCGGGACCGCCGGCGGCGAGCTCGTCACGCGCGGCGGCCGCATCGTCGCCGAAACGGACGCGCACCTCCTGATCGGCCTCGCGCACGCGGCGTTCGAGCTCGACCCGGCGATCGGCCGCGGCGCACGCCTCGGCGAGCGCCTGCTCGAGCGTCGGGCCGTCCAGACCGGCGACCTCGCGACCCACGGCCGCGAGCGCCTCGCGGGCCGCGGCCTCCCACTCGAGAGCCTGGGCGTCGAGCGCCGTCGCGTGAGCGACGGCGGCCGCGCGACGCGCGAGGTCGCCGCGGCAGCGCTCGAGCGCCGCCATCCACTCGACGACGCCCTCGATCGAGAGCGTCTCCGGGAACCCCCGCTCCGCCTTGAAGGTCTGCCACTCCGCGCGGGCCTCGGCGAGCCCGCGCGCCGCGACGGCACTCCCGTCGCGGCGCTGGTCGAGCGAGGCCGTCGCCGCGCGCAGCGCCGCCTCGCCGTCGTCGAGCGCCCGCTGCAGACCGTCGTACTCGATGCGCGCCGTGCGCTCGGCCCTGAGAGCGGCCGCGAGGGCGTCGATCTCGGCCGTCGACGGCTCGAGCGACAGCCCGAGCCGCCGCGCGCGCTCGGCCGCGCGCTGCCGCACGGCATCGGCGCCGGATGACGCCGCGCGGCCGCCGCCGCGCGCGCCCACGCCGAACGCCACCGCGGCCGCCGCCGCCACCGCGGCGGCGGCCAGCCACAGCGCCGCGCCCTCGCCGCGCGTCGCGCCGACGACGGCCAGGGCGGCCGCCAGGGCAGCGAGACCGCCCGCCGCGGCCGGCAGCAGCCGCGACGCCGGGCGGGTCTCGGCGGCCGCGGCCGCGCGCAGCTCGGCGCGATCGTCGCGCAGCCGCGCGAGCCGACCCTCGCGGCTCTCGATCTCGTCCAGCGGCGCGGGAGGCTCCTCGGGCAACCTCCGACCACGCGCGTCGAGGTCGGCGCGCAGGTCGGCCGCGCGCTGCGCGGCCGTCGCCTCGGCGCGCCGCGCCTCGGCCTCGGCCTCGGCCGCGGCCGTGAGCCGTCGGCCCCACCCGCGCAGGTCGTCGCGACCCACGATCGACGGGTCGATGGCCAGGACGCGCTCCTCGGTCCAGCCGGGTCCGAGCTCCTCGAGCGCGGCGGACGCGGACCGGGCGGCCTCGTCGGCCTCGTCGTGCAGCTCGGCCCGGCGGCGCAGGCGGTCGCGCCGCACCTCGACCTCCCCGGCGAGCGCACGGAGCGCGGTGACCGTCTCGACGTCGATCGCCGGCTCGGCCGCGAGCTCGACCTCGGCCTCGCGGCCGTCGTGCCACCGCGACCACAGCTCGCCGAGCGCGACCAGCCGGGCCCGTGCGCCGCGCTCGTCGTCGGCTCGCGCCCGCGCCTCGTCGGCGGCGCGGCGCGCCTCCTGCTCCTCAGCGACGCGACTCTCGTAGGCCGCGGCTTCACCGGCGGCGGCCGCCAGCTCCGCGTGACAGGTCTCGAGGCCGCGCAGGAGGTCGTTCACGACCGCCTTGCCGCGAGCGCCCTTGAGCAGCTCGTCGAGCTGCCGGCCCAGCTGCCGGCTGACCTCGCGCGCCGAGCGCCCGGCGCCGACGACCCCCGCGCTGAAGATGTGCTGTCGCACGCCGTCCTCGGTGAGCGTCGCGAACGACTGGAGCTCGTTCAGGCCGAAGGCGAACACCGAACGGAACAGGGTGGCATCGGCGTGGCCGAGGAGGCCCGCCAGCACGTGGGCTCCGACCTCGCCGCCGTCGGGACCGAGGAGCCGGGGCGACTTGTCCTCCCGGTAGCGCCACACGGTGTAGCCCTCCGGACCGTCGTGCAGCGTCACCCGGCCCCCGTGACGGCCGCCGTTCACCGGCTCGTACTGAGGCAGCGCCGTCGTTCGTTTGGGGAACCCGAAGAGGACGTACCGCAGGAAGGTGAGATGCGTGCTCTTGCCCGCCTCGTTGGCGCCGACGAGCACGGTCAGGCCCGGCGAAAGACCGCCGATCTCGACGTCGCGCAGGGCGCCGAAGCCGTCGACCCACCACCCGTCGAGACGCACGACGCGTGCCACGGCGCCGCCGAACAGGGGCCGCGCGGCGCCGTCGGCGGCGGCCCTCACGCCTGCTCCTGCTCGAGCACGTCGAGGGCGCGCGTCTCGGCGCGATCGAGAAGCTCGAGCTCCGTGTCGCCCCCGGGAAGCGACCCCACCCAGCGTGCCGCGCGCCCGCGCCGAAGGGGCTCCTCGAGCTCGTGCAGCAGCGCCGCCCGGCGCTCGCCGTCGGCGCGCAGACCGTCGGCGAGCGCGAGCAGCTCGGCCGAGAAGTCGCTGCGCCGACGGATCTCGTCGCGGTCGAGCGGCGAGCGCGTCTCGTCGCGCACGGACTCGACCCAGAGGAAGGGTGAGGCGCCGCGCCATTCGTCACGCAGGTCGTCGAGAAGGTCCGCGACCGCCCGGGGGCCGCGTAGCAGACCGTGGACCGGCCCCCTGCCCCGCAGACACAGGCGCACGAGCAGACCGCGACCGGCGTGTTCGCCGCGCACGGCGTCGGCGGCCTCGAACAGCGCGGCGCGCAGCGCCGCGAGGTCGTCGAGGCCACCGACCTCGACCTCGGCCTGCGCGAAGCGCACGACGTCGGTCGCGGCGAAGCGGGTCTCGCGCACGCTCGCCCCCGAGACCTCGACGACGAGCGCGCCCTTGGCCCCGCGCTCGGCCGGCTTCGGGCTGCGGCCCTGCGTGTCGCCCGGGTACACGACCCACGGGTCGCGGCTCAGCTCGCGTCGCCGGTGCACGTGGCCGAGCGCCCAGTAGTCGAGACCCGCCGCGCGCAGGTCGGCGAGCGAGCACGGCGCGTAGGCCGCGTGCTCGGGGTCGGACCCGACGTTGGCGTGCAGGACGCCGACGTGCAGGCCGGGCGCCTCGCCGCGAGTGAACCGCAGGGCGAGGTTCTCGCTCGTCTCGCGCCGCGCGTAGCTGATGCCGTGCACCGTCGCCACGACGGCGTCGCCGACCTCGACCGGCACGCTCTCGACCCGCGCCGACCCGAACACGTGGACGCCGTCGGGCCAGGCGCCGATCGCCGACCAGCCCGCCAGAGGGTCGTGGTTGCCGTGCACGACGAACGCCCGTACACCGTGCTCCGCGAGCCGCTCCAGCCCCCGCCGCAGCCGGAGCTGTGCCCGGACGCCGCGCTCGGCGCCGTCGTACACGTCGCCGGCCAGCACGAGGAAGGACGCCCGCTCCGCGAGCGTCAGGTCGACGAGCCGGTCGAGGGCCCCGAGCGAGGCCTCGCGCAGGGCATCGCCGACCTCGGGCGCGGCCTTGGCGACACCCTCGAACGGCGTGTCGAGGTGAAGGTCGGCGGCGTGCACGAAGCGGAAGTCGGCCATGGTCCCGCTATCTTACGGGACCACCCCGGACAGAGGAACGCGATCACGGGCCGCAGGGTCGCCCGGGGCGACCGTGCGCGCAGGGTTCCGCGGCCAAAGCGGAGGAGACGGCGCCGGCGCCGGCGTGGCCGTGCGCGCAGGGCTCCGCGCCGGAACGGAAGAGGCGGCGCCGACGCGGTCGGAGAGGCGCCGGGCCGGGAGCGGCGTGACGGGGCGGCGTGACGGGAGGGCAGCGGCCCGGGCCGGTCCCGCACGCGCGCCCCGCCCTCGCGGGTCAACGACGTCGCGACTACCCTCGTCCCGCCCGGGAACACTGCCGCTGAGGCCCCGACGCAGAGGAGAGGTGCGATGCGGACCGGACACGGCGACGATCGCGAGCCGCGCGCGACGAGCGTGCAGCGCGAGCACCCTCTCGCCGCCAAGGCGGCCCTGCTGGCCGCCCTCCTCGTGTTCGTCGTCTTCTGGCTGCTGCTGGCCCCGAGCTCGGCCGCCGCCGTCTGACGGGTAACGCTCGAGCCGCCTTCGGCGGACGGCCGCCGGCTTCAGCCGGCGGCCGTCCGCCCTCATCCCACGGCGAGGGTCCGGCGGCGCGGCGAGCGCCGGCCGGACGACGCGCGGTTCCCCCGTCGCCGCACCCGGCGAGACCGCGTTCTCAAGCGCAGGTGCGGCCCGGCCGATGAAATGGCCGATGTCGACTCGAGACGGGCTGCCCGCACCAGCGAAGACCGACCTGCTCGCGCTCGTCCGCGAGGTGACGGCCGCGCTCGCCTCCGCCCAGGACCTCGACGAGACCCTGCGCCTCATCGCGAGGCTCACGGCGGAGTCCCTCGGCGCCTGGGAGTGCGACCTGTACGAGTACATGCCCGGGACGCGCAACCTCGTCGCCACGGCCACGTGGGCCATCCGGCCGACGCCCGACGACGACGACTGGCTCGGCGACACGATCGCCGTCGACGAGCTGCCCGACTACCGCGACGCCCTCGAGACCGGCCGTCCCGTGGAGCTGCACGTCGACGATCCGTCGCTCGACCCGCGCATCGGCGCGATCATGGAGCGCTGGGGGGAGAAGAGCTGGCTGCTCGTGCCGCTCTCCTTCGGCGGCCGGCCGATCGGCGTGGCCGAGGTGGTCGAGGAGCGCGAGGTGCACCGCTTCACCGACGAGGAGAAGGAGATCGCGACGACGCTCGCCGTGCCGGCGGCGATCGCGATCCACAACGCCCGCCTCCACCGGCGGATGGCAGAGCAGAACCGCTACCTCGCCTCGCTCGTCGGGTCGAGCCGTACCATCAACGCCACCGTCGACCTCGACGAGGTGCTGCGCCGGGTGACGCGTGAGGCCTGCGAAGCCCTCGAGACCTCGCGCGCCGCCGTCTACACGTACGACCGCGGCGAGGACGCGATCGTGTATCAGGCGCTCCACGAACGCGGCCCGACGCCGAGCGGGACCGACGGCGCGCTGGGCTGCGCCTACCGCCTCGACGACTACCCCGGCGAGCGCGCCATCCTCGAGTCGGAGGCCATCGTCGTGGAGCACGTGGACGACGCGACGCTGCCGGCCGACCGCCGGGAGAGCATGGCGACCTACGTCGAGACCACGGTCCTCAGCGTCCCCCTCCGCTACCAGGGGGAGCCGCTCGGCATCCTGCGCCTGTACGAGTCGACCGACCAGCGCGACTTCGACGAGCTCGAGCTGCAGTTCGCCGCGGGCCTCGGCGAGCTCGCCGGGGCGGCGATCCACAACGCCGCCGCCTACCGGCGTCAGGAGGCGCGCAACCGCCAGCTGAGTGCCCTGCTGGAGGCGAGCACGACGATGACCTCGGGCCTCGACCTCGAGGAGGTCCTCGACCAGCTGGCCGAGCGCGCCGCCGTGGCCCTCGGCTCTTCCCAGTGTCTGATCTACGAGCACGACGCCGACAGGGACTGCCTCGTGTCGCGCGCCCTGTACACCGCGCCGGACGCACCTCCTGAGGACGGCGAGGCCCCCACGGGGACGGCCTACCCACTGAGCGACTACCCGAGCGACCGCCGCACCCTGAAGTGCGGCGAGATCGTGGTGGCGCACGCCTCGGACGAGAGGCTCGGCGACGACGTCCGCGACTCCATGGAGAAGTGGGGCGAGACGACGTGCCTGACCGTCCCGCTGCTGTTCCGCGGCGCGGCGCTCGGCCTCATGGAGATCATCGAGACCGGGGCCGAGCGCCGCTTCACCCCCGACGAGCTCGAGCTCGCGCGGGGCCTGGCCGAGCAGGCGGCGGTCGCCGTGCACAACACCGCCCTCTTCCGCCAGCGGCGCGAGCACGAGGAGCGGCTGGTCGCCATCCTCGAGATCAGCCAGGGCATCGCCGCCTCGCTGGACGCCGCCGCCGTGATCGAGCTCGTCAGCGAGGGGATCGTCGGGCTCTTCCCGCGAGAGAGCACGACCGCCGAGATCATGCTCACCGCCGACGACGACCGCTTCTGCCCCGCCCGCGTCCGCCTCGGCGGCGGCGCCGAGACACGCGCCGTCACCCGCGCCGCCGACGACCTCGTGCGGCGCGCCCTCGAGCGCCTCGCTCCCCTCCAGGAGCCTTGGGACTACGGCCGGCGTCTCGTCGTCCCTCTGATCCTGCAGCACCGCGCCGAGGGCTACCTGGACGTGCGCTGCGCGCTCTCGCGACACATCAGCGAGGACGAGATCCAGCTCGTGCAGATCCTCGTGAACCAGGCGGCCGTCGCCCTGGAGAACGCCGCCAACTTCGCCCGCCTCGAGACGACGTACCTGGAGACGGTCACCGCCCTGGCGGCGGCCATGGAGGCGAAGGACCACTACACGGCCGACCACGCGCAGATGCTCGCCAGGATGGCGGTCTCGGTCGGCCGCCGGCTCGGGCTCGGCGAGCCCGAGCTCCGCGACCTGCAGTACGCGAGCGTCCTGCACGACATCGGCAAGATCGGGATCCCCGGGAGCATCCTCAACAAGCCCGACAAGCTGACCGACGACGAGTTCCGCGTGATGACCGAGCACACCGTCATCGGCGAGCGCATCATCTCGCGCATCGAGTACCTCGCGCCCATCGCCCGCGTCATCCGCGCGGCGCACGAGCGCTTCGACGGCACCGGCTACCCCGACGGGCTCATCGGTGAGGAGATCCCGCATCTGGCGCGGATCGTCTTCGTCTGCGACGCCTTCCACGCCATGACCTCGGATCGTCCGTACCGAAGGGCGATGCCGCAGCAGTGGGCGCTCGAGGAGCTGCGGCACAACGCCGGCAAGCAGTTCGACCCCGAGGTCGTCGCCGCGTTCTGCGACGCGTGGCCGGGGTTCGAGGACGCCGAGGTCGAGCCGCGCAGCGCCCCGCTCCGCGCCTGATCCATCGCACAGGCGTAGTCGCGCCGGGCAACGACCGTCAAGCGAGCGGGTCCGGCGTCCGATGCACTCCATGATGGACGCCGCACCCTCCAGAGCCGCACGCGAGCCCCGCCGGCCGGTCCGGGCCGGCGTCGCGCGTGCCCGCAGGTCCGGGGGTTGCGTTGTCGTATCTGACTACATAGGGTTGCGCGAAACAGTCGGGGGGGCTGTTCCACACTCGTTCAGTCACTCCATGGACACCGCCGGACGGTCGTGGCGTGCCGCGTCGCGACGAACGACCACAGGGAGGCGCCCATGAAGAAGGCCCTCGTCATCCTGTTGCTCACCTTCACCATCGGGCTGGTGCTGTCGCCCGGTGTGGCGCAGGCGCTGACACCGACGCTCGGCGAGGCGAGGGTCATCGCCGCCGTCAACGCGGAGCGGGCGAAGCGTGGGCTCGCCCCCGTGAAGTTCAACGCGAAGCTGACTCTCGCGGCGCGCTACCACTCGCCCGACATGGCGAAGCGCAACCTGCTGACGCACCGCTCGTCGTGCGGCTGGTACACCGGCCAGCGGCTGCGCGCCTTCGGGTACACCTCGCTGAACACGACGTACTACAAGATCGGCGAGAACGTCGGGCGCGGCTACAAGGGGACCATCTGGAGGACGCCCGAGGGCATGGTGTCGCTCTGGATGGGCTCCGACACGCACCGCGCGGTGATCCTCACGGCGAGCTTCCGCGACATCGGCGTGGGCATCCGCTGGAACTCGAACTACACGTGGCGGTACTTCACGGCCGACTTCGGGCGGCGGGTCTACTGACCGCCCCGCCCGAGGCCGACACCGGACGCGACGGCGCCCCGCCCCTCGTCGAGGGGCGGGGCGCCGTCGCGTCCGCCGGCCGGGGCTACTCGGTGACCGTCACTGAGAGCGTCGGGCTGACGCCGAGGACCATCTGGTCCCCGGCCGGCACGGCGACGCGGCAGTCGTAGGTGCCGGGGGCGTCGGCCGTCCACTCCAGGGCGTACAGCCCGTCGGCGCCGATGGTCGACTCGGCGAGCACCTCCCAGCCCACCCCCTCGATGTAGCGCTGCAGGAGGAGGGGGCTCCCCACCCGGGTGAGCGGCAGGACGCTGCCCGAGAAGGTCACCGCCTCGCCGACCCGCGGGGCGGCGGGCTCGCAGACTGCGGTGACCAGCGGACGCACCTCGACCGTCGTCTTGGGCGAGCGGGACTTCCCGTAGCTGAAGCGGTAGACCGTGGTGCGGCCGGGCTTGCCGAGGAGCGAGTAGTCGACGAAGGTGCCGCTGCGCGTCACGCCGTCGCAGACGAAGCTGAAGCTCCGGCGCAGCGTGCGGTCGCTCCGCACCAGGGTCGTCTTCCACACCCCGTCGCGGTAGTACTCGAGGGTGATGCGCTTGTCGGCGCCGATGGTCGGGTAGCTGCGCCCCTGGAGCAGGATGCGGTCACCGTAGGTGATCCTGACGTCGTCGTCGGCCGACGGCGAGATGCTCATGCTGCGCAGCCAGAACCAGGAGTCGCGCAGGCCGAGCCTGTTGCGCAGGGTCCAGCCCGAGGCGGCGGTCGCGCCGTCGCTGCCGACCACGTAGGCGAGCTTGACCCGCGGCGAGACGCCGCGCTCGGCGATGACGACGGTGCGCAGCGTGCCTTCGACGAGCGAGCCGAGCTTGCTGGTCATCGTGTCCGGCGACCAGCGGTAGGGCGCGTCGGCCCAGACGTGGTAGGGCGAGTAGTAGTCGTAGGGGTCCTTGACGCCCTTCAGGTAGGCGACCGGGCTCCCGCCCCAGACGTTCTCGATGTTCTCCGTGTAGCCGCCCGAGGTCGAGGAGAAATAGGCCACGATCGGTGTGCCGTTGTAGGTCGGCACGACGCCGGCGGTGACGGAGACGGCGAGGTTGGTCGCCGCGGTCTCGCCGTCGTAGCCGTTGTAGACCTGGCTGGCCGCCGTGCAGAAGAGGTCGTAGGCGCCGAGGTCCTTGATGCCGCGCACCGCGTACGAGCGCGCCGCGCAGGCTTGGGCGCGCAGCGCCCGCTGCGGCCACGACGAGGGCATCTCGCGCGGCACGACGCCGCGCAGGTAGCCCTCGAGCAGCACGCGATTGACGATGAGGAAGGCCGAGTTGGAGCGCACGACGCGCAGCCAGCCGCGGTAGCGCGCGCCGTCGTCGTCGTAGGGCCAGCCGTTGGCGTTGCGGTTGTAGAGCCGCAGCTTGGCCGTGCCCGGCTTGAACGTCACGTAGGAGGGGAAGACCCACGAGGAGCCGCCCGCCGTGACGCGGTAGGCGGTGCCCGTCCAGGTCACCGTGGCCAGCGTGCCGCCGGTGATCTTCTTCGTCGTCGTGCCGTCGGTGACCGTGTAGGCGGCCGCCGAGGTCACGCGCGCGTCGGCCTGCCCGCTAGAGAGCAGCACGCGCACGGCGCGGTTGCGCGTGGTGCCGAACCTCACGCCCGTGTAGTAGTGCTCGAGGATGCGCTTGTAGCCCCACCCCGCCTTGGCGTACCCGTAGGCGCCGTACTGGCTCAGGCCGATGCCGTGACCCCAGCCGCGGCCGCCGAGGTTGTAGCGGGTGGCCTCGGTGGCGTGCGCCGCCGGCGCGTACCAGGAGGCGAGAGCACACACCGCCAGCACGAGCAGGACCGCGAGCGCAGTGAGCGACGCGCCGGCGGTCGCGCGCGACGGACCGTTCCGGAGCGCGACAGAGGAGGACTGGGAACGGGCTGGGCTGTGGAGATGTCGGGTCATATGAGAGCGGGGGTCGCGGACCTTGCCTTCAATGGTGCCCCGTCGGGCGGCCGCTGTCCAGCACGCGGCTTCGTCCGCTGAGGCGACGGCGGACACCGTGGGCGCCTGTGCTCCTCGGTCTTCAACAGCGGGCGGCGCTCCCCTGCCTCGACGGGCGCGGCGGCGTGCACCTCCTCGACGGGCGCGGCGGCGTGCCCTCCGCGACGAGCGCCGCGACGAGGACCACCGCGCCGCCGTTCCTCCCGAGCGTGACGTCGCGACCCGCGCCGGGCTGCTGCCCGAGCGTGACGTCGCCTCGTGCGGAGCCCCCTGCGGACCGTGGCGGGCCGTCGCCGCAGCCAGACCCGCCGTCGTCCGGCCTGGGCACGCCGAACCGCCCGGCGGACGTGAAGTCCGCTCGCCACGGTGCCGATGCAGGAGTAGCATACTCCGTTAAGTCAGTCCGGGTGCACTCAACATCGGCGCCCGCCCGCACGGGGCGGGAGAGGGGGGTCTCATGTCAAGGCGAGCGCGGTGTCGGCAGGCTCGGTGGTCGGTCGGTCTCGGCCTCGTCGTCGCGTCCCTGGCGCCGCTCCTCGCCGCGTTCACCCTGCTGCTCGCCGTCGCGGCGCCCGGCGTGGCCGCGGCTACACGACTCTCGACCGACACCCTGTCCGCCGCCGCGGTCGGGCCCGTCCCCTCGCCGGCCGGCGGGCACGGCACCGGGCTCCGCCCGGGTCCCGTCGACCTGACCGGGCTCCAGGGCCTCGAAGTCAGCCCGCAGCTCCTGACCTACCCCTCCTCCTTCGACCTGCGGAGCCTGGGCAGGCTGACCCCGGTCAAGGACCAGGGCATCTACGGCACCTGCTGGGCCTTCGCCGCGTACGGCTCGCTCGAGTCGTCCCTGCTGCCCGGCGAGGAGTGGGACTTCTCCGAGGACAACATGGTCTACTTCCACGGCTTCGACTGGAAGTGGGACGAGGGCGGCAACCCGATGATGGCGGCCGCCTACCTCCTGCGCTGGCGCGGGCCCTTCACCGAGGCCCAGGACGCGTACGCCGACGGCGTCCATCCCGACCCCTCGACGCTCACCCTCCAGAAGCACGTGCAGCGCGTCGCCCTCTTCCCGCCACGGGCGGGCTCGACCGCAAACGACGACCTCAAGTACGCCCTGACCACGTACGGCGCCGTCGCCACGAGCATCTACATGAGCACCATGTCGAGCTACTGGAACGACGCGACCGACGCGTACTACTACAGCGGCACCGCAGGCGCCAACCACGGCGTCACCCTCGTCGGCTGGGACGACGGCTACAGCCGGGACAACTTCGCCGCGACGAACAGGCCGCCGGGCGACGGCGCCTTCATCGTGCGCAACAGCTGGGGCTCCGCCTGGGGCGACGCCGGCTACTTCTACGTCTCCTACTACGACACCGAGCTGGCCTACGAGACCAACGCCGTGTTCACCCAGGCGCAGCCGACCGACGACTTCAGCCGCGTGTATCAGTACGACCCGCTCGGCTTCGTGTCGTCGGTCGGCTTCTCCGGCGAGCCCACGGCGTGGTACGCGAACCAGTTCACGGCCGCCGCCGACGAAGAGCTCGCCGCGGTCGGCTTCTACTCCCCCGCGCCGGACGCCAGCTACGAGGTCTACGCCGGCGCCACGCTGGCCACGAAGCAGCTCAAGGCCAGCGGCACGCTCGGCGACTTCGGCTACGAGACGATCCGCTTCGCGACGCCGGTCGACCTCACGGAGGGCCAGCCCTTCGTGGTCGCGGTCAAGCTCACGGTGCCGTTCTTCGGCGGGGACTGGGTCGCGCCGATCGTCATCGAGCTGCCCCTGCGCGACTACTCGAGCAAGGCCACCGCGGCGGCCGGCCAGAGCTACTTCTCCGCCGACGGCACCACGTGGACCGACCTCACGACGCAGATCGCCGACGCCAACGTCTGCCTCAAGGCCTACGCTCAGGGGACGGGCCCGGTGCCGCCCGTCGTGACCTCGCCCAACGGCGGCGAAGACTGGGCGATCGGCTCGTCGCAGACCATCACCTGGACCGGCGACGGCGACGGGACCGCGACCATCGAGCTCAGCCTCGACGGCGGCGCGACCTACCCCGTCACCATCGCCGCCGACACCGCCGACGACGGCACGCACCCTTGGGTCGTGACGTCCGACGCCACGTCGCTCGCCAAGGTGCGCGTCACCACGTCGGCGGGCGCCGACGCCTCCGACGGCGTCTTCACGATCGACGGCCTCCCGGTGAGCGAGGGCGGATGGCTCGCGCAGGCCACGGGCGTGCCGGTCGCCCTCTGGGACGTGGCAGGCTGGAGCGAGGACCGCGCCTACGCGGTCGGCGACGACGGCACCGTCGTCGCGACCGTCGACGGCGGCGGGCACTGGGCGCCACAGCCGACCGGCGTGCTCAACGACCTGCGCGCCGTCGACTTCCTCGACGACGCCAACGGCTTCGCCGTGGGCCTCAGCGGGCGCGTGCTGCGCACCGAGGACGCCGGCGGCACCTGGGTGAGGTCCCGCCCCGCGGCGCTCGCCTTGAACGGCGTCGACGTCATCGACGCGACCCGCACGGTCATCGTGGGCCGCGAGGGCGTCTTCCGTACCTCCGACAACGGCGCGACCTGGCGGCACCAGACGAGCGGCCTCGGGGACGTCGTCTGGCTGCGTGACGTGGACTTCGTCACCCTTCGGCGCGGCTGGGTCGTCGGCCGCGGCGGGCAGATCTTCAGGACGACGACCGCCGGCGCGGGCTGGCGCCTGCAGCCCTCCGGCACCGCCGAGCACCTCGAGGCCGTCACCTTCCTGAGCTCGCAGTGGGGCTGGGCCGTCGGTCGCAACGGCACCGTCCTCAGGACCCTCGACGGCGGCGCGACGTGGGAGCGCGTCGACGTGCCGACCGGCGTCGACCTCTGGGACGTCGAGTTCGTCGGCGCCGAGCTCGGATGGATCGTCGGCGACGGGGGCACCGTGCTGAAGACGGTCGACGGCGGCGCGACGTGGGCCCTTCAGGACCTCGGATGGGCCCCGCCGGGGCTCCGCGGCGTGACGATGCAGTCGGAGGGCTACGGCTGGGCGGCCGGGCTCGGCGGCACGGCGCTGCGCTTCTGGCCGGGCGACGGCGCAGACGACCTGCTGCCGCCGCACACGGAGGCGACACCGCTCGCCGACCGCTGGTTCAACACGGCGGTGCCGATCGCGTTCGGGGCGACCGACCCGTCGGGAGTCGCCCGCACCGAGCACCGCCTCGACGGTGGCGACTGGACCCCCGGTGACGCGTACACGATCGAGGCCCCGACGGACGGTGCGAACGACGGCTACCACTGGGTCGACTATCGCTCGGTCGACACCCTCGACAACGTCGAGTCCTTCCACACCGCCGAGGCGCGCATCGACACCCAGCGGCCGACCACGTCGGCGCCGGAGAAGGAGCGCGTCGAGCGGTACCGGTACGTGAAGTTGACGTACAAGGTCAAGGACGTCCTGCCCAACGCGGGCACCGCCAAGGTCACCATCAAGATCAAGACGCTGAGCGGCTCCATCGTCAAGAGGCTGTATCCCGGCACCAAGAAGGTGAACGTGCGCCTCGACTACCGCTGGCGCTGCACGATCCCCCGCGGCACGTACCGCTTCTACGTGTACGCGACGGACGCCGCCGGCAACACGCAGAGCTACGTCGGGCGCAACAGCCTGGTCGTGTACTGACGGGGGCGCGTGCCGCGCACGGCACGGGCCCCCGTGGAGGCGGACGACGACGCGAGCGGCCGCGGCGAGCCGAGGTCCTCCCCGCCCGCGGCCGTTTCGTCCCGTCGCACGGCGAGCAGAACCACGGCAGACGCATCACTCACGACCGAAAGGGGAGCGATGGGGCTCAGCATCGTCCTGGGATACGACGGCTCGGACTGCTCCAAGCGCGCGCTGACGACGGCGGCCGACCTCCTGCGAGGGATGCCGGATGCGCGCGTGGTCGTCGTCCAGGGGTACGAGATCGTCATGGGGTTCGTGCCGCCCGGCATGACCGGCTCGACGATGATGATGGCCGGCGAGCTGGAGGCGCAGGTGAAGGCGGCCGAGGCGGCCGGGCGGCGTCACGTGGACGAAGCCAAGGCGGAGCTCGAACGGGCCGGCGTCACGGCGGAGACCGCCGTGAGCCCCGGAGGCGCGGTGCCCGCGCTCCTGCAGGCGGTCGAGGACTTCTCCGCCGACTTGATCGTCATCGGGTCTCACGGTGAGGGAGCGCTCTCCGGCGCCATCATGGGCTCGACCGCCTACCGCATCCTGCACCGCAGCCCCGTGCCGGTCCTCGTCGTGCCGCTCCGCGAGGGCTGAAGCCGGCCGGCGCGCGAGGACATCCCCTGAAGGAACGCCGGAGGCGGCGTCGAATCCTGTCCCCGGTACCCCCTCGAGGCGGCGGCGCCGGCCCCGGCCCGCCGCCTCCCCCTTCCCCGAGGACCCCGGCGCACGCGTCGTCACGCGGCCACGACCGAACATCTGTCCGCCTCCTGTGCTAGCCTCCCGTGCGACGCCGCCGCCGGTCGAGCGCGCCGGCACGCGCCGCGCCGCTGCGGAGCCGGTCGCTGCAGACCAGGTCCTTCCGCCCGGTGGCGGCGTCATCACGGGAGAGGTCCGTCGCCTTGGGCGGCGGTGCAGGGTCGGAGGTGCGGCATGACACAGCGGCGTGTGCGACAGCCGGTCGACGGGGGGCTCGTCTGGGTCCTCGCGCTCCCCGAGTCGCTGCCGTGCCACACGCGGCCGGCCTCCGCCGACGCGCTCCGCGAGCTCGCGGGCCGCTACCTCGCCGACCCGGCCGACGACGATCTCGCGAGCCGCGCGGCGGGCGTCGTCGCGCGGCTCATGGCCGGGCGCGAACTCAGCGGCCCCTGGGGCGAGTGAGCGCGGCCCGAGGGCCGCACGCCGTCAGTACACCTCGGGGATGAAGGTCTGCGACTCGATGGGCGGCCGCACGTAGCCCTTGTCGGGCGGCCGCGGGGGCAGCTTCATCCCGTGCGGGAGCACGTCCTCGTAGGGGATCATGCTCAGCAGGTGTCGGATCATGTTCAGGCGCGCGCGGCGCTTGTCGTCGGCGTTCACGACCCACCACGGCGAGTCCTTGGTGTCCGTGTAGGCGAACATCTCGTCCTTGGCCTTCGAGTACTCGACCCAGCGCATGCGACTCTCGAGGTCCATCGGGCTCAGCTTCCAGACCTTCAGCGGTGTCTTGAGCCGCTGCTGGAAGCGCTTCTCCTGCTCCTCGTCGCTCACGCTGAACCAGTACTTCAGGAGCGTCAGGCCGTCGCGGATCAGCATGCGCTCGAACTCGGGGCACGTGCGGAAGAACTCCCACACCTGCGCCTCCGTGGCGAACCCCATGACGCGCTCGACACCGGGGCGGTTGTACCAGCTGCGGTCGAAGAGCACGATCTCGCCCGCCGCGGGCAGCTCGGCGACGTAGCGCTGGAAGTACCACTCGGTCTTCTCGCGGTCACTTGGTGCAGCCAGAGCGGCGATGCGCACCACGCGCGGGTTGAGATGCTCGGTGATGCGCTTGATCGTGCCGCCCTTGCCGGCGGCGTCGCGACCCTCGAAGACGACGGCCACGCGCTGCCCGCCCTTCTTCACCCATTCCTGCAGCTTGACGAGCTCGACCTGCAGCTTGCCGAGCTCGCGCTCGTAGGCCGCGCGATCGAGCTTCTTCGGCGCCGCGGCCTTGTCGACGGTCGGCGCGGCTGCGCCGCCGGCGCCGTTCGCGACCTCCGCCGCGGCGTCCTTGCCCTTTTTCTTGTCCTTGTCGTCGGCCACCATCGCCCCCCTCGGAGGTCCGCCGTCCTCCGCATCATAGTCGACGACGACGGCTTGTGAAGGCTTCGTGCCGTCCGGGCCGGCGGCCCGGACGGCACGAAGCCTGTAGAATCACGGGCGGAGGCGCCGCCGGCGCCCCGTGCCCCACGACCCGCGGAGTCGAGCCGATGCCCTCCTCCTCGCCGCCCCTCGAACAGGAGCTTCTGCGCCTCGCGGAGTCCGTCGCCCCCGAGCGCGACGCCCGTGTGGCCGTACGACGCTGGGGCTGGGACGGACGCGGCGGAGCCACACTCGAGGTCGCCGGCCGTGAGGCCGGCGGCCTCAGTCGCGAACGCGCCCGGCAGCTTTGCCGGCGGGTCGAGGCGAGCCTCCGGGCGGCGGGGCGCCGCGACGGGGAGCCGCCGGACGGGCGCCCGGCGGGCGGGCTCGCGTCGCCGCGCCTCGACGAGGCGCTCCTCGTCGCCGCCGAGGCCGCGCCCACGACCAGGGGCGCCCTGGCGCGCCGCCTCGCCGACCGGCGTGTCGCGGCGCGTCCCTTCGACCCGGCCGGCCTCGTGGCCGCGGCCGCCCTCCTGGGTCGCGACGTCGCCTTCACCCTCGAGACCGTCGGCGGGCTCGAGGTCGTGGTGCCGCACCCCGACGACCCGGCCCTCGGCTCGCGCCAGCTGATCGCCGGCGTCCTCGCCACGGCGCGGGGCGTCGTCAGGCGCGGAGGGGCGGCGCGGGTACCCGACGTCACCGGCCGCGTCGCGGCCGAGGTCGGGGCGTGGGTCGACGACGAGCTCGTCCGCGCCGTGGTCAGCGAGCCCGACGACTTCGTCTGGCTGGACCGCCGCGCGGGCTGGTTCCTGCTCGCGGCGGTCGCGAAGAACGCGGTCGTGAGACGCGCTCTCAAGGTGCTGAGTGTCGCCGGCGAGCTCGACGTCGGCGACTTGCACGCCGGCATCCGCCGCGACGAGCGCATGCGCGACTTCGTGATGCCCGAGTACGTGCTCGCCGAGCTGTGTCAGCGCATCCCCGGCGTCGCCGTCGAGGGCAGGACGGTACGCGCCGTCACGCCGCTGGCCCCCGACGACCTTCTCGAGGCTACGGAGCTCGCCTTCGTACACGTCCTGCGGCGGCACGACGGCCCCGTGGAGCGCCGTGAGCTCGAGCGTCTGTGCCTGCGCGAGGGCATGACCGCGTCGAGCTTCGCCAACCGGCTGTCGTACTCACCGATCCTCGAGGAGGCCGGCCGCGGGCGCTACACGCTGCGGGGGACGGCGAGCCGCGCCCCGCTGGCCGGCGACGAGGACGGCGTGGTGCCGCACCCCGGCGATCTCGAGCACTTCCGCGCCCTGCGGCGGCGCTGAGACGCGGGCGCCCGCGAGCACGCGTAAGAGCTCGTGAGGAGCCGCGGGCGCCGTCCCGTGAGGCGCCGGGGCCCGCCCGAGGCGGCGTCGGCGCCCGCCCGAGACGGCGTCAGCGCCCGCCCGAGGCGGCGTCGATCGCGCCGGGCAAGTCCGCCGGCGAGGCGACGACGCGCGCGGCGCCGGCGGCGAGCAGGCGCGCGCCGTCGTGCCAGCCCCAGGCGACGCCGATCGGCACGACCCCCGCCTCGCGTGCCTCCAGCACGTCGCCGACCGTGTCGCTCACGAAGGGGTACACGGGCTGGCCCGGGTACTGCGCACGCACGGCCGCGATCTTCTCACGCTTGCTGAGGCCGCTCTCGAAGCCGGACACGGCGCGCACCCCGCGCACGCCGCGCTCGGCGAGGAGGCCCTTCACCAGCCCTTCCTTGTTGGAGGTGACGACGACCACGTCGCGACGTTCGGCGAGGCGGCCGACGACGTCCGGCATCCCCGGGAAGAGCGTAAGCCCGGGGATCAACGGCTCGAGACCGTCCATCGCCGCCTCGACCGCCTCGACGACCCGGGCGTCGTCGCCGCCGGTCGCGCGCAGGGTCTCGTACACGTTGCCGGCGAAGAGCTCGACGACGTCGGCGACCGTGCTGACGCCGGGGATGCCGAAGCGCGCGCAGGCGGCGATGAGCGCGGCGGAGAACGCCTCGAGGGAGTCGACGACGACGCCGTCGAAGTCGAGCATGACGACGTCCCGTCGCGGCCCCGCCGCGTCACGGCGGGGCCGCGGGGGTGGCGCCGGCGGCGGGGGCGAGGTCATCGCCCCCGCCGCCCTCCGCGCGCCCAGGGGATCGTGGACCGGTTCAGTGGAACTGCTTCTCGCCGGCGACGAGACCGGTCTTCTTCTTGAACTGCCCGACGCAGTTGATCTCGATGTCGAGGAGCTCGGCGATACGCACCTTGGCCGCCATGCCCTTGGCGATGCCGGGGACGCCCGTGATCGTGCCGATGTCGAGCTCTTCCCTGAGACCTCGCATCAGCGTCGGATCGGACAGGTCCAGCGGCGTCACGTGGAGCTTGTCGGCGACGTACTTCTTGGCGTCGTCGATCCTCATCTTCTTGCTGAGCTGCATCCTCGCCACCAGGTCTCCAGCGGCCCGGATGCCACCCATCGATGAGGCCAGCAGATGCGCCAGGTGCATGCCGGCAGGGTCGCCCGTGCCCACCTACAACCCGTCGGCCTTGCCGATCTCGATCATCGCCGCGCTGCAGCGCGAGACGACGTCGACGGCGGGCGTCTCGAACATCGGCACGCCGCCGACGCCCATGCCGACGTTCGGGTGGATCGGGATCTTCGCGATCTCGGTGCAGGCCTTCACGAAGGTCAGCGAGCGGGCGAGGTTCCACGGCACCGTCTTGCGCGTGTTGGTGTTGGAGACGGGGCCGAAGATGGCGCAGCCCGCCTGCTCGCAGAGCTCGAGCTGCTGGTGCGGCCAGAGGCCGGCGAGCCGCACGCCGTTGTACTCGAGCTCGCCGTGGAAGCCGAGGACCATCTCGGACGACATGCCGATCTCGACCGGCAGGCCGGTCTCCTTGGCGACGTGCTCGGTGGTCTTGAGCACGGCCCAGAACTCGGCGTCGCCGGTCGAGGCGACCGTGTCGTAGTCGATGCCGTCGGCGCCCATCTCGACCATGCAGTCGCTCATCTCGATGCAGTCCTCGAGACAGGCCTGCGCGGCCTCCTCCTGCGTCTGCCGCGCCTCGGCGATCTTGCCCAGCGGCAGCAGGTCGGACGGGTTCTCGAACGACCCGTCGGGCCGGTAGTAGAGCCCGAGGTTGGGCATGAAGCCGTAGAGCAGCGGGAAGATCGTGACCTCCTGGAGGATCTCCATGTGCAGCTGCTCGAGCGCCTTGAGGAAGCGCTGCGGCTTCACCGAGTAGTCGTTGTGCGAGACCTCCATCGAGTCGAAGCCGAGCATCGACTCGAAGAGCCGCACGCCGACCTCGCGGTTCACGGGGGCGGTGACGCCGCTCGACATGCGCGACGAGTTGAGCGCGTTCACGCAGCCGTCCTTGGTCATGACGACCTCGTGGCCGCGCTGCACGCCCCAGAGCCGCGTCGGGGCCGAGAACATGTCGACGAGGTAGTCGATCTCGTTCTCGGTCAGCGTGGGGATCTTGGCCTTGACCGCCGCCGCCTCCGACCCCGTGACGAACTCGTTGCGCAGCTCGTCAGGGGTGAGCTCGACGTTCGAGGCGTCACCCATCCTGGTCAGTATCTTCATCCTCGGCGACCTCCGCGGTCGTGATCTTTGACGGCCGTCCCTCTGCGAGACGACTGCGAATCTAGCGGTTGAGCACCGCCCTGGCACGCGCGTAGACGTTGTCGGCCGTGAAGCCGAACTGCTCGAAGAGGGTGCCGGCCGGGGCCGAGGCGCCGTAGCGGTCGAGGCCGACGACCTCGCCCTCGTCGCCGACCCAGCGCTCCCAGCCGAAGGTGACGCCGGCCTCGACGGCCACGCGCCGCCTGCAGGCCGCGGGCAGGACGCTCTCGCGGTACTCCGCGCCCTCGGCCTCGAAGAGCGCCCACGAGGCCATGTTCACGACACGCGAGCGCACGCCGTCGGCGGCGAGGCGTTCGTGGGCCTCGAGCGCCAGCTGGACCTCGCTGCCGCTGGCGATGAGGATCACCTCGGGGAGACCGTCGCCGGCGGCGTCGGCGAGGACGTACGCGCCGCGCGCGACGCCTGCCGCCGGCGCGTACGCCGAGCGGTCCATCACCGGCAGGTTCTGCCGCGTCAGCATCAGGCCGACCGGTCCGCTCCCGTGCTGCAGGGCGATCTTCCACGCCTCGACGGTCTCGTTGGCGTCGGCCGGGCGCAGCTCGGTCCAGTTCGGGGACGCACGCAGGATCGCGAGGTGCTCGACCGGCTGGTGCGTGGGCCCGTCCTCGCCGACGCCGATGCTGTCGTGGGTGAGCACGTACACGACCGGCAGCCCCATGAGAGCGGCGAGGCGCATGGCGGGGCGCATGTAGTCGACGAAGACGAAGAACGTGGCCACGTACGGGCGGATGCCGCCGTGCAGGGCGAGGCCGCTGCCCATGGCGGCCATCGCGTGCTCACGCACGCCCCAGTGCACGTTGCGCCCCTCGGGCGTGGCGGCCTGCTGGGCGGGCGCGTCCTTGATGAGCGTGTTGTTCGAGGGCGCGAGGTCGGCCGAGCCGCCCATGAGGGTCGGGAGGTGCGGCGCCAGGGCGTTGATGGCCTTGCCCGATGCCGAGCGCGTCGCCACGGCGCCGTCGGCCGGGTCGAAGGTCGGCAGGTCGGCGTCCCAGCCGTCGGGCAGGGCGCGGTTCCAGGCCGCGTCCCAGTCGGCGGCGCGCGCGGCGTCGGCGGCGCTCCACGCCGCCAGGCGCTCGCGCCACGCGGCGTGCGCCGCCGCGCCGCGCGCCGCGGCGGCCTCGTAGAAGGCCCTCACCTCGTCGGGCACGAGGAACTCGGGCTCGAGCGGCCACCCCCGCGCCTCCTTGGTCAGCTCGACCTCGTCGGGGCCCAGCGGCGCGCCGTGGGCGGCGGCCTTGTCCTGCTTGTTGGGCGAGCCGAAGCCGATGTGGGTGCGCACGGCGATGAGCGACGGGCGGCCGGTCTCCGCCTTGGCCGCCGTGAGGGCGGCGTCCACCGCCTCGATGTCGTTGCCGTCGTCCACGCGCTGCACGTGCCAGCCGTAGGCCTCGAACCGGGCGCCGACGTCCTCGCTGAAGGCGAGGTCGGTCGAGCCGTCGATCGTGATGTGGTTGTCGTCGTAGAGGACGATCAGCTTGCCCAGCTTCTGGTGACCGGCGAACGACGCCGCCTCGCCGCTGATGCCCTCCATCATGTCGCCGTCGCCGGCGAGCACGTAGGTGAAGTGGTCGACGACGTCCGGGCCGTCGCCGTTGAAGGTGGCGGCGAGGAAGCGCTCGGCCACGGCCATGCCGACGGCGTTGGCGAAGCCCTGCCCGAGCGGGCCGGTCGTCGTCTCGACGCCGGGCGTCTCGCCATGCTCAGGGTGACCCGGCGTCCTGCTCTCCCACTGGCGGAAGGCGCGCAGGTCGTCGAGGCTGAGGTCGTACCCGGTCAGATGGAGGAGCGAGTACAGGAGCATGCTGCCGTGGCCGGCCGACAGGACGAAACGGTCGCGGTCCGGCCAGGCCGGGTCGGACGGGTCGAACCGCAGGTGGCGCGTGAACAGCGTGTGCGCCATGGCGGCCGCCCCCATGGGCAGGCCGGGGTGACCGGACTTCGCCTTCTGCACCCCGTCCACGGCGAGGAAGCGGATCGTGTCGATGCACCGCTGCTCGACGGAAGTGCTCTCCCCTGGGCTCACGTGCGTCCTTTCGTTCGCGCTGACGGCGGGCCCGGGGGCCGACCCCCGCGCCCGCCCCTGCCGGCCGTGCCCGCCGCCGGACGGGTGGCCTGCCGCCGCCCTCCCCCGTGACGAGGTGAGGGCGGCGGCGTCCGCGGCCGAACACCTGACCCCGCGCCGCGTCCGGCGGCTCCCGGACGTGCGGCGAGGGCGTGACTCATGTCATCCGTGACGCGCGCTCACCCGGCGAAGTACGCGCGCACGAAGCGCACGAAGCGCTCGTTCTCATCCGGTGTGCCGGGAGTGACGCGGAAGTAGCCGTCCTTGCCGTTGATCGGCTTGATGGTCTTGATGATGACCTGCTCCATCTCGTTCGCGGCCTGCACGATCTCGGCGCTCTTCTTGCCGGTCACGGAGGCGTCGACCAGCATGTAATTGCCGTGCGCCTCGAACGGCGTGAGGCCGACCGCCCTGAGCTCCTTGGCGAACGTGTCCATCCACTCGTTGTTGTACCTGACCTTCTCCTTGACCTCGCCGGTGTCGAGGATCGCCTCGGCGGCGGCGATGGCCATCAGGCTCAGGTTCCAGGGCAGATACATGAGGTTGAACGCCTCGACCACGTCGGGCGAGCCCACCACGTACCCGAAGCGCACGCCGGCGAGACCGAAGGCCTTGGAGAACGTGTGCGAGAGGAAGACGTGCGGGTACTTCTTGACGAAGTCGACCTTGGCCTCGACCTGCGGGTGGTAGTCGAGGTAGGCCTCGTCGATGCACAGCGGGATGCCGAGCTCGCAGAACTTGGTGAGGTCGGCGTCGTCGATGAAGATGCCGGTCGGGTTGTTGGGGTTGATGATGAGGATGAGCTTGGTCTTCTCGTTGACCGCGGCGAGCATCGCGTCGACGTCGTACTGGAGGTCCTCGTCGCGCAGCGGGATCTGGACCGTCGTGGCGCCGCAGAGGCCGGCGCGCGACGGGAACATCTCGAAGGTCGGGTTGGAGCACAGGAACTCGTCCCCGGGCTGCAGGAAGAGACGCATCATGGCGTCGATCGTCTCCGACGACCCGTTGGCGAGGGCGATGTTCTCGGCGGCGACGCCGTGCAGCTCGCCCAGCTTGGCACGCAGGCGGTAGGCGCGGTCCGGGTACCGGTTGCCCTTCTTCGCCATGTCGACGATCGCCTCGACGACCGCGTCGGACGGCGGGATCGGGTTCTCGTTCAGCATCATGCGGCCGAGCTCGGGGTGGGCCCAGGCCTTGTCGAGGACGGCCGTGTTGTACTCGGGCGCCGTGAAGACCCAGGGGATGATCTTCTCTCTGATGTCGGTCATTCTTCGCTGTCCTTTCTCGGCAGTGAGCGGCTCGGCCGCGGTCAGGCGTAGGCGAGGCAGCTGCCCGCGAACTCGACCATCTCGTTGGTGGCCTTGGAGAACGCCTCCGCGGTCCTCACGAGCGCCGGGTGGGTGTTGTACTCGTCGCGGGTATAGCCGTCCACTTCGTAGGCGCGCTCGAAGTACGGGATGCGCATGAGCTTGTCCATGACGTCCTTGGGCGGGTCGACCGAGATCCGGTCCGCCTCGAACGTGATGTCCTCGGGGCTGGGGAAGTTGATGAGCTCGTCGATCAGCGGCGGCGGGCAGGTGACGACGATGTCGGCGCCGGCCTTCTCCTCGAGGTGCCAGATGCGCGTCTTGCCGTCGACGACGGGCCCGACGCGCAGCGAGCAGGAGAGCATCTTGCTCCGGTAGCCGCCCTCCTTGACCAGCCGGTAGGCCTTCTTGAAGATCGCCAGCTCGGCCATGCGGACGTCGCCCTCGGTGACCTCGATGCCCTTCTCGGCGCCGGCGTCGCGGAGCCCGCCGAGGTCGCCGTAGCGGGCCTCCATGTGGGTGATGACCGAGCGCCACTTCGAGAGGTCGACGCCGTCGGCCTCGGCCCGCTCGAGCCCGCGCTTCACGGTGCGCGCGCAGTCCATCAGCTGCGGCAGGATGAAGGTGAGGGTGTTGTTGGTGGCGATGCCCCTCGCCGTGAGCTCCTCGATGACCTCGTAGCCCTGCTTGGTCCCGGGCACCTTGATCATCACGTTGGGGTTCAGCGCGTGGAGCTCGGCCGCCTGGGCCAGCATCGCGTCCTTGTCGAACGCGCTGCGTGGGTCGCACTGGCCGGAGAGGAAGCCCTCCTTGTACCCGGACGCCTCGAAGAGCGGCAGGAACATGTCCGAGCCCTGCTTGACGACCTGCTTGTACAGCTCCCAGAAGAGACCCTCGGTGTCGAGGTCGGGGGTCTCGGCGAGGATCTTCTTCGCCTCCGCCTCCCAGCGCGGCGGGTCGTCCTTGATGGCCTGCAGCGAGAGCGGCGGGTTGGTCGTGACGCCGCGGAAGAGCTGGCTCATGGGGTCGCTGACGTCGTACATGCGCGCGAACTGCGCCTTGAGGACGTCGTGGTCGGCCGGGTCGGCCTTGGCCAGCATCTTCTTGTACCAGTTGTCGAGGATCACCGGTGAGGAGTCCCACCAGATCTCCATGCCGGGGCTGACGGCGACCAGGTCTTCGAGCATGTTGCGTTCGTGCATCTCTCCCCCTTAGGGATGGTTTCGACGGTGGTCGTGGGCGTGGTCGGTCTCGCTTACGTCCCCGGCGCCCTCCTGGTCTCGTCGGGCCGCTCTTCAGCTGGTGACCGGTTCACACGACGATGCATCTGACACCCAGGGACGTGAGCTCGTCGCGCACGGCGGCGTCGACACCGTCGTCGACGACGACGGTGTCGACGCGGTCGAGCCCGCAGATGACGACGTCGGCGACGACGCCGATCTTGCTGTGGTCGACGAGGACGACGACCTCGCCGCGCGTGCGGTCGATCATCGCGCGCTCCATGCTGGCGATGCCGACCGTCGGCGTGGTGAGGCCTTCCTCGAGGTCGAAGCCGTCGACGCCGAGCAGCATGCGGCCGGCGTGGAAGTGGCCGAGCTGGTCGATGCCGAGAGGGCCGTCGAGCGCGTTCGAGCGCGGCCGGTAGCGGCCGCCGATGAGGATCACCTCGAGCGCGAGGTGCTGGGCCTCGGCGAGCGCGCCGCCGTTGTGGGTGATGACCCGCGCCTCGAGACCGGCGTCGACGTGCCGCAGCACCTGTGCCGCCGTGGTGCCGGCGCTGAGGAACACGGTCTCCCCCGGCCGGATCATCGCCGCCGCGCGCTGCGCGATGCGGCGCTTCTGCTCGGCGTTGGCGGCGACGTTGTCGAGGTAGTGGGCCTCCTCGACCATGCGCCGCCGCAGGAGCGCCCCGCCGTGGGTGCGGAGGAGCACGCCCTCGGCCTCGAGACGCTCGAGATCGCGACGGATCGTCATCTCGGAGACGCCGAGGTCTTCGCTCAACGAGGAGACGCGGACGGCGCGCCGCTCCTGGAGGAGCTCCCAGATCCGGGCTCGGCGCTGGGCCGGGATCATCTCATGAGCTTCCGGCACGCCCTGAGGGGGCACGGTCCGTCGGCCTCCGTTCGCGTCGGCGGAACATCACAAAGTCGAACACATTGTAACTACCCCGCACGCGGTGTCAAGCCTGAGTCCCGCACATAAGCGCACAATGTGGCGACGGTGAGCGGCCGGTGAAGAGAGCGCCGCAGAGCCGGGGGGCGGCGCACCGGCAGCCGTGCCGCGGCGTCCTTGCGGGGTGAACCCCAGCGCCGCGGATGCCGCGCGAGGCGGCGAGGCGCGCGGCGGCGGGCCTCGCCGCCCGGAGCCGCGCTCAGAGCACAACGGGGCGCACCGCGGAGCTCTCGGCCCGCGCGGCCGCGCTCAGCGGGCCGCCGCGCTCAGCGGGCGGCCGCGCCGCTCACCAGTCCGAGAAGCCCTCGTTGTACCAGACCTTCGAGGCGCCCTTCTTGGCGCGCTTGCTCCACTTCTTCGACTTGGGCTCGGCCTCGACCCGGGCGAGCAGCTTGTCGGCCTGGGCGTGGACGCGGGCCCGCATCTCGGGCGTCAGCGCCGGCACCTCTTCGCAGTGGGTCCTGACCTTCGGCAGGTTCAGCTGCGTCGCCGTGTACCAGAAGCCCCAGTCGTCGGCGAAGCGCCGGGCCACGTAGTCCATGTTGATCTTGTGCTCGTCGTCGCTGCCCAGCTCGGCGGTCACGAAGAGGTACTCGATGTCCTTGAGGTCCTTGTCGTTGATCTCGACGATCTGCAGCTTCTGCAGCAGGATATCGGCCAGCGTCACGGAGTAGTCGTCGAGCTCGAGCCGGTCCTTGTAGTCGACCTCGTGGCAGTAGTCGAGCTTGTCGAAGAAGACATCGATCATGGGGACCGGGCCGGCGTAGTAGATGTGCCGCGTCTTGCCGGACATGACCATCGTCTGCTGGTCGCACTCGTAGCCCATGTCCTTCATGAAGTCGCGCATCTTGCCGCGGCCCTTGCCGTAGGCCGCGTAGTCGATGTCGGTGAAGTAGCGCTCGCCGAGCCGCTCGAGCTTCGCGTAGAGGTCGATCTGGTCGGGGAAGTAGTAGTGCAGCGCCAGCGGGCCCATCACGCGCATCACGATGCCGCGCTTCTGCGCCTCCTCGACGAGCCGCTTGCCTTCGCTCAGGAAGACCTCGGGCCCCGGGTACTCCGAGAGCGGGATGTCCTTGGGGAGGATGAACGGCTTCTGCGCCATGGTCTCTCACGACCTCCTTCTGCGACTCGCGGCCGCGCGCCCGCCGCGGTGAAGCCGCCTGTCCTCTGCCCTCTCCCCTGCCGGAGCGAGGCTGTCTCCCGACGCGCGGAGCGCCGGCCGGGCGCCGGCGGCCGCTCCGCGGCCGCCGGCGCCCCTGCCGGCACCAGTGTCAGCTGACGTCGGCTTACTCGACCGGGATCTCCTTCGCCACGGACTCGAGCGCCATGCCCTGGTTCTTGCGCACCGCCCAGGCGACCACCCAGATGACGATGGCGAGCACGTAGAGCACCGCCATGAAGATGCCCGACTGCGTGTTGTTCACGCCGTACATGTCGTCGACGATGAAACGGTAGATGTTCCACGCCATGAAGCCGGAGTAGATCGCGGCCACGATCGAGAGCCAGGGGATGCCGGCGATCTCTCCCTTGGGCAGCGACGAGCTGTCCCAGATGGCCCGGGCGCGCCACTTCATGACCATGAAGGCCAGCGCCGTCCCGAGGAACATGATGACGATGCCCAGCGTCGCGTCGTAGGTGAAGAGCTTGACGATGGTGACGCCGTAGTCCTCGTCGACGGGCGTGTAAGCGTAGAGTGCCGCCATGATCGTCGACGGGACGGTCATGAGGACCAGCGCGATGACCGGCACGCCGTTGGAGGTGACCCTCGCGGCGCCCTCAGGCAGGATCCGGTCGAAGGCCGACGCGAAGATCATGCGCGTGGACGACAGGAAGAGCGTGCCGAACCAGCCGAAGAGCAGCAGCGAGATGGCCGCCACCAGGATGACCTGGAAGGCCGTGTTGGGCACGATCCAGGCGATCATCGCCGTCGGCGAGACGTAGTCGCCGCCGATCGGCGAGATGCCCCACCAGAAGGCCGCCATCGTGCCCATGAAGGCCTGGTAGCCCACCTTCCACGTCATCAGCGCGAGGAAGGCGAGAGCGATGAGTGTCGGCACGAAGAGGCCGCCCAGCATCTGGTAGATGTTCTTGCGGAAGTCCTTGGCGCCGCGCACCTCGCCGTAGAGGGTCGCGCCCCAGTTGGGCCACGCCATCCAGAAGAGGGCGAACGGGATCAGGAACCAGGTGTACTTGCCGATGCCGCCCTGGAAGGTCGAGGTCGGCATGCCGGTGCCCTCGCCGATCGCCTCCATGGCCTCCCACGCGCCGGGGTACGTCTCGCCCTCGACGGCGACCTGGCTGCCGTCCTCGGCGTAGACGAAGAGCCCCGCCTCGTCCTGCTCCCACACGGTCAGGTCGAGGAGGCCCGCCTCGCCGCCGTAGTACTTCTCGGCGGCCTCGTTGAACTTCTCCTTGAAGGTGTCGCCCGAGGTGACGAGCAGCAGGATGCCGCAGACGACCACTCCGGCGAGGCCGATCCACATCGCCCACACCTGGAACTTGGCGTAGGCCTTCATGCCGATGGCGACGAGGATCGAGGCGATGGCGATGACGACGAGCGCGCTGACGAAGATGCCCGTCGAGGTGCCCAGCCAGTCGGCGGCGCCGTGCAGGCCGAGCATCCTGAAGATGGGCTTGACGGTGGTCTGGACGCCCATGTCGGCGTAGATCGGGGTCCAGAGCCAGAGGATGAACCACCAGCCCACGGCGGCGATCACGAAGCCGACGGCGCTGTGGAAGATGCGGGTCATCCACACGTAGTCGCCGCCGGCGCGCGGCATCGCCGAGATGAGGGCGGCGTAGACGATGATCTCGAGGACGATGAAGACCGCGCAGATGACGATGGACCAGAACAGGCTGCCCTCGGGGAAGAAGGTCGCGTAGGCGAACGACCAGATGGCAAGGAAGAGGTTGACCGAGAAGAACGAGTAGCGGAACCCGTCCGTCGACGACCAGCCCTTGACCAGGCCGCTCGCCTTGCGCACGAAGAGCGTCTGCTCCGGTGCGGCGTTCGTTGCCATAGACTACCCCTTCTGTCGAATGCTCCGTGCCGGCACCGCGGTGCCGTGCCCCTCGGTGGCGCGCCGCGGCGCGCTCACCCCATGGTCAGACGGTAACGCTTGAGCTTGCTCTTGCCGTCGAGCTCCACGATCACGCCCGAGAGACTGCCCTCGACGTAGGAGCTGCCGGGGTTGATGGCGAGCGTGCGCCCGATGCGCTCGGCGGCGCGGCTCTCGTGGATGTGCCCGTGGAGCGAGAGGATGGGCTGGACCTCCTTGATCACCTCCTTGACGGCGGTCGAGCCGACGTGGGCCGTGTCCTGGCCCTGCACGGTCAGCGTCTCCCAGTCGATCTTGGGCGCGATGTCGAGGTTGGTGTCGTAGGGCGGGGCGTGCAGCCCGAGGACGAGGCGCTCGGGGGCGACCGTGGCCTGGGCGACGATGCCGAGGAGGCGCTCCTTGAGCTTGGCCTCGTCCTCCTCGCGCGGGGTGTCCCAGGGGGTCAGGTTGGTCCAGCCGCTGGAGGCCAGCTGGTGGCCCTCCGGCAGGTCGAGGACGTTGCCCTCGCCGACCAGGATGTGCTCGGACTCGGCGAGGATGCCGTCGATGTCGTGGCGGTCGTCGTTGCCCGGGCAGACGATGCACTGCAGGCCCGTGCCCGCGAGACGCTCGTCGGCCCAGGCGACCCAGTCGGCGATCGTCGTGCGCATCTGCTCGTGGAAGAGCTCGTCGAGGGTGTCGGGGTCGGCGGTGTAGGCGGCGCAGGCCTCGGCGCTCATCACGACCGGGTAGTAGCCGTGGTCGCGGATGGCGCGCTGGTTCTTGGCGAGCGCCTCGTCGCCCTCGAGCTCGTGGCGCACGTCCTGCATGTGGAAGACGTAGCTGCCCGATCCCTGGTCGATGATCGGCACGACGGCCTTGCCCGTCATGTCGCCGCCGAGGATCAGGACGTCGGCCTCGTAGTGCTTGCCCGAGTTGATGAACTTGCGCCAGCACGCCTCGGAGCCGTGCACGTCGGTGGCGAAGAAGAGTCGCGTGCTCACCTGCGGCCTCCCCTCGGGCGCGCCTCTCGTGTCATCGTGCAGCTCCTTTCATCGATCAGCTCTCCCGCGGCGCGGACCGGGCCGCCCCGGGGGTCGACCCCGGGGCTCCGGCGTCGACCGCTCGGCGCCGGCCGGCGGGCGCCGCTCGCGCGCGGCGCCGTCGACGACCGCGCGCACGCGCCGTCCCCGATCGCCCCGCCGCGGCGGGTGGCGCCGGGCGGCCGTCTGGCGGCCGTCCTCATCATCCCCCCGCGGCCCCACGCGTTCCACTCCCGTAGTACGTCATCCCTCCGTCACCCGGAGGGACGAAAGGGCGGCCGCCGGGCCGCGCCCGGCGGCCGCCCCTCGCGTCGTCACGCCTCGCCCGCTCCGGTCGCGGCCGGAGCGCGGCGCCCCCGGATCACTCCGGCGGCACCTCGAGGAAGGCGTAGTTGACGTCGATGCCCTTGCTCTTGTTGTAGGCACGGACGATCCAGTACCAGACGATGCAGCCGACGAAGACGCCGCCGACGATGAGGTACGAGGTCGTGCCCGTGAGGCCGTAGGCGTCGTTGGTCAGGAAGAGCACCACGGCGATGATCCCGAAGACGAACCCGATCAGCCCGAAGACCGTGACCAGCGGCAAGCCTCCGATGGTGTACTTCGCGCCCGGCGACGCCTCGTACACCGGCTTCGCGCGGAAGGGAAGGAGTGCCGCCGACAGCGTGCTCAGGATGAACACGTAGCCGCAGGCGAACGTCACGCCCAGGGTCAGGGTGATCCAGAAGCCCCAGTAGCTGTAGCCGATGATGACCGGGACGCTGAAGGCGAAGTAGACCCAGTGGGCGATGGCCGGCGAGCGGAACCGCGGGCTGACCTTCGAGATGAAGGCCGGCAGCGTGCGGTCGAGCGACATGCCGACCATGACGCGGGTCATGCCGATGTAGCAGTTGCAGGTGATCTGCAGCGAGGCGAGCAGGAAGCTGATCGCCGTCAGCACCACGAGGATCGGGTTCGCCGAGATCACGATGGCGAACATGCCCGGGAAGGGCAGGATGCTGCCGATGCCCTCCCCGGAGTCGCTCACTCCGTAGTAGTAGGAGTGCGAGACGGCGTTGAAGAACTCGGTGCCGACGGCGCGCTCCTCGGCCCAGGCGATGAGGGCGAGCACGATGCCCACGCTGATCATCGAGCCGACGATGATGAAGAGCTGGTTCTTGAACACGCGGGCGCCCTTGATCTCGCCGCCCTGCTGCACGCTGTACGACGCCCACTGCAGGCTCGTCCAGACGATCGGGATGGCGAGCAGCGTGGCGCCGAAGGCGAACTTCGGGTCGAGGTCGACGCCGGTGTTGGCGACGTCGCTTTTGATCCACTCGTAGAAGCCCTCGCGGCCGTCCACGAACTGCGAGAAGTTGTTCATGTGGACCGCGAACTCCTCCGGCGTCGTGCGCAGGAACTGCACGAGGAGGATGACGATCAGGATGCCCGTCGCGGCGAACATGAAGTACTGCAGGCGGACGTAGTTCTTGAAGCCCGTGACGAGCAGGAGCGCGATCGCCGCCGCCCCGATGATGCTGATCGTCACGATGCCCTGCGCCGACTGGCACCAGACGGCGGCGTCGATGAGACCCGTGCTCTCGTAGCGATAGCCGAGCCCCATGAAGAGCGGGGCGAGGCCGAGGTTGGCCTGGAGCCAGCCCGCGAGGGCGACCCACTGCAGGATCCAGATCACGAAGCCGCTCATCACGACGGGGAAGCCGACGGCCCCGCCGAAGACGCGGCTCTGGAAGACGTAGTCACCGCCCGAGCGCGGCATCGCCGTCGCCAGCCACACGAAGGCGAGGGCGATGGGCAGCTCGAAGAGGATCGCGTAGAGGCACGCCTGCCAGACCGAGACGCCCGGGAACGCCGCCGGCGCCCACACGAACGTCCACGGGAAGATGACGCCCATAGTAAGGAAGTTGTACATGTAGGCCGACCAGGGCGACATCACCCTGGACAGCCCCGAGGCCTTGCGGCTGAAGACCTCAGGTTTGGCTGCGACCGTTGCCATACTTACCCCCAGTCACTCGCTGTTACGGCTCCGAGATGCATCGGGCGGCCCCCACGGTCGTTCACCCCGACGTCATCTGATAGCCGACCACCTTGCCCGGCTCGAGGGTGAAGATGCAGCCGCGGAGGATGCCTTCGCCGTACTCGCTGCCGGGGTTGATCACCGTCGTCCGCCCCACCTTGATGAGCCCGCGCGACTCGTGGATGTGCCCCGTGAGGAGCACGAGCGGCTGGTACTTCTCGACGATCTTGCGCACCGCCGTGCTGCCCGCCGGCGCGCTCTGCGGCACGCCGGCGATGACGACCGGCGTCGGCGGGTCGGTCGACCAGTCCAGCTTGGGGCAGTCGTCGAGCGTGGAGTCGTACGGTGGGACGTGCATGTTGAAGACGGCGCTCGTGAAGTCGTCGATGCCCTCCACGGACTTCTCGAGCAGCCGCTCCAGGTTCTCCTCGTCGGTCTCCCTCGGCGTGTTCCACGGCGTCGGGTTGCTGTAGCCGCAGTTCGCCATCGGGTACTGGTCCTCGAGGATGACGACCTTCTCCTCGCAGTTCACCACGTGCTCGCTCTGCGCGGCGTCGAGGAGGTCGAGCAGGTCCTGCGGGTCGTCGTTGCCGCCCGTCACATAGCACTTCACCCCCGTCCCGTCCAGGCGCTCGTCGGCGAGCGCGATCCAGCGCTCCAGGCGGGCGTGGGCCTCGCGCCGGAACACCTCGTCGATGCGGCTCTGGTCGCTCTGCAGCTCGCGCAGCTCGTCCTCGCCCACCACCACGTGGTAGAAGCCGAGCGTCTCGATGCGCTCCCTCAGGCCCTTGAGGGCCTCCTCGCCCTCGAGGTGGGTGAGCTCCTCCTGCAGCGTGACCCTGTAGCGCCCGCCGCCCTCGTCCACGATCGGGATGAGGAACTTGCCCATGATGTCGCCGCCCATGACCACGTGGTCGACCTTGTAGAACTTGGCGGCGTTGATGAACTTGCGGTAGGTGCGCTCGGAGCCGTGGATGTCGGTGGCGTAGAACAGACGGACGCGCTTGCCCCCGCCGTCGCCGTCCTTCTTCTTCCAGAATGCCATTGACCTCTCGCCTCTCCGGTGACCGTTCAGCCGACCTCGTTGTACCAGCGCTTCTTGTCGCCGATCTTGGCGCGCAGCTTCCACTTCGTGCCCTTGGGGTGGTCGTCGATCGTGCTCAGCAGCTCGGCGATGCGCTGCGTGACGACCTTCTTGTCCTCGTCCTCGAGGTCGAGGTGCGGGAGATACTCGCGGACCTTCTCGAGGTTCATCGTCGTCGTGCGCCACAGGCCCCACTCCGCGGCGCACAACGTGGCCACGCGCTGCGCGTTGACGTGGTCCTCGTCGTCGCCGCAGATCTCGTGCTCGCGCAGGAGCATGATGGTGTCGATGATGTCCTTCTCGTTGATCTGCACGATCTGCATCTTCTCGAGGAGCAGCTCGGCCAGCGGGATCGTCGGCGAGTCCACCTCGAGCCGGCCCTTCCACGGGATCACGTGGCAGAAGTCGAGCCGGTCCATGAACACGTCGGCGTGGATGTGGTTCGAGGGGTTGTTGAAGATCAGCCGCCCGCCCTCGGCGTGGAACGCGTTGACCTCGGCGTCCTCCTCGTAGCCGAGCGACGCGAACAGCGCCCTGATGGCCCGGTCCTGCTTGCCGTAGCCCGCGAAGTCGATGTCGGTGTAGACGCGGTTGAGCTTCGCCTGGATCCAGGCGAACTCCGGGCAGTGGTGGTGGAAGGCCAGGGCGCCGATGATGCGCAGCGGGATGCCCTGCGCCTCACCCGCCTCGACCACGCGCAGGGCTTCGTCCTCGAAGGCCTTCGCCAGCTCCGGGTCGGGCGTGCCGACGCCGATCTCGTCGCCGACCTTGCCGGCCGGTCCGATGTGCTCCTCGTTCATGCACCGCTCCCGATTCCGTGCGCCGGGCGCCCGTGGCGGGCCGGCGCACCTCCGGGGCGCCCCCTCACGGGCGCCCCCTCACACGTGTGCGAGCCATGTCGGGTACTCCGGGTCGCCCGCGTTGGCCCGCAGCCGGTCGAGGCGCCCGTTGCCGTAGGTCCGGAAGTCGAAGTCGAGTTTCGACACGCGCTCCTGGATGAAGGCCCAGATGCTCCACCAGAGGTCGGCGGTGATCTTGTGCAGGAGCATGCGGTGGAAGCGGTGCTCCTGCAGCTCGCCGCAGTACCTCGTGATGACGAGCCGTTCCTCGTCGCGCGTGAGCGGGTGCTCGACGCAGAAGTCGCCCAGGTCGAAGTACGGGTCGTTCATGCCGCCGTACTCCCAGTCGATGAGCCACATCGTGCCGTCGTCGCCGAGGATGAAGTTCTCGGAGAGCAGGTCGTTGTGACAGGCGACCGGGGCCGGCGCGTCGCGCCGCATCGCCTCCTCGATCTCGGCCCCGACGTCCATCAGGTCGGGCCAGTCGGGCGGGAACCAGGCGTCGACATCGGCCGCCTTCTTCAGGTAGTCGCGGATCATCGGGAACACGCTGGTGTCGTTGGAGAAGGTCGCCCCGTCGTGGTAGGTCCTGATGACGTCGACCACCTTCTCCAGCCGGTCCGGGTGCCCGGCGAGCGTGTCGGGGTGCATCGTCTCGCCGGTGATGAACGGCACCACCGTGCACATCTCGGGCTCGAGCACGTGCAGGAGCGGTGGCGAGACGCCGGCCGCGGCCGCCGACCTGTGGTTGCCCAGCTCGCGCGCGCGGTCGATGAAGGCGTCGGTGCCGGCGCCGGGGACGCGCAGCACGTACGTGCCGCCGCGTCCCCCGTCGACCGTGACCAGGTAGTTGTGGTTGGTGATGCCGCCGCCGATCTCCTCCCACTCGACGTCCTTGCCGCGCCATTCGTCGATGCGCGCGACGGCGGCCTCAGGTGTGAGACCGGTCACGAGACCGGCACCTCGAGACCCATGTCGGCGAGCTCGCTGCGGACCTCGTCCATCACCTTCTGGTAGTCCGCGTTCACGATCCGCTTGGTCTTCATGTCGTAGACCTCCTGGAACGTGAGGCCCTTGTCCGGGTCCTTCAGCTTGTCGCCGAACAGCGGGAAGAGATTCTGGCAGATGGGCTCCGCCTGGGCGCGCGTGAGCTTCGCGGCGGCGAGGCCGATCTCGGCGTGGAACCTGTGGTCGTCGGGCACGAGCGAGTCGGCCTGTACGGCCATGGCGGGGTGCCCCGAGAAGACGTTTCCACCAGATGTCACGACGGCGAGCATATAACAGGCCATTTCGTAGTGGTACTGCTTGGTGCCCGAGCCGCCGCCGAGGTACGGCAGGTTGACCATCGGGTAGCCCATGTTGCGTCCCACCGCGGCGTTCGACATCGCGATCGCCCAGATCAGCGGCTTGGTGGAGCTCAGGTGCAGCTTGCTGTGCAGCGGCGCGTTGTAGTGGTAGCTGCCGCGGAAGATCAGGGTGCCCATGATCATGTACGCGGTCGCCTGCACGGCGATGCCCTCGGCGCCGCCGGCGTACCCGCCGAAGAGCGGTGTCGAGGTCGAGCCGATGTTGGCGCTGAGGCTGTTGTAGAAGGCGACCTTCTGCAGGGCCTCGTAGCCGACGACCATCTCGGAGAGGAAGTCGATCAGGAAGCCGTCGCTCGGGCGCAGGCCGAAGTCCGGGTAGCTCGCGGCGAACATCGAGGCCGGCTGCGAGGCCGCCGAGATGCCGTTGATGATCGGCAGGCCGGCGCGCCCCGAGCGGCGGATGCCCTCGCGCGCGAGGCGCACCGTCTTGCAGGCGGCGAGGACCTCCTGCGGCGAGCGCACGCGGGCGTCCTTGCCGCGCAGGTGCAGGATCGAGGGCACGCTCACCGAGTCGACGATGTCGAAGGACGCCATCTTCTCGACGGTGTCCACGTAGACCTGCTCGTCGGTGGTGTAGATGCCGCCGCCGACGTGCACCCAGGGGCGGTCGTCGGTCGTGTCCGGGCGGCGACCGCGCATCGTCTTGCGCTCGCGGCCCTCGCCGAAGGTGGCCTCCGTCGGGCACTGCGCGCAGGCGGTGAGGATCTCGTCGCGCGTGAACTGCATGACGCGATTGGTCTCGGGGCAGTAGGCGCCGGCCTCGGCGATGAGGTCGACCGCGGCCTCGAACACCGCGTCGGTGAGCGCGTCGTCGGTGTTGACGATGGTCTCCCTGTCCCACTTGACCTTGTGGCGCGCGATGACCTCGGCCAGCTTGGGGACGTAGCGCTTCATGTAGTAGTCGGTCTCGGACGTGAGCGGGCCGACCTCGGCGCGCTCGAAGACCTCGATCAGGTCGATCATGTCGTGCTCCTCGGGATCGTGGTGGTCACCGACCGCCGCCTCAGGCGACCAGCGTCGAGGACAGGGTCACGGCCTCGTAGGCGCTCGCCGCCCAGCCGTCGGCGCCGATGGTGTCGGCCCACTCCTTCGTGGTCGCGCCGCCGCCGATCAGCACCTTGTAGTTGTCGCGCGTGCCCTGGTCCCTGAGCGCCTCGATGAGGTCCCTCTGCCCGACCAGGGTCGTCGTGAGCAGGGCCGACATGGCGATGATGTCGGCGTCGACCTCCTTGGCCTTGTCGAGGAACTTGAAGAGGTCGACGTCGATGCCGAGGTCCCAGACCTCGAAGCCCGAGGTCTCGTAGAGGAGCTTCAGGATGTTCTTGCCGATCGAGTGGAGGTCGCCCTTGACGGTGCCGAGCACGACCTTGCCCTTCTTGGGGCCCTCCGAGCCGCTCTCCTTGATCTTCGGCTCGAGGACGGTCATCGCCGACTGGAAGGCCAGCGCCGCCTGCATGAGCTCGGGGAGGAAGATGTCCTCGCACTCGAACTGCTCGCCGATGACGTTCAGGCCGGGCAGGAGCCCGTCGTCGATGACGGCCTTGGCGTCCACGCCGGCGGCGAGGGCCTCGTCCACCGCGGCCAGGACGGCGTCCTCGTCCTGGTCGATCACCGACTGCTTCAGCTTCGCGAAGATCTCTGTGTCCGCCATCAGGTCCCCCTTTGGGTCCGTGTGATTCCACTCGTCACGGCCCGGCCGCGCCGGGCCCGTGCTGCGTCGCGCTGTCGGCCCGCGCGCTTCGCCTACATGCCGGACACCTCCGGCGGCACGACGTCGCCGGCCACGAGCCCGGAGAAGCGCTCGCGGATGCGGCGGTCGAGGTCGTCGTCCCAGACCGCCGGGTTGGGCCGGGCGAGGAGGCGGTTCGCCTCGGCCGCCGCGCGGCCCTGGATGTCCGGGCGTCCGGCCTCCTCCCACTGGGCGCGCATGTCGCGGGCGGCGAGCCTGGGCAGCACCGCCGTGGTCTTCATGCGCGCCTTGGTGTGCTTGCGGCTCATGTAGCTGCCCCCGGGCCCGACGGCGACGATCTCGTCGACGGCGAGGTTCTCCTCGCTGAACTCGAGCCCGCGCCAGACGCGCTTGTCCATGAGGGCGATCTCGTTGTCGATCACGCACTTGGCGAAGTCGAAGGCCATGAGCGAGCTGAGCAGACCGCCCATGTTGAGCAGCGTCGCGCCCGCGGACACCGCGAGCACCGTGTTCATGCCGGTCTCGAAGCCCGACTGGGCGTCGTTCGCGTGCGCGTTGGTGAGACCGACGTAGCCGCCGGAGGGCACGTCGTAGAAGCGCGCCAGCTGCGCCTGCGCGGCGATCAGCGTGCCCGTCTCGACGGCGCCCGGCGCGTAGGCGCCGGTGCGCATGTCGGCGACCGTCGGCAGGCTGGCGTAGATCACCGGCGTGCCTTCGCGCACCATCTGCTGGAAGGCGGTCACGGCGAGGAACTCGGCGTTGCCGACGACGAGGCAGCCCAGGAGGGTCATCGGCGCGGTGAGCCCGGCGTTGGGGACGACGGTCGTGTAGACCGGCAGCCCCTTCTCGGTGAGCCACATGACCGCCTCGGTGGACTCGACGTCCATCGTGAGCGGGCTGACCATCGGGCAGTAGTGGTGGTTGATGATCGGCCGCTCGCGGTAGGCGTCGGCGCCACCGGCGATGAGCTCGCCGAGCTCGACGACCTGGTACAGGTCGTCCATGGTCGGCGTGTTGCTGCGCACCGGCTTCAGGCAGTTCTTCAGCGCGGGATAGAAGCGGCTGAGGCTGAGTTGCCCCTCGGGCGCGTCGTCGGCCAGCGTGGAGATGCTGAAGACGTCGAAGCCGGGCAACTCGCTGACGAGGTAGGCGATGGCGGCGATGTCGCTCGACGTCGCCCGGCGCTCGACACCGGTGGCCGGGTCGACGACGTTGGGCGCCGACGAGCCCGTGACGACGATCGGGCCGTCGTCCGGGATCGTGCGGTCGAACCGCGGGTCGCGGCCGCGGAAGGTGAAGCTCGAGGGCGCCTTCGCCCGCTCGCGCTCGACCACGTCGGCGGGCAGGCGCACGAGGCCCGTGTGCCCGTCGACGCGGCAGCCGTGCCGGCGGAACACCTCGCGCGCCGCCTCGTTGTGGACCAGGATGCCGGCGCGCTCGAGCACCTCGAGCGAGGCCTCGTGCGTGCGCGTCACCTGTGCGTCGGTGAGCAGCTCCACGAACTTCATGTGCGTCACGCTCCCTCCCCCGCGCCCCCGGGGGCGCCGGTCACGGCTGCTGCGGCGGCGATGGCGGCGAGCTCGTCGAGGTGGCTCTCGATGAACTCCACGAAGGCCACGTTGTGCTCGAGGAAGAAGAGGTACTCGTCGTCGTTGGGCCGGCGGTCCTTGTAGTAGGCGACGATGTCCCAGTTGACCACGTAGAGAGCGGCGATCGCCATCATCCGCGGCAGGAGCGCGAGCTCCTGCTCGCCCATCGGCCCGGGAGCGCCCCTGCGGGACGCCTCGTCCTGGTAGGCCCTGACGAAGAGCTCGACCTTGTCGAGGCGCAGCTCGCGGTCGTCGCGGTCCTCCCACGAGCTGCAGAAGTAGACCAGCCCGACGGCGACGTCGAAGAGCCTGTAGTCGAGCTTCGCCCAGTCGAAGTCGAAGAGGCCGACGGCCCTGCCGCCGGACCATTTGAGGTTGCCGGGGTGGTAGTCGCAGAAGACCGAGCAGCGGGGCAGCGCTTCGAGCTCCGGCCCGAGGGCGAGACCGCGCTCGACGGCCGCGAGGATGCCCGGCAGCCGCTCGAGGAAGTAGGCGTCGTACTTCGTGCCCGTCGTGCGCTTGGCGAGACCGTGGAACGTGTCGGCGAGGGTCGCGAGGAACTCCATGATCGGCGGCTGCTCGCGGGCGAGGTCGCCGGGGTCGAAGTCGTGCGCGGCGTGGTGGAACCGCGCGAGGACGCGGGCGCCCTCTTCGAACTCCGCGTCGCTGCAGCGGTTCTCGACCCAGGTGTAGCTGTTCTCGCCGCCGAGCATCTCGTAGACCGCGAAGTGCCGGGTGACCCTCTCGCCGTCGCGGAGCTCGTCACGGGCCGCCACCGTATCGCCGCGCCGCGTCTCGTACACCCGGGCCGGCAGCTCGAAGCCCCGGTCGCGGATGTGGCGCACCAGCGCGTGCTCGTAGCGGATCTCGCGCTCGACCGTCCCCTGCTTGTACTTGCGCACGAAGTAGCGATGCTCGCCGGCCTCGTCGCGCGTCGCGACGCCGAAGCTCAGGTTCTCGAACCCACCGAGGATCTGCTCGACGGCGACCACCTCGCCGAGGTCGTAGTCGCCCGCCACCACGTCGGCGGCCTGGGAGGTGAGGAACTCGAGCTCGAGCGCGTCGCGCAGCCGCACGGCGTCGGCCGCGGCCCGCTCGGCCGCCTCGTACAGCTCGTTCAAGGTGTCGACGTCCATGTCCCTTCCCGTCCGGACTCTCAGACCACGATGCAGCGGACGCCTCTCGACGTCAGCTCCTCCCGCACGGCGTCGTCGACGCCGTCGTCGAGCATCACGGCGTCGACCTCGTCGAACCCGCAGATGACGACGTCGGCCACGACGCCGATCTTGCTGCGGTCGGCGAGCACGACGACGTCGCCCCGGGTCTGGGCGATCATCGCCCGCTCGATGGCGGCGATGCCGACGGTCGGCGTCGTCAGCCCCTCGCCGAGGTCGAGCCCGTCGACCCCGAGCAGCATGCGGCTGGCGTGGAAGCGACCGACCTCCTCCAGCGCGAGCGGCCCGTCCACGGCGTTCGCGCGAGGCCTGTAGCGGCCGCCCACGACGATGAGCTCCAGGCGAAGGCCCTGTGCCTCGGCCAGCGCGCCGACGTTGTGTGTCACGACCCGCGCCTCGAGGGCGGGATCGACGTGCCGCAACACCTGCGCCGCGGTCGTGCCGGAGCTCAGGAAGACGGTCTCGCCGGGCTGGATGAGGGCGGCGGCGCTCTGGGCGAGGCGGCGCTTCTGCTCGGTGTTGGCGCCGACGTTGTCGAGGTAGACCGGCTCCTCGGCCATGTGCCGCCGCAGCGCCGCCCCGCCGTGGGTGCGCACGAGCAGGCCTTCGGCCTCGAGGCGTTCGAGGTCGCGGCGGATCGTCATCTCGGAGACGCCGAGGACCTCGCTGAGGGAGGAGACGCGCACCGCCCGCCGCTCCTGCAGCAGCTCCGAGATGCGCGCGCGTCGTTGCGCCGGGATCATCTCGTGGAGCTCGGGCACGTCCGCAGACGCCACGACCGCCTCGCCTCCCTTGGGATCGCCAAAGCGCACAAAGTCGCACACATCATACGTGCACAGGACCCGGTGTCAATCACAGTCCCGCACAGAATCTCACGCTCGACTTCGAGCGAGACGCAGGCTCGGGCACACGCCGCGCACGTGGAAGCCCGGCATGCGGCGAGCCCGTGCGACGCGGCCCGGAGGCGGTCGGCGGCGACCCGCGGCGAGCAGCGCGGCGGACGCCGCAGGGGCGGTCAGTCGCGGAAGGCCCAGTCGTAGGTCGTCGGCCAGAACGAGGGGCCGAAGCCGCGCGCGATGGCGAGCGCCGTCGCCTTGATCTGGGCCTCGCCGTCGTAAATGCTCGCCGACCGGTACGGGTTCCACGACCCCCTCCACGTGGTGAGCGAGTACTGGTAGAGGCCGTGGTAGAGGCCGTGGTAGCCGCCGGGGCCGACGATCGTCGCCGAGCCGCCGGACTCGGCCATCATGAGACGGTACATGCCCTCGGCGCTGACCTCGTTGGCCGCCGCCGCGCGCTTGATGACCGGCCACCAGTCGCCGTCGCCGGACGTGTCGGCGACCGCGGGCCGGACCGGTGTCGGCGCCGGCGTCGTCTTGGCCGCCGCCTCCGCGGCCAGCTCCCTCACGCTGGCTTCGGAGGCGGCGAGGAGCTCGCTGCGCTCGCCGAAGAGCGCGCGCAGCTTCTCGACGTCGGCGGCGCGCTTGGCGACGAGCCGCTCGGCCGTGGCCTCGTCGGCCTCGAGGGCCAGCGAGCGCTCGCTCACGGCACGCTCGCTCTGGCGGAGGGTGCGCACGTAGTCGGCCTCTCCGTCGCCGACCCGCTGCAGCAACCCGAGCTGGCGCACGAGCTCGGAGAAACTGGAGACGCCGAACAGCACGTCGACGGTCGTCGGCGTGGATTGCTTGTACATGGAGCGCGCGTGCTCGGCGAGCAGCTCGCGCGCCAGCTCGACCCGGCGGCGGGCGTCGCGCAGCTCGCGGCGGTTCTCGGCGACCGAGGCCCGTACCACCTCGAGCGCCTCGGTCGCCCTGGCGTAGCGGGCCACGGCCTGGTCGATGCGCGCGTCGAGCTCGGCCACCTCCGCGGCGAGCTGTCGCGCCTTCTCGCGCTCGCTCGCCAAGGTGACCGAGCGCGCGACGGGCACGGCCACGACGCCGACCACGGCGACCAGCAGGACGAGAACAAGACGCAGCATGCCGCTGCCGATAGGTGTCGCGTTCGGCTCGCTCACACCCCCTCCTCAGGGAGAGCGGCTCACGCCCTCCCCGCGCAGGTGAACGAACCTATCAGACACGAGCCCGGAGGACAACTCCGGCGAGGGGGAGTCAGGCTGCCGTGGCGCTCCGCCCGAGGCCTCGCCGGCCTCGCCGAGCAGCCTCCTTGACGGCTGAATTCAACGATTGTAGAGTTCAACACATGTTGAGTTGTGTTGCGCCCCGTCACGGGCGCCCTACTGCCGGGAGGCGCGCATGTGGGCGATCGTCGTCAAGGAGTTCCGGCAGCTGCGCCGCGACCGGCGCACGGTCGCCATGCTGTTCCTGCTGCCCTTCCTCTTCCTCGTCGTGTTCGGCTACGCGGCGAGCTTCGACGTGGACGAGATCCCCACGTTGCTGGTCGGGGGCGCGGCCGGCGTGGTGGAGCCGCGCCTGCCCGAGCAGTTCGAGGTGGTCGGCGTGCGGCCGGGCGACGGCCGTGCCGCCGCGGAGGAGGCGCTGCGCCGCGGCGAGGCGGTCGTCGCCTTCGTCACGCCGGCGAGCGCCGGCGAGAAGGGCGTCGTGCTCATCGACGGCGCCGAGCTCTTCGCCGCCCAGGCGGCGCTGCGCCGGATCTCCGCCGCCCAGGCCGTGGCGGCGAACCTGGACGGCGCGCCGGCGCCGGACGCCGCGGCCGGCGACGCGACCGGCGACGCGGCGGTCCCGGCCGCGGCCCGGGAGGCGCTGTCCGTCATCGGGAGCGCCGACGTCGAGGTCCTCTTCAACCCCGACCTGCGCACGGCGGTCATCATGGTGCCGGGCCTCTGCGGCATCATCCTCGTCTTCATCGGGACCATCGCCACCGCCCTCGGCGTCGTGCGCGAGCGGCAGACCGGGACCATGGAGCAGCTCGCGGTGATGCCCTTCCGGCCGCGCGACGTCTTCGTCGGCAAGATCGCTCCGTACCTCGCCATCGCCGCCATCGACATGGCGATCATCGTCACCGTCGGGATGCTGCTCTTCGACGTGCCCTTCCGCGGCTCCCTGTGGACCTTCGCCCTCGGCTCGGCGCTCTTCCTCTTCGTCACGCTCGGCCTCGGGGTGCTCATCTCCACGGTCTCGCAGACGCAGGGCCAGGCGATCCAGCTGGCCATCATGACCATGGTGCCGCAGTTCCTGCTCAGCGGCCTCTTCTTCCCTCTGTACGCGATGCCGTGGGGTGTGCGCTGGATCGGGTACCTGCTGCCCCTCACCTGGTTCGTCAAGATTGCCCGCGGCGTCATGGTCCGCGGCGCACCGATCGACGCCCTGTGGCTGCCGTTCGTCGTGCTCGCCGTGATGGCGCTCGTCGTGTTCACGCTCTCGACCCTGCGCTTCCGCCGCGACCTCGCCCCGGCGGGACCGCGGACGCCGGCGCTCGACGACGCCCCGGCGCCGCGCGCCGGCGACCTGGTCGAGGCCTCCGGCGGCGCCTTCACGGTGCCTCCCGCGGCCGACCGCGCGAGGGAGGCGGACGGCGGGGCGCAGACCGATGCCGTCGGCCGGGAGGCCGAGGCATGAGCTGGGGGGCCGACGACCTCACGGTGCGCTACGGCGCGCGCACGGCGCTGGACCGCGTCGGCGTCGGCGTGGACCCGGGGTCGGTGACCGTCGTGGTCGGCGGCGACGGCGCCGGCAAGACCACGCTGCTGCGCGCGCTGGTCGGCACCGTCGCGCCCGAGCGCGGGAGCGTCGCGCGTCCGCCGCGGCGCGACATCGGCTTCATCTCAGGCACGGCCGGCGTCTACGCGGACCTGACCGTGGACGAGAACCTGGCCTTCGCCGGCGGCGCGTACGGCGTGACCCGCGACGTGCGCGACCGCCGGGCGGCCGGCCTCCTCGAGCAGACCGGCCTCGGCGCCGCGCGCGGCCGGCTCGCGGGACGCCTGTCGGGGGGGATGCGACAGAAGCTGGCGTTCGTCCTCGCGATGCTCCACGAGCCCAGGCTGCTGGTGCTGGACGAGCCGACGACGGGCGTCGACCCCGTCAGCCGGAGCGAGATCTGGCGGCTCATCGCGGGAGCGGCCGCCGGCGGCGCCGCCGTGCTCGTCACGACCACCTACCTGGACGAGGCGGAGCGCGGCGCTCGCGTGCTCGTCCTCGACGGCGGGCGCGCCGTGGCCGCGGGGCCGCCGGAGGCGGTCGCGGCGGCGCTGCCGCGCCCGCTCTCCCCCGCCGCGCGAGCCGCGGCGCGAGGCCCCGCCGGCGGCGGCCGCCCAGAGGGCGCGCCGCCCGGCGCCAGGGGGCCGGCGACCGGCGGGGGCGGTCCCCTGGCCGAGGCGCGCCGCGCGCGGCGTCTGTTCGGCGACCTCCCGGCCGTCGACGACGCGGGTCTCTCCGTCGGCCGGGGCGAGGTCGTCGGGTTGCTCGGCGCGAACGGCGCCGGCAAGACCACGCTGATCCGCATGCTGCTCGGGCTGCTGCGCCCGTCGGACGGCGAGGTGCTGCTCTTCGGCGCCCCACCCTCCCGTGCGTCACGGCTGCGGCTCGGCTACGTGCCGCAGGGGCTCGGGCTGTGGGAGGACCTGACTGTGGCCGAGAACCTCGCGTTCGCGGCGGCCGCGTTCGGCTCGTCGCCGCGACCGCTCGACGCCGAGCTCGCCGCGCAGAGGGGCGCGCTCGTGCGCGACCTCCCGCTCGGTCTTCGGCGACGGCTCGCGTTCGTCTCCGCCCTTGCGCACGCCCCCGAGCTCCTGGTGCTCGACGAGCCGACCTCGGGCGTCGACCCGCGGGCGCGGGCGCGCCTCTGGGACACGGTCCACGAGGCGGCGGCCGCCGGCGCCGGCGTGCTCGTGACGACGCACTACCTCGAAGAGGCGTCGCAGTGCGACCGTCTGGTGATCATGGCCGGCGGGCGCGTCGTCGCCGAGGGGACGGAGACCGCCATCGTCGGCGACCGGCGGGCGGTCGAGGTGGACCTCGCCGCCGCCCGCGGTCGGGCGCCGGCCGCCGGTCAGGCCGCCGGCGGTGAGGACGGCCCCGGCTGGGCGACGGCCTTCGGCGTGCTCGCCGACGCGGGCCTGCCGGTCGCCCTGCACGGCCGCACCTTGCGCGTCGCCGGCGGCGACGTGGCGCGCGTGCGCGCGGCGCTCGACGCGCGCCACGTCGCCGCCGGCCTGCGCGTCGTCCCCGCGACCCTCGAGGAGACGTTCGTGGAGCTCGCCGCGGCCACGTCCACGCACGAGCTCGCGAGCGCGGCCGCCGCGGCGGCCGGAGAACGATGAGCGGCGCGCGAGCGGAGCGCCCGCGTGCCGCCGGGCGGCGGCCGGGCGGCAGCGGCACGCGCGCGGCGATCCTCGAGGCCGCCTGCGCCTCGTTCGCCGACGCGGGCTACGACAGGGCGACGATCCGCGGCATCGCCGCCGCCGCCGGGGTCGACCCGGCGCTCGTCCTCCACTACTTCGGGTCCAAGGAGGAGCTCTTCGAGGCGGCCCTCGAGCTCCCGGTCAGGCCGGCCGACATCTTCGCCCGCGGCGACGCGGCCGGTCGCGACCGGCTCGGCGCGACCGTCGTGCGCGCCTTCCTCGAGGCGTGGGAGCCGCCGGAGACGCGCGTCCGCCTGACGGCGATGCTGCGCTCCGCGTTGACGAACGAGACCGCGATGACGATGATCCGCGACCTGCTCGTGCGCGAGGTCTTCGGGCCCATCACGCAGGCGCTGGGCGTGCCGGACGCCGAGCTCCGGGCGACGCTCGTCGGCTCGCAGCTCCTCGGGCTCGCGGTGCTGCGCTTCATCGGCCGGATCGAGCCCCTCGCCTCGGCGAGCGTCGACGAACTGGTCGCCGCCGTGGGCCCCACGGTACAGAGCTACCTGACGGGCGACATCTCGGGCGCCGGGGCCGGGGGCTCAGCCCCCCGGCCTAGAGGAAGCGCGCCCGCAGTGCCGTAGCGGCGCCCAGGAGCTCGTCGGCGTCGGGCTGCTCGTAGCCGGCGAACTGGGCCTCCAGCCTCGCCAGACGCACGGGGTCGTCGAGGTCGCCGAGCTCGCGGAAGAGACCGAGGCGGGCGCCGATCGCGAAGCGCGCCTGCCGCTCGCGCGGCAGCGCGATGAACTCGTCGAGCATGGCGCGCAGGCGGTCGCGGTCCACGGGCAGCGACCCTTCGAGGCCGGACAGCAGGTTGAGCGCGTGATCGGAGCGCAACTCGAGCCGGGCGTCGCCCACACGGTCGAGGAGGTCGCGCAGCTCGTGGGCGACCTCGACGTCGTCGGGCAGCACGAAGCGGCCGGCGGCGTGGCGCTCGGCGAGCGGCGTGCCGGGCACGACGGCGGCGGTGCGCAGACGCACGACCAGCGGACGCTCGGCGGGCGCCGCGGCCGCGACCGCGCGGATGACGCGGGCGGAGCCCGCGACGTGCGCGGCCGCCTGCTCGCGCCCGCCGAGCCCCGGCATCAGGTAGAAGCAGAGCTCGAGGCCGGCCCCCAGCGCGTTCGTGCCGGCCGCGATCTGATCGCCCGACGTGCAGCCCTTGTCGATCGCCATGAGCACCTCGTCGGCGCCGGACTCGAGGCCGAGGTGCACCCGCGTGAGCCCCGCCTCACACAGCGTCCGCAACTGCTCCTGCGAGCGGCGCGCGAGGGTCGACGCGCGGCCGTAGGTCGTCACCCTGTCGACACTCGGGAAGCGCTCCCTGACCCGCGCGACCACGGCGGCCAGCTTGTCCGGTCTCACCGCCAGGGGGTCGGCGTCCTGGAGGAAGACGTGGCGCGCCCCACCGTGGAGGAAGAGCATGACCTGGAAGGCCTCTTCGGGGAGCCGGCCCCCGCGCAACGCGTCGCGGCCCTCGGCGCGCAGCACGGCGGCGGCGGCCGCCATCGCGTCCACGTCGGCGAGGATCTCCTCGAGCGTCCGCTGCGACGACTTCATCCCCTTGTAGACCGGGCAGAAGGTGCAGCGGTTCCACGTACAGTTGCGGATCACCCGCACCAGCAGGCTGTAGGCCTCGCTGGGCGGGCGGATGGGACCCTGCTCGAACGACGGGACGGCCGCGGGACTCATGCGGTCATGATACCCGGCGCAGGCCGCGGCGGCCGGGCGCTCGCCCGACCGCCGCGGCCGCCGTCCGCCGGCGGCGCGGCAGGCCGCCCTGGCCGGCGCACCGGCGCCGGCGCGGGCGCGCCCGCCGCCGCGCCCGAACGGCCGGCCCTTCAGCCCCCGGCTCGGTCGCGCGCCGACGCGCCGGACGCGCGAAGACCCGACCCCGTGCGCGCCGTCAGCCACTTCTCGAACTCGACGATGAACAGCGTCGCGACGCCCGCGACGAGGATGTAGGCCCACTGCTCGAGAGTGAGGGGCGCGCTCCCGAAGGCGACGTGCATGAAGGGTGCGTAGGTGTACATGAGCTGCAGGGCGATCGTGATCGCGACACCGCCGAGCACCCAGCGGTTGGAGAGCGGGTGGATGCTGAACACGGAGCGCGTCAACGATCGGCAGTTGAACAGGTAGAAGAGCTCGACGACGACGAAGACGTTCACCGCGATGGTGCGCGCGACCTCGTCCCCCACCCCCCAGGCCTCCTCCGCCCACTCGAAGAGACCGAAGGAGGCGACCAGCAGCAGGGCGCCGACGAGCACGATGCGCCGGACCAGCGCCGGCGAGAGGATCGCCGCCCCGGGCTCCCGGGGCCGACGCTCCATGATCCCCTCCTCCTTCGGCTCGAAGGCCAGCATCAGGCCCAGCAGCACGGCCGTGGTCATGTTGATCCAGAGGATCTGGACCGGGAGGATGGGCAGCGCCGTGCCCAGGAAGACGGCGGCGAGGATCACGAGACCCTCCCCGAGGTTCGTGGGCAGCGTCCACGTGATGAACTTGGTGAGGTTGTCGAAGACGCCGCGACCCTCCTCGACGGCGGCCTCGATCGAGGCGAAGTTGTCGTCGGTCAGGACCATGTCGGCGGCGTCCTTGGCGACGTCCGTGCCGCCGACGCCCATGGCGACGCCGATGTCGGCCTGCTTGAGGGCCGGCGCGTCGTTGACGCCGTCGCCGGTCATCGCGACGACGTCGCCGCGCGCCTGCAGGGCCTCGACGAGGCGGAGCTTCTGCTCGGGCGTGACGCGGGCGAACACGTCGGTGGACGTCGCGGCCTCGATGAAGTCGCGGTCGCGCAGGGCGGCCATCTCGGCACCGGTGAGCGCGGCGGCCCCGTCCTCGCCCCCCTTCTCGCGCACGAGCCCCATCTGCCGGGCGATGGCGCCGGCCGTGACCGCGTGGTCGCCGGTGATCATCTTGACGGTGATGCCGGCCCGCGTGCAGGCCGCGACCGCGGCGACGGCCTCGGGACGCGGCGGGTCGATCATCGCCTGGAGGCCGAGGAAGACCATCCCCTCGACCTCGTCGTGGCTGAGGTCGTCGTCGCCTTCGCGACCGTCGCCGCGCGCGAAGGCGAGCACGCGAAGGCCTTCGCCGGCGAGCTCCTCGACCTGCGCGCGCACGGCGTCGGCGTCGAGCGGCGCCTCCTCCCCGTCGGGCGAGCGCATGGTCGCGCAGCGGTCGAGCACCACCTCGGCGGCGCCCTTCGCGTAGATCAGGCGCCGCCCGCCCCCCGCGTCGTGCAGGGTGGCCATGTACTGGTGCTCGGACTCGAAGGGGATGGCGTCGAGACGCGGCAGCGCCGCGGCGGCGGCGTCGACCTCGAGCCCCGCTTTCAGCGCCGCCGTGACGAGTGCGCCCTCGGTGGGGTCGCCCTGCACGTCCCAGCGGCCGTCCTGCACGACGACGCGGCTGTCGTTGCAGAGGAGGCCGGCTCTGAGCAGCTCGAAGACCGCGGGATCGTGGTCGCCCAGCGGCCCCTCGAGCGTCCGCCGCGGCTCTCCGCCCTCGCCCTCGCCGGCCAGGAGCGCGATGGCGCCCTCCGGGGCGTAGCCGGTGCCGTCGAACGCGTAGCACCGGCCGGCCACCGCGGCACGCTGGACGGTCATCTGGTTCTCGGTCAGCGTGCCGGTCTTGTCCGAGCAGATCACCGTCGTGCTGCCGAGCGTCTCGACGGCGGGCAGGTGACGGATGATCGCCCGCCGGCGCGCCATGCGGTTGACGCCGATGGCCAGTGTGATCGTCACCGCGGCCGGGAGGCCCTCGGGGATCGCCCCCACGGCCAGCGCGACGGCCGCCTTGAACATCTCCGCGGCCCCCTCGCCGCGGAGAAGGCCGACGACGAACGTGACCGCGGCGAGAGCCAGGATGACCACGAGGAGGATGCGGCTGAAGGCGGCGATCTTCTTCGTCAGAGGGGTCTGGAGATCCTCGGCCTCGGCGATGAGACGCGAGATGCGCCCGACCTCGGTGGCGTCGCCCGTGGCGATCGTGAGACCCGCGCCGGTCCCGTAGGTCACGAGCGCCGAGGCGAAGGCCACGTCCGTCCTGTCGGCCAGCGCCGTGTCGCGCTCGCGGACGACCGTGTCCTTCTCGACCGGCACGGACTCGCCGGTCAGGGCCGACTCGTCGATGCGCAGGTCGCGCGTGCGCAGCAGCCGCAGGTCGGCGGGCACCTTGTCGCCGGCCTGCAGCAGCACGAGGTCGCCGGGGACGATGTCCGTCGCCGGGACCTCGAGCGTCTCACCGTCCCTCACGACCCGCGCCGTCGTCGTCATCGACTGGCTGAGCGCCTCGATGGCCGAGACCGCCTTCGCCTCCTGCACGTAGCCGATGAGCGCATTGACGATCACGACGCCGAAGATCACCCCGGCGTCCACGTAGTCGCCGAGCAGCAGGGTGACGACGCCGGCCGCGTTCAGGATGTAGACGAGGGGGTTGTGGAACTGGAGCAGGAACCGCACCAGCGCGCTCCTCCCTCTCGCCGGCGTCAGCCGGTTCGGCCCGAACTGCTCGAGACGGTGCTTGACGGCGAACTGCCCCAGACCGTCGGCCGCGTCCGTCTCGAGCAGGTCCACGACCTCGTCGGCGGGCAGCGCGTGCCAGTGCTGGTCGTCGAGTACCTGCACGAAGGACCTCCACAGCGGTGATGTCGCCGGCGGCCCGGCCGGCCGCCGGGCCGCCGCATGGCCCGCTTACTTTACCCGCGTGGACGGGAGCCACGCGCCGGGGTGGCGGCCCGAGAGCGGCGGCCACGCACAGCGGCGTCGCGGTCGCCGGTGTCGGTCGCGACGCGCCGGGGGGCGTCGCGGCGTGCGGCGACCACCGGCGCGCGCCGGGCACGGAATTCGCGCCCATGGCGCATAAGCATGCGGTCACGAGGCGCACGCACGCACCGGCGTGCCGTGCTATCATGCAGCCCACTTTGGCGGCCCGGACGCTGGGGAGTCGCCGCGAGGACGCAGGGGGGCTGCGTGGTGCGATCGGATGCGAGGAGCGGAGCGGCGGCCGTGGGCGAGGTCGCCGCAGCGGCGGCCGCCGCCGGCACGGCGCCCGCCAGCTCCCCGCCGGCTCCTCCCCGCGCCCCGCGCGCGACGCCCGCCGGCGCCACACTCACCGACATCGGCCGGCCGGTCCCGACCCCGGGCTCCGGCCGGCCGCGCTCCTCACCACCAACGGCACTGCGCGCATCTGAGCCCGTCGGAGGGCGCACACGACACAGAAGGACGGAGGAACACACCATGCGTGGACGGACGTTGAAGCTCTCGATGGCGGTGCTGACGGCGGCGCTCGCCGCGGCGCTGGCGCTCCTGCTCGTCGGCTGCGGCGACGACGAGGGGGGCGGCGAGGCCTCCCAGGAGCCGCTCAAGATCGGCGCCGTCGTCTCCCTGACCGGCACCTACGCGGGGCTCGGCGAGCCCGAGAAGAACGTGATCGAGATGGAGGTGGCGCGCATCAACGAGGCCGGCGGGGTGAACGGCCGTCCAATCGAGGTCATCATCGAGGACGACGCCACCGACGAGGCCAAGGCGGCCGCGGCGGCGAGCAAGCTCATCGAGCAGGACGGGGTCGTCGCCCTCATGGGCGCCACCGGCAGCGGCCAGACCATGGCCATGCGCGGCGACGTCCAGCGCGCCGGCATCCCGCAGGTCTCGATGGCCGGCGCCACCGTCATCGCCCAGCCCGTCGATCCGCTCGTCTTCCAGACCCCGTGGTCGAACACGATCGTCGTGCCGTTCACGCTCGACTTCATCACGGCCCAGGGCATCTCCAGGATCGGCCTCATCAGCGACACCGGCGGGTTCGGCGCCGACGGCAAGGCCGTCATCGAGGCGATGGCGCCGGAGCACGGCGTGAGCATCGTCTCGGACCAGACGTTCAACCCGGGCGACACCGACATGACGACCCAGCTCACCAAGATCAAGAACTCGGACGCCCAGGCGATCGTCATGTGGACCGCCGGCGCGGAGGCGGCGATCATCGCCAAGAACGTCGTCGACCTCGGCATCGAGCTGCCGCTCTTCGGCAGCCACGGCATCGCCCGGCGCGAGTTCATCGAGGGCGCCGGTGACGCCGCCGAGGGCGTGCGCTTCGCCGCCGGCAAGGTGCTGGTCCCGGCCGCCTACGGTGAAGGCACCGAGGGTTACACGGTGGCCACCGACTTCATCGACCGCTACACGGAAGCGTACGGTGAGGCCCCGAGTACGTTCGCCGGTCACGCCTACGACGCCCTCTACCTGATCGTCGAGGCCGCACGGCGCATCGACGGCGACATCACCCCCGAGGCCCTGCGCGACGAGATCGAGGCGACCTCCGGGTGGGTCGGCATCGGCGGCACGTTCACGTTCTCGCCCGACGACCACAACGGCATGACCACGAGCGACCTGATCATGTACGAGATCACCAACGGCGACTGGACGCTGGTCGACTGAGCGGACGGCGCCGCGCGGGCTCCGCGACCCCCGGGCTCGACCGCGAGCCCGGGGGTCGCTCGGCCCTCGGCCCCGGCATCCGCCACGCGGCCGACGGCGTCCGCCCCGCGCCCGGCGGCGTCGACCCCGAGCCCGGCGGCGTCCGCCCCGCGCCCGACGGCGTCCGCCCCGCCGACCGACCCGCGCGGCGCGGCGTGACATACAATGTCACCCCGGCCGGTGGAGAAGCGCGGCGCGTCCCGGCGGCCGGCGCGGGGATCGCCGGCCGTCGAGGCGGGCCGGCGGCGCCCGACGTGGGCCGCGGCACGACAGAGGGGGAGCGGGGACCGACAGGTTGGACGAGCTGCTGCAGTTCCTCATAGCGGGCCTGAAGAACGGCTCCATCTACGCCCTCGTCGCCCTGGGCTTCACGATCGTGTTCGCGGCGACGGGGGCCATCAACTTCGCCCAGGGCGAGTTCTTCATGCTCGGCGGCATGCTGGGCGTGTTCTTCAGCGAGCTGGGACTGCCCCTGGCCCTTGCGGCCCTGGCGGCGATCGCCGTGACCGCCGCCGTCGGCGCGGTGTTCGAACTCCTCGCCGTGCGCCCCATCTCGGGCGGCGACCCGCTGCGGATCATCATGGTCACCATCGGCGGCGCCGTCGTGCTGCGACAACTCGCCTTGCACCTCTTCGGGCCCGACGAGCGCGCGCTGGCGCCGTTCACCGAGGGCGCCTCGCTCAAGCTCCTCGGCGCCGCCGTCGAGCGCCAGACCGTGTGGATCTGGGCGCTCACCGCCCTGGCCGTCGTCGCCCTCGCCTTCCTCTACCGGCGGACGACGTTCGGGCGCGCCATGCGTGCCACGTCGATCCAGCGCGACGCCGCCCGCCTCGTCGGGGTCAACACCGGGGCGATGGTGACGTGGTCGTTCGCGCTCGCCGCCGCCCTCGGCGCCGTCGGCGGCCTCGCCGTGGCGCCGCTCACGCAGACCGCCTTCTCGGTCGGCGCGGGCATGGGCGTCAAGGGCTTCGCCGCCGCCATCCTCGGCGGCCTCGGCAACCCGGTCGCCGCCGTCGGCGGCGGCCTCATCCTCGGCCTCATGGAGAGCCTGACCGCGGGGTACGTCGATCCTCTCTACAAGGACGCCGTCGCCGTCATCGTGCTGCTCGTCGTCCTCTTCGTGCGCCCGCAGGGGCTCTTCGGAGGCTCGGGACGGGTGAAGGTCTGATGAACCTCCGCACGGCCAGGGCGCTCGTTCCCCTCGTGCTCGTGGCGGTCGTCGCCGCGCTGCCGCTAGTGGTCAGCGACCGCTTCCTGCTCAAGGTCTTCACCTTCGCCGGCATCAACGCCCTCGTGGTCATCGGCCTGGCGCTGCTCTTCGGCCACGCCGGCCAGGTGTCGCTCGGTCACGCCGCCTTCGTCGGCCTCGGGGCCTACACCTGCGCGGTCTGCACGGTGCGCCTCGAGTGGCCCTGGCTCCTCGCCTTCGCCGCCGCCGGGGCGGTCGCCGCCTTCGGCGGCCTCGTCCTCGCCCTGCCGAGCCTGCGCCTCAAGGGTCACTACCTCGCCATGGCGACGCTCGGCTTCGGCGAGCTCATGACGCTCACCTTCAGGGAGGCCGACCCGGTGACCGGCGGCGTCGACGGCTTGGGCGGCATCCCCTTCCCCGACCTCGGCCCGTTCGCCGTCGACGGCGCAGCCACGCTCTACTGGCTCGTCTGGGGCGTGGCCGGCCTCGCGCTGCTCGCCGTCTACAACGTGACCTCGCAGCGGCCCGGGCGCGCGATGCGCGCCCTGCACGGCAGCGAGCAGGGCGCGCAGGCCTGCGGCGTCGACATCGTCGGGGTGAAGGTCCGCACCTTCGTCGTCAGCGCCCTGCTCGCCGGCCTCGCCGGCGCCCTGTACGCGAGCGTGGTCGGCTTCGTCTCGCCGAGCGTCTTCACGCTGGCGGCGTCGGTCACCTTCCTCGCCATGGCCGTGCTCGGCGGCACCGGGTCGCTCGCCGGGCCGCTGGCCGCCGCCGTCCTGCTCACCCTGCTGCAGTACATCGACGCGCTGATCCCCGGTATCCCGCGCGAGACTGCGCAGACGATCCAGACCTATCAGGAGGACATCTACGGCCTCGCCATCGTGCTCGTCGTCATCTTCGCCCCCGGCGGGCTCGCCCGCCTGTGGCGCCGCCGGCCGCGAGGCGGTGAGACCGCGTGAGCCTCCTCAAGGTGCGCGGGGTCACCAAGCGGTTCGGCGGGCTGACCGCCGTGGACGACGTGTCCTTCGACGTCTTCGAGGGCACGATCAAGGCGCTCATCGGCCCCAACGGCGCCGGCAAGACCACGCTCTTCAACACGCTCACCGGCTTCGACGGGCCGGACGAGGGGTCGGTGCTCTTCGACGGCGCCGAGCTCGTCGGGCGCAGCCCGCGCGACACGGTCCGCGCCGGCGTGGCGCGCACGTTCCAGAACACCCAGCTCTTCGACGAGCTCCCCGCCGGCGAGAACGTGATGGTGGGCAGCCAGGCGCACCAGCGTCGGGGGTTCTCGGCCGCCATGCTGCGGCTGCCCTCGGTCATGGCCGAGGACCGCGACGCGCGCGAGGAGGCCGGGCGCCTGCTGCGCCTCATCGGCATCGAGGAGTGGGTCGACACGCCGGCGGGGGACCTCCCCGCCGGCATCCGCCGCCTCGTCGAGATCGCCCGCGCACTCGCCACCAGGCCGCGGCTCCTGCTGCTCGACGAGCCGGCCGCCGGCCTGAACGCGACCGAGAGCCGCGAGCTCGTGCAGACGCTGTACCGCGTGCGGGAGTCAGGTATCACCGTCGTCGTCGTGGAGCACCACATGGGCCTTGTCATGGAGGTCTCCGACGAGATCGTCGTGCTCGACCGCGGGCGCAAGATCGCCGAGGGCCCGCCGCGCATGATCCAGAAGGACCCGGCGGTGATCGCCGCCTACCTCGGCGAGGCGGAGGACGAGGGTGGCTGAGGCCGGCGCCCTGCTCGAGCTCGCCGGCCTCCACGCCGGCTACGGCCGCGCCGCCGTGCTCCACGGCCTCGACCTCACGGTGGCCGAGGGCGAGCTCGTGACCGTCATCGGCGCCAACGGCGCCGGCAAGTCGACCCTGCTCAAGGCGATCGTCGGGCTCGTCGGCGTGCGCGCCGGCACGGTGACCTACGGCGGCGCGCGGGTCGCCTCGCCGCGCCCCGAGCGCCTGGTGCGCGAAGGGCTCGCCCTCGTCCCCGAAGGCCGCCTGCTCTTCGGGCCGATGACGGTCCGCGAGAACCTCGTCCTCGGGGCCTACGGCGCCGGCCGCGCCCGCAGGGCGGCGCTCGACGCGACGCTCGCCCGCGTCCACGGCCTCTTCCCCGTCCTCGAGGAGCGCGCCGCGCAGCCGGCCGAGACGCTCTCCGGGGGCGAGCAGCAGATGCTCGCCGTCGGGCGGGCGCTCATGTCGCAACCGCGCCTGCTGCTGCTCGACGAGCCGTCGCTGGGGCTCGCGCCGCGGGTGATCGCCGAGATCTTCGCCGCCCTCGACGAGCTGCGCGCGCAGGGCCTCACCATCCTGCTCGTCGAGCAGGACGCGCACCTCGCCCTGCGGCACGCCGACCGCGGGTACGTGATGCGCACGGGCCGCATCGTGCTCCACGGCCCGTCGGCCGACCTGCTCGCCGACGAGTCCGTGCAGACCATCTACCTGGGGACCTGGCAGGCTGAAGGAGACGACCGATGATCTGGAACCCGGAATACGAGTGCATGGACCGCGCGGCGCTGCACCAGCTCCAGCTGCGGCGTCTCCAGATGACGACGGCGTGGGCCTACGAGCGCGTGCCGCACTACCGCCGCGCGATGGAGGAGCGCGGCGTCCGGCCGCGCGACGTCCGCGGCCTCGACGACGTGCGCCGTCTCCCCTTCACCGACGAGAGCGCCCTGCGCGACGCCTTCCCCTTCGGCATGTTCGCCCTGCCGCTCGACGAGGTGGTGCGCGTGCACTCCTCCTCGGGGGCGACGGGCACGCCGGTCGTCGTCGGCTACTCGCGCGGGGACATCAACACCTGGACGGAGCTCACCGCGCGGGTCGCCGCGGCCGCCGGCGTGCAGCGCGGCGACCTCGTCCAGATGGCCTTCCCGTACGGCATGTCGACCGGCGCCTGGGGGCTGCACTACGGCATCGAGCGCATCGGCGCCACGATCATCCCCGCCGGCGCCGGGCAGAGCGACCGCCACCTCGTCATGATGCGCGACTTCGGCACGACGGTGCTCGTCTCGACGCCCTCGTACGCCCTGCACCTCGCGGGGCAGGCCGAGGAGCTCGGCGTCGACGTCACCGCCCTGAAGCTCCGTCTCGGGCTCTTCGGCGGCGAGCCGTGCCCGGACGCGATGCGGGCCGAGATCGAGGAGCGGCTGCGCATCCGGGCCACGGACAACTACGGCCTCTCCGAGGTCATGGGCCCGGGCGTGGCCGGCGAGTGCGACTGCGCCTGCGGCCTGCACGTCAACGAGGACCACCTGCTGCTCGAGGTGGTCGACCCGGCGAGCGGCGAGTCGCTCGACTTCGGCGAGGAGGGCGAGCTGGTGGTCACCACGCTGACCAAGGAGGCGTTCCCGCTCCTGCGCTACCGCACGCACGACGTCACCGCGCTCGACCCGGCGCGCTGCGAGTGCGGGCGCACGCTGACGCGGATGGCCAAGGTCCGGCGGCGCACCGACGACATGCTGATCGTGCGCGGCGTGAACGTCTTCCCCAGCCAGATCGAGGAGGTGCTCGTCGGGATCGAGGGCGTGCGGCCGCACTACCTCGTGGTCGTCGACCGCAAGAAGAACCTCGACGACCTCGAGATCCGCCTCGAGGTCGACGAGCGCGTCTTCTCCGACGTGATGGGCGACATGGTCGCCTTCGAGCGCTCGGTCGCCGAGAGGCTCCAGTCCGGCCTCGGCCTGCGCACGCGCGTGAAGCTCGTCGAGCCGGGCACGATCGAGCGCACGGCCGGCTCCGGCGCGCGGGTCCTCGACCTGCGCGACAGGAGGTAGGCTGCCGGCTAGGCGGCGCGTTCGGCGCCGGCGGCGGCGCCCTCGTGGACGATGGCCGACTTCACGCGATGCTCGAGCTCGCCGTACTGCTTGAAATCGAGGCCGACGACGAGCTCCGGGTGCCGCTCGCGCAGGTGGTCGAACATCTTCTCCTCGACGCGTCGCGCCTTCGTGTCCTCGGCCACGAAGCCGCAGTCGGCGATGCCGAGGTCGCGGCAGGCGACCCGCAGCGTGAGGTGTCTGTCCACCTCGTGGGGCTCGGCGCCAGGCTCCGGAGCGTGGATCCCCGACTTGATGCGGGTCTCGAGCGCCTTGTGCTGCTCGAAGGTCAGACCGGCGATCACGTGAGGGTGCACGTCCCGGATGTGATCGAGCATGAGGTCCTCGAGCTTGCCGACCTTCTCGGCCTCGCAGCTGAAGTCGCACGACTCGATACCGATGTCCTTGCAGGAGACGCGCAACATGATCTGCCCTCCTCCCCACGACACGGCCCCTGAGAAGGGGCCCCACAGTGGCCGTGTTCCCCGACTCCTATCGGGATAACGCGTTGCCCGCGGGAGCGGTGCCGCCCAGCGGCCGCACGCCGTCGAGAACGTCCCCGCGCACGGTAGAATCGTGATGCCGCCGCCCGCCCGGCGGCCGGACGACGGATCTCGAACAGGAGCGCAGCGACGGCCACGCCCGGCATCCCCGCGCACCACGATGCCGCCGGCCACCCGCGCCGGCGGCGCCTGCTCGTCGGGTCGGCCTACATGGGGCTGTACCTCGGGTTGGCCGTGGCACCCTTGCTGATCCTGGGTCTCGACGAGCTGCCGCCGCGCCGCGACTTCTGGACCGAGCTCTCCGTGGCCCTCGGCTTCCTCGGGCTCTCCACCATGGCCCTGCAGTTCGCGGTGACCGCGCGCCTGCGCCACGTGGCCGCCCCGTACGGCATGGATGTGGTCGTCCAGTTCCACCGCCAGATCGCCGTCGTCGCGACCCTGATGGTCGTCGCGCACCCGGTCATCCTCTTCGTGCGCGAGCCGGCGCTGCTCGACCTGCTGAACGTGATCGAGGCGCCCTGGCGCGCGCGCTTCGGCGTGACCGGGCTCGTCGCACTCCTCGCCCTCGTCGTCTCCTCGGTGTGGCGCCGCGGCCTGCGAATCTCCTACGAGCCGTGGCGCGTGGCGCACGGCGTGCTCGCCGTCGTGGCGGTCGCCTTCTCGCTCATCCACATCGAGCTCGTCGGCCACTACCTCGACGAGCCGTGGAAGCGCGCCTTCTGGGCGGCGATGGCGGCCGCGCTCATCGCCCTCCTCGTCTACGTGCGACTGGTCAAGCCGCTGCGCCTGCGCCGGCGCCCGTGGCGCGTCGCCGAGGTGCGCCGTGAGACGGCCGACACGACGACCCTCGCCCTCGAGCCCGTCGGTCACAAGGGGATGCGCGTCCTCCCCGGCCAGTTCGCCTGGCTGATCCTCGGCGACTCTCCGTTCACGGTCGAGCAGCACCCCTTCTCCATCTCGTCCAGCGCCACGGCCCCGGCGCGCGCCGAGCTCACGATCAAGGCGCTCGGCGACTGGACCGCCCGCATCGCCGAGACTCCCGTGGGGAGCCGCGCGTACCTGGAGGGCGCCTACGGGGCCTTCAGCATCGATCGCTACCCGGCGCCCGGGTACGTGTTCGTCGCCGGCGGCGTCGGCATCACGCCTTTCGCCGGGATGCTGCGCACGCTCGAGGACCGCGGCGACAGACGTCCCCACCGCGTGATCTACGCGACGAAGCGCAGCAGCGACCTGATCTTCAGGGAGGAGCTCGACCGCATGGCCGCAGGGCCGCTCGACCTGCGCGTCACCTACGTGCTGAGCGCACCGCCGGAGGGATGGGACGGGGAGAGCGGACGCGTCGACGCCGACCTCCTTCGGCGGTGCGCCGTCGACGAGCTCCCCGAGCACATGTACTTCATCTGCGGGCCCGACCCCATGATGGACGCGGTCGAGAAGGCGCTGCTCGAGCTGGGCGTCCCGCTCGACGACATCCACTCCGAGCGCTTCGCGCTCGATTGAGGCCGGAGGTCGGCGGCGGTCGCCCCGTGCGCGGCGGAGAGGAGGACGCGAGACCATGCGTCACCGGTTGACGACCTGGTTCATCGTCGCGGCGTCGTTGCTGCTCGTGGTGGCCGCGGTCGTCTTCGCCGTGCTGCGGAGCTGAGGCGCGCGGGGGCGGCCCGCCGGCACGGCGGGCCGCCCCCGCGTCGCTCGGCCCGCCGGCATCCCCGAGAGCAGCTCAGCCCGCGGCCAGCAAGACGACCCCGACGAGCACCACGAGCGCGGCGCCGAGCTGCGCCCGCGTGAGGCGCTCGTGCAGGAACGCCCCGGCGAGCACCGCGACCACCACAGGGGCGAGGCTGGCCAGCACGGAGACGACGCTCAGGTAGCCCACGGTGGCGGCGGCCGAGTAGAGGACGTTGGCGACCATGGCGAGGATCCCCACCGCGGCCGGCGCCGGCAGGACGCGCAGCGACGTCGTCACCGAGGGGCGGCGCAGCGCCACGTAGGTCAGGATGGTCGCCGTGGCGCCGAGGCGCACGCCGAAGACCGACCAGTACACGTCGTCCCTGCCGCCGAACGTGAGCGCGAGCATCACGGCGCCGAAGCACGCCGCTGAACCCACGGCGAACAGCACGCTGCGGACGCTGGTCGCCCCGCCGCCGCGCGCCTCGGTGCGCGAGCTGAGCACGATGCCGCAGAGGGCGAGCGCCATGCCGGCGTACTGGACCGCGCTCACCTCGTCCCCGGAGGCCAGGCCGACGAGCACCGGCACGAGGACGCCGCAGCTCGCGATCGGCGCGACCACGCTCATGGTGCCCGAGGAGAGCGCGTGGTAGTAGAGGACGGCCGCCGCGGCCAGGGCGAGGCCGCCGAGCAGCGCCACCGCGAGGAGCGCCGGCCCCGCCGGCGGCGTCCAGCTCACGGCGAGCAGCACGCCGGCGACGACCAGGGCGGCCGGCTGGCTCACCGCCAGCACGGACCACACCGAGCGGCGCCGGGACTGGAGCCCGGCGATGAAGTCCGACGAGCCGTAGCAGAAGCTCGAGGCCAGCGCGAGGAGCGCGGCGAGCATGGCTCAGATCTCCTTTCGGGCGACGCTCCCGACCCGCGGTCCTCGCGTCGCGGGCGACGCGCGGCTCAGGCCGGCCCGCGCTCCGCGACGGGCGCGGCCGTGACGTCCGTCGCCCCCGTCGCGGCCGCGCCGGCGACCACCGCGCCGGGCCCCTCGAAGGCGCGCGCGACGGTCGCCGCTCGCGGCGCCGGCGTGACCAGGCTGACGAGCGGCGTGATGACGAGCGAGGCGAGCATGGTGAGCACCGCGACCACGGGCACGTAGCCCGCGGTCGCGGGGTCGGCCGCGTAGCGGTAGCCGAGGCCCAGCATGATCGTGAGCGCGACGGCGATGTTGACCCAGACGGCGGCGGCGCTCACGCGGCGCCAGAAGAGACCCCAGACGAAGGGCCCCAGGAAGCACCCGGCGACGGTGCCCCATGAGAGGGCCATCAAATTGAGGATGAGCTGCCACTGCTGCTGGGCGATGACGACCGAGAGCACGACGAAGAGCAGGATGAGGGCGCGCATCAGCACCACCGACGAGCGCCGCCCGAGGTCGCGCTTGAGCTCGCCCTTGACGAGGTCGATGGTGATCGCGGAGGCCGAGATCATGACGAGCCCGGCGAGCGTCGACATCGAGGCCGAGAGCACGAGGAGCAGGATGACCGCGACGAGCGTCTCGGGCAGGGCCTCGGTGAGCACCACGGGGACGATCTCGTCGAAGCGCTTCTCGGCGGCGAGCTCGGGGACGCCCGGGAAGAGGCGGCTCAGCGCGCCGGTGTAGTAGGCGCCGAAGGTCATGAGGCCGGCGAAGAGCGTCGAGATGACGATCGCCGGCCGGACCACCTTCTCGTCGCGGATGGCGTAGAACTTGTGCACCATCTGCGGCAGCCCCCACACCCCGAGGCTGGTGAGGAGAACCAGGGAGAGCAGGACGACGGCGGGCGACTGCAGGAAGGCCTCCCAGGAGAAGGGCGAGAGGTTCCACGGAGGCCACACCTCGACCGTGGCCGGCGCCGCCGCTTCGAGCTTGTCGACGGCGGCGCCGAACCCGCCCACCTCCGGGGCGTTGACGATGTACCCGATCATGAGGACGACGCCGACGACCATCACCACGCCCTGGATCAGGTCGTTGCGCGCGACGGCGATGTAGCCGCCGAGCACGAGGTAGACCGCGGTCAGCGCGGCCATCACCCAGAGCGCGACCGTGTAATCGATGCCGAGCACCTCCTCGAAGAGGTAGCCGAGCCCGGAGTAGACGGACGCCGAGTACGGCACGAGGAAGACGAAGATGACGAGCGCGGCGACGACCTTGAGCCAGCGCGAGTCGAAGCGCACGGCGAGGAACTCAGGCATGGTCAGCGCGCCCAGGCGCTCGGTCATGAGGCGCGTGCGCTTCGCCAGCACGAGCCATGCCAGGAGCGTGCCGAGCAGGGCGTTGCCGACGACGATCCACAGCGACGAGAGGCCGAAGCCGTACCCGACCTTGCCCGCGTACCCGACGAAGAGCACGGCGCTGAAGTAGGTCGTGCCGTAGGCGAAGGCCGAGAGCCAGGGGCCGACGTCGCGTCCCCCGAGGAAGAATTCGCCCACGCTGCGCGTGCGCCGCCGGCTGTGGACGCCGACGCCCACGAGCACGGCGACGAAGACCGCGATGACGAGGTAGGTGACCACACGAACTCCTGTCGTCGAGCCGCGACCACGCGGGACCCGGGCGTGCGCGGCGGTGCCGCGCGGATGCTACAGGAGCGCGGGCCGGCGTGCAAAAAGGCTCATCGCGCCCCGGCCGTCGCGAGCCTGAGCGGCGAGCTCCGATGTGGGCGCATGCGACGCCGACGCAAGTCCATGCAGGCGGGCGGGGCTGCCGGCGGGGGCGCGGGGCGCATGCGCCCCGCGCCCCCGCCGGCTCACTCGTGCTGGATCGCCTGGAGGATGTCGAGACGCGCGGCGCGGCGCGCCGGCAGGATCGCCGCCAGCACACCGACGACGACGACGAGGAAGAGCGCCAGCAGCGACCACGGCACGGCGAACTTGATCCCCATGCCGCCGAAGCGCGTCGTCACCACGTAGGCGAAGGCGACCCCGACGACGATGCCGAGCGCGCCGCCGATCACCGAGGTGATCACGCTCTCGTAGCGCACGCTGCTCCGGATCTGCCGCCGCGAGGCGCCGATGGCTCGCAGCAGCCCGATCTCGCGCGTGCGCTCGTAGACGGACAGCACCAGGGTGTTGACGATCCCGAAGAGCGAGATGACCACGCTCATCGCCAGCAGGCCGTAGAGCAGGTTGAGGAGCTGATCGAGCTGTCCGACGATGCTGTCCTTGTACTCGGCGGCGGTCATGACGTCGGCCGTCGGCACGTCGGCGAGCGCCGCGTCGATCGCCGCCGTCGCGGTCTCGGACTCGCCGCCCGTCGAGACGACGATCATGAACGGCTGCCGCCGCGGGTACAGCCGGTCGAAGACGGCCGTGCCGACCGTGAGCCCGTTCAGCATCATCGGGTCTCTGTAGATGCCGAGGACTTCGAGCTCGGCCGTGGTCCCTTCGGCGGTGAAGACCTCGAACCGCTCGCCGGTGCGCAGTCCGAGCGAGTCCGCGGTCTGCTGCTCGACGACGGCGCCGCCGGCGCCGAGCTCGACGAGCAGGTCGTCGTCGCCCTCGACCCAGTCGAAGTTCCACACGCGCTCGAAGGCGTAGGGATCGACGGCGTAGAGCGGCGGCCGCGTGACCTCGTTCCGGCCCACCTGCACCTGCTGCACGTCGATCCCGGCCGCCGCGACCACCTCGGGCACGCTCTCGACGCGGCGCACCGTGTCGCCCGGCAGCGGAAGGAAGTTCTTGCCGCTGATCACGTAGTCGGCGCGCACGACCTCGTCGAAGCTGTCGATGAACGAGCTCTTCAGACCCTGCGCGAAGACGGCCACGAAGACGACGACGCCCAGGCCGATCATCAGCGCCGAGGCCGTCGCCGCCGTGCGCCCCGGGTTGCGCATGCTGTTGTCGCGCGCCAGCCGGCCGCTCGTCCGCGCCAGCCGGGTGAGCGGCCAGCCGATGAAGCCGGCGACCGGGGCGACGAAGTACTTCGACAGCATCGCGACGGCGACGAAGAGCAGGACCGCCCCGGCGGCGACGGCCAGCAGCCGCTGCGTCGTCGTCCCCCCGCCGTACATGCCGTTCACCACGCCGGCCGCGCCGAGGGCGGCGACCGCGACGGCGATGTACGGGCTGAAGCGCGCCGCGCGCGAGGGCGGCGGCGTCGCCCCTTCCTGCAGGGCGGCGACCGGCGGGACGCGCGTCGCGCGGACCGCCGGCACCAGCGCCGAGAGCAGCGTGATGCTGATGCCGACGGCGAGCCCGACGACCACGGTGCGCGGCTCCATCACCAGCCCGCTCAGGGGGATGTCGACGTCGAGCGCCTTCATGAGCGCGTTGACCCCTGAGGCGAACCCGAGGCCCACGACGAGTCCGACGACGGAGGCCAGCACGCCCATCACGACGGCCTCGCTCGCCACGCTGACGAGGATCTGACGTCGCGAGGCACCCAGGGCGCGCAGCATGGCGAACTCCCTCCGTCGCTGCGTGACGGTCATCGTGAAGGCGTTGAAGATGATGAACGCGCCGACCAGCACGGCGACGCCGCCCAGGGACAGCAGCACGGGGTTCAGGAAGGTCCCGATGGCGTCGCTGATCTGGGCGCTCTGGTCGGCGGCGGCCTGCTCGCCAGTCTTGACCTCCGTCTCCTCCGGCAGCGCGGCGCGGATACGGGCCGCGAGCTCGTCGGGTCGGACGCCCTGCGCGGCCTGCACGTCGATCTCCGAGACGCGGCCGGTCATGTCGAACCAGGCCTGCCCGTCCTCCAGCGTCATGTTGAGCAGGATCGAGCCGCCGAGCGACGACTCGCTGCCGAACGTGAACACCCCCGAGACCGTCGTGTCGTAGGTCCCGGTGTCGGTGATCACGGTGACCTCGGAGCCGACGGCCAGACCTTCGTCCTCGGCCAGGCCCTGGCTGATGCCCAGGTCGCCCGCCGCCTCCGGTGGGGAGCCGCCCACGTACGACGTGGCGCTGAGCTCGCTCGGCACGTACGAGAAGAACAGCGTCGGCGACCCGCCCGTCTCCACGACCTCCCCGTCGACGGCGATGGCACCCTGTCCCGCGATGTAGCCGTAGGCCTCGCCGACGCCGTCCACGGCGCGGACGTCGTCGACCATCGACTCCGGCAGCCCCGAGAGCGCCTGGCTGAACTGACTGCTGAAGGAGGCCTTGCGGGTGATCGTCACGTCGGTGCCGCTGTACGCCTCGGCGAAGATCTCGTTGAAGGCGCGGTCGATCTGGTCGGTGAAGACGTACGTGCCGCTGATCATGGCCACGCCGAGCAGGATCGCCAGGGCGGTGAGGAAGGAGCGCAGCTTGTGCGCGACGAGGCTCCGCCACGCGATGCGGATCATGCCACGTCCTCCAGCGCCTTGATCACCTCGAAGATCTCGTCGCGGTCCATGTGCGCGCAGTCGTGCACGATCACCCCGTCCTTGAGGAAGAGGAGGCGGTCGGCGATTGACGCGGCGTGGGCGTCGTGCGTGACCATGGCGATGGTCTGGCCCATGTCCTCGACGGAGCGCCGCAGCAGGCTCAGCACCTCGTCCCCGGTCCGCGAGTCGAGGTTGCCGGTGGGCTCGTCGGCGAAGAGCACCGCCGGGCGACCGACGAGCGCCCGCGCGACGGCGACGCGCTGCTGCTGACCGCCGGAGAGCTCGGCCGGCTTGTGCTTCAGGCGGTCACCCAGCCCCACTGTGTCGATGAGCTGCCGCACCCACTGTTCGTCCGCCTTGCGACCGGCGATCGTCAACGGCAGCCGGATGTTCTCCTCGGCGGTGAGTGTCGGCAGAAGGTTGAAGGTCTGGAAGATGAAGCCGATCTTGTCGCGGCGCAGCTGGGTGAGCTCGCGCTCCCGCAACTCGGTGATCTCGACGCCGTCCAGGAGCACGGTGCCGTAGGTCGGCTCGTCCAGCCCTGCCAGGATGTGCATCAGGGTCGACTTCCCCGAGCCCGACGGTCCCATGATCGCCGTGAGGCGGCCGCGGGCGAGGTCGATGTCGACGCCGCGCAGCGCGTGCACGGCGGCGACGCCCTCGCCGTAGGTCCGGCCCAAGCCGCGGGCGACGATGACCGCCGCGTCGACCCCGGGGGCGGCGTCGCCGCAGCCCGACGGCGCCTCTGACTGCACTGTGGATGGGGTCTCAGGCCGTGTGTCCACTCTGGTCCTCCGTATACCGCGGGCGCTGCCCTGTGAGCGCCCGCGCAGATTCCTGGTGCCGACGGGCGGCCGACGCCGAAGCGTCGGCCGCCCTCGTGTGCCTGTCGTGTCCGAGTCTCAGGGCGACGGCTGCTCGCCCGCCCCGTCGCGCGCATTGTGAGGGCGAGCTTCGTCACCTGCAGTCTGCCCTTCCTCGCCTGATGCGGCAACTTCGCCCGCGTTGGGAGCGGCGTCGGTCACACCGTTGGAGGCGGACGCGTCGGCCGGGCACTCGGTCTCGGTGAGACCCGGAGCCGCACCTGGCTCCGCAGCCACAGGCTGCGGAGCGACCGGCGGCTGCGGAGCGACCGGCGGCTGCGGGTGCGTCACCGCCGTCGCCTCGTCGCCCGGCCGGCCGGCGCCCGCCTGAGGCTGCGTCACGGCCGCGTCCGGCGCCGGCCCCTGCCCCTGCGGAGCCGGCTGGGACGCCTGCGGTTGTGTCACCGCCGTCGTCCCGTCGTCGTGACCACCCGCGCGCGTCTGCGGCGGTGCCTGCTGCGGCCACCCACCCGGGGGCTGGGGCGGCGCCTGTTGCGGCCACCCGCCCGCGGGCATCTGGGGCGGCGCCTGCTGCGGCCACCCGCCCGCGGCGCCCTGCGGCGAGGCCTGCTGCTGCAGCCCGGGCGTCTGAGTCTGCGGCGGTGCGCCCTGCCACGGCTGACCGGCGGGCTGGTACGGAGGCGTGCCGCCTCCGGGGGGCGGCGTCGCGCCCGGCGGGACGGGCGAGCCCGGCGGCAGCGCCGCGGCCGCCGCCCGGCGGCTCCGCCGCCAGTCGCCGATGGCGAGGAGCGAGGCGCCGATGCCGAAGAGCATCATGGCGAGGATGACCAGGCCGCCGACCACCGGCAGGAACGACACGACCGACGTCGCCGCCACGCCGAGAGCGACGGAGACGAAGAGCTCGTTCCGCTCGCTCACCCGACCCTGAACGAGACGGCCGACGATGAACGTGCCGACGCAGACGACGGCGAAGAAGTAGGCGAGGAGCAGCGTCGGGATGCCCGGGATCAGGACCAGGATCCCGACGACGCTGATGATCAAGCCCACGAGCACGAGCGGGGCGATCACGAAGAACGTCAGCGCGCCCCAGCCCACGGACGCTCCCGGCCGCGCGCCGAGCTGGCGTCCGACGGCGCGGATCTGGTTGGGCAGCAACGCCGCCGCCATGAGGCCGAGCACGAGGAAGACGAGAGTGGTGACGGCCCACCAGCCGAAGGAGAAGAACTCGCGCACGGGCGCCGTGGCGCCGGTGCCGGCGAGCCACCCGATCACGTCGCCGACGTCGCCGCCGCTGAGCTCCCGCACGTCCCCGGTGACGTCGGCGCCGGGGGCGACGGTGACGTCACCGCCGAAGGCGATCACGCCGTCCTCGTCGGGGTTCAGCGTCGTGCCGACCTGAGCCGTGCTCGCGAGGTCGACCTGACCGCCGAAGGCCACGACCTCCTCACCGACGGTGCCCGAGACGTTCACGGTGCCGCCGAAGGCGACCACGGGCCCCTGGACGAGCCCGGAGACGCTGACGGTGCCGCCGAAAGCGACGACGGACCCCTCGACGACCCCTTGCACGTCGATGTCGCCGCCGAAAGCGACGACGTCCCTGGAGGTGTCGCCGGTCGGGATGGTGACGTCCTCCCCGAAGCGGACCGTCGCATCGCTGGACTGCGCGCTCGCGGCGACTGGCGCCGCGGGACCCGCCACCGCCGCCGGCACCCAGGCGGCCAGCACGGCGACCAGCCCCAGCAGAACGAGGACCGGGAGGAGCGACTTCCTGAGAATCGAGCGTTCCATGGCGTTACCTCCACTCACTGCGGGCGTGTCGGCGCGTCGGGGGTCGCCGCGTCGGGGTCAGGTCGGTCGGGGGACGGCGCGTCGGGCGTCGGCGCGTCGAGGATCTGAGCGTCGGTCGGGGCGTCGGCGGTCGGCGCGTCGGGCGTCGGCGCGTCGGCGGTCGGCGCGTCGGGCGTCGGCGCGTCGGCGGTCGTCACCGCAGGTCCCTCCACCGGCCCCTGCGGAGCCGAGACGACAGGCGCAGCGGGATCGGGGGCCGGCGCCGCCGGCTCACCCGACGAGCCGGGCGAGGCCGGCGACGTCGTCGTCGCCGGCCGGGGGGCCGCCGGCGATGGAGGGGCCTCCTCGAGGACGGACGACGCGCCCATCGGCCGGGATGCCGTCTGCCCCCCCACGCCCTGCGGCAGGCCGGGTGACTGACCCGGCACGGTCTGCGAGGGCTGGGGAGCCTGTGGCGGCCACGGCTGTGGGTAGCGAAGCCCCGGTGCCGGTTGCCCCTGCGGCTGCGTGCCGCGCGCGTACTTGAGCCCCGGCGCGAGTTGCGCCTGCGGGTACTGCGGCGCCTGCGGGTACTGCGGCGCCTGCGGGTACTGCGGCGCCTGCGGGTACTGCGGGTACGGCGGCGCCTGCGGGTACTGCGGCGCCTGCGGGTACTGCGGCGCCTGCGGGTACTGCGGCGCCTGCGGGTACTGCGGCGCCTGCGGGTACTGCGGATACTGCGGATACTGCGACGCACCGGGCCATGCACCGGGTGTCCCGGGTACGGGCGACGGCACCGCGGTGCCGTCGCCGAAGAGGGCCGTGGCCAGCTTGCCGCACACCCAGGCCCACCCGTGGACCACGTGGAACATGCCGATCAGGATCAGCACGCCCACGGGCACGAGCGCGAACGCCACGGCTGCCGACTCGATCCGCTGCCCGCCGATCCAGAGCGCGCCGTAGCGCTCGAAGAGCGGGGCGCCGATGAAAGCCGCGGCCAGCGCCGCCTGCGTCACGACGATGGTGAACGACGCGACGCCGAGCGGGAGGCGCAGCAGCAGGAAGACGAGGTCTTTCCACGTCGAGCCCGTGGAGAAGTGCGCCTTGATCTTGTTCCAGACGCCGTCGACGGTCTCCCACGACCGCGGCGCGGGCGCGACGGGCACCCTCAGCAGCTCGCGGGCGAGAAACCGCTCGAACGCCGCGAAGAGGTACCACGCCCCGGCCACGAGCAGCAGCAGGGGGATCCCGACCCAGACGATGACCAGACTGAGACCCACGCTCAGGCCGACGACGAGGAAGACGAAGTAGAAGAGCCCCAGCGGGAAGGCGAGCCACAGGTACACGTAGTCGAGCCACGTCTGAGGTCGCGCCACCACGCCGAAGAAGTACTTGAGGGCGGACATCGCGTGCTCACCTCCTCTTGTCGTCGCGAAGTCTGCACCGGCAGGGTACGGGACGACGGGCGCGGACGCGTCTTCCCGCGCGGGTGAATCGCCTGCGTCCGGGGTGGGATTCGCGCCGCGGCCTCCCTACCCCCGCGGTGGTAGACCGACGGACCGGGCGCAGTCGGCGGCGGGCGCGAGCGACGCTCAGCCGCCCGGCGTGGGCGCTCAGCCGCCCGGCGTGGGCGCTCAGGCGCCCGGTGTGGGCGCGCCGGGCTCGATGAGCCCGCTCTCGTACGCCAGCATGACGGCCTGGGCACGGTCCCTGAGAGAGAGCTTCGCGAACACGTGCTTGACGTGCGTCTTCACGGTGCCCTCGGAGAGGTAGAGCTGCTGGGCGATCTCCTGGTTGGAGAGGCCGCGGGCCACGAGCAGCAGCACCTCGCGCTCGGTGAGCTCGTCGAGCCCCTCCGGCGCCATGAGCTCGCGTCGGCTCCGCTGCTGCTCGCGCTCGCGGAAGTGCTCGATGAGCCGCCGCGTCACGCCCGGGTCGATGAGCGCGTCGCCGGCGGCGACGACGCGCACGGCGGCGACGAGCTCCTCGGCGGGCGTGCGCTTGAGGAGGAAGCCGCTGGCGCCGGCGCGCAGGCCCTCGTAGACGTACTCGTCGAGGTCGAACGTCGTGAGGATCAGGACGCGCGAGCTGGTCTCCCGCCCGAGGGCGGCGATCTCGCGCGTCGCCTCGATGCCGTTCATGACCGGCATCTGCACGTCCATGAGCACGACGTCGGGGTCCAGGCGTCGCGCGAGGGCGACGGCCTCGGTGCCGTCGCCGGCCTCGGCGGCGACCTCGAGGTCGTCCTCGGCCTCGAGGATCAGGCGCAGGCCCGAGCGCACGAGCTGCTCGTCGTCGGCGAGCACGATGCGGATGGTCACCTCGTCACCTCTCCTTCAGCGGCAGGCGGGCCTGCACGATGTACCCTCCCTCGGGGCGCGGAGCCGCGTGGAGCTCTCCCCCGAAGATCATGATGCGCTCGCGCATGCCGGCGAGGCCGCGGCCGCCCGTCTCCGACGGCGCCGCCGCCGCGCCGCGCCCGTCGTCGGCGACGGTCACGTACAGCATGCCGTCGCGGCAGCCGACCTCGACCCATGCGCGGGCCCGGCCGGCGTGCTTGAGGACGTTCGTGAGCGCCTCCTGCACGATCCGGTACACGGTGAGGTCGACGCTCGCCGGCAGGTCGCCGGGGCCGGGCTCGAGCGCGAGCTCGACGGGCAGCCCGGCCTCGCGGACCTGCTCCACGAGAGCGGGGATCCGGTCGACGCCGGGCGCCGACTCCATCGAGACGTCCTCCTCGGCGCGCAGGATCCCGAGCATACGCTCGATGTCGGCGAGCGCCTGCCGGCCCGCGGTCTCGATCGAGGCCAGGGCCTCGCCGGCGAGCTCGGGCTTCTTCTCGAGCACGCGGCGCGCCGCGCCGGCATGCAGCACGACCACGTTGAGCGCGTGGCCCACACTGTCGTGGAGCTCGCGCGCGAGGCGCGTGCGCTCCTCGGCCACGGCCTCGCGGGCGCGGGCGTCGCGGTCGGCGGCGAAGAGCGCCGCGCGGCGCTCCGCCCGCGCCGCCGTCATGCGGTAGACGCGGACCGCCCAGGCGACCGCCCAGGCGACCGAGAAGACCAGCCAGATGACCAGGTACTGCCCCCACGTGAGCTGGCCGTAGTAGAGGACGAAGACGGCGACGAGGCCGCCACCGAGCACGAAGCCGCCGACGATCGCCCGCCGCACGGTGTCGAAGGCGGCGGTGGTCACGGCGGCGACGATCACCGCCCAGAGGGTCGCGTTCATCGGCTCGTAGCCGCCGGCGGCCAGGCCGACCACGGCGACGGCGGCGACGCAGAGCGCCGCCAGCGGCGACACCCAGAGCACGGCCAGCGGCAGCGTCGCCGCCAGCGTGAGGATGAGCGAGACGGTGTCGTCGGCGCGGTAGCCGGCAGGCGCGGGGTCACGGACGAGATAGGTGACCAGGGCGGCGACCGTGGTGAGGAGCGCGGCGACGCCGCTGAGCACGGCCGGGTCGGCCAGCCTGCGCAGCCGCGAGGTGACGCTCTCGGGAGGTCCTTCCACGGCACGCAGTATAGCGGCCGCACGGGCGGGGGTATCGGCGACACCCCGGGGCCCGCTGGCGACGGGACGTACGAGAGGAGAGCCGGCGCCCAGGCGTTCACCGTTCTCGTTCGCCGAGGGCCCGACTCTCCGCGGCGGCGGCGATCGATCGCACGGAGGCGCGCGTGGGCGTGAGGGCCCGACCGCGCGCGCAGTCACGAGCCGCCCGTGGGCTGCATCGCCACTCTCGGTCCCGCGCCCTGTGTGTCGGCGCCGACGGGCGGCGACCGGGGCGTCGTCGTGGCTGCCACGCGGGCTCGGGCGCTCAGACGCCGCCGCGTCGACGCAGCGGAGCCAGGCGGCGCGCGGCGAGCCAGCCCAGCACGCCGGCGCCCAGCAGCCGCCTGAAGGGGTTCACGCCGCGGACCAGCTCGTCGAGCGCCCACGCGGCGAGAACGAGCGCCGCCGCGGTGTCGAGCAGGCGCCGGAGCCTCGGCGCGGGCACCAGGCGCGCGAGCGCCCAGAGCACAGGCCAAGTGAACGCGCGGACGTTGGGCGGCTGACCGACGACGAGACGGCCGTCGTCGCGACTGCGGAACAGCCAGTCGACGACGGCCGGCGTGCGGCTGTACCGCTGGGTGTCGCCGGCCACGTCAGCCTCCTCGCAGGCGGTCGAAAGGAGTGGTGGAGGCGGCGGGAATCGAACCCGCGTCCACGGGTGCCTCGGCGGAGTCTCTACAAGCTTAGCCGGCGCTTTTCATCTCGCTCGCGGCCCCCGCGTCGGCCGGGTGCCGGTCGCCAGCCTCGATCACTCTCGGGCCTGCCCGGTCGAAGCCTGCCGGGCACGCCCCAGTCCGCTTGCTGACGCCACGACCCCGGCCGCGGACCCTCCGGGCGTGACGGGCGCCTAAGCTAGTTAGGCAGCCAGCGCGAGATTACTCTCGGCAGATGGTGTGTCCCGGCTGTTTTACGAGGCCTCCGGGAACCTCGGCTTGCTGCTCCGACCGCGGTCTGCCCATGTCGAAACCGATCGCCCCCACATGGTGCTCACGCACGAACGAGTATACCACCGCGGCTTCGGGCCGGGCCGCGCACGACATCGCTGACCGGTCCGCGCCACGCGGCGGCCTGGCCGCGAACGCCGCAGCCAGGCACGACGGGTGTGCGACTGGTCAGTCTTCGACGGTCTGCACTTCGCGCCGCTCGCGACGGCGGAAGTACATGTTGCGACAGAGCGGCGCCTCGTCGGCGGCGTAGCAGCTCTGCACCGCGACGGAGCACTGCGGCAACGGCTGGCGGACCGCCTTGACCGTGCCGAAGCCGCCCTTGCCGCGCTCGATGCTCTCGAAGAGCTCGAGCTCGATCTCGTGCGGGAAGACCTTCTCGATGCAGCCGAAGAAGGTGCGGCCCTCCTCCTTGAACGCGTAGAGGAAGCGGCAGTTCATGCTGAGACAGGCGGCCGGGTAGACGACCTTCTCACAGAGCGCGGAGCACTCGTGACACTCGAGCAGTTCTTCAGACAACGGTATCAGCCTCCTACAAGCAGCGAAACGGCCGGCGGTTCGACTGCCGGCCCGACGGCAGAGTAGCACACAACGGCGCTCATGGGAAGGGGGTGATGCGCAAATTTGTGCGTTTCATGCACCCTCCCCCGCGCCGCGGGCTCGCCGCCGTTGACAGGCGGCCGCCCGGGCGGCGACAATCGTCGCATTCTGCACCGGGGCGGTCCGATTCGGATCACGTGAGACTCGACGTGCGACCGACCGGCCCGGGCGCCCGAGGCACCCGGCACCCAGGAGGTGGCCCGCGCAATGGACGCGCTCGATCTCGCCCGGCTCCAGTTCGCCTTCACCGTCGGCTACCACTTCATCTTCGTCCCGTTCAGCATGGGCCTCGCGCTCATGGTGGTGCTCGCCGAGCGCCGCTACTACAAGAGCGGCGTGCCGGCGCACATGGCGGCCTCCAACTTCTGGATCAAGCTCTTCACGGCCACCTTCGCCATCGGCGTCGCCACCGGCATCACGATGGAGTTCGCCTTCGGCACCAACTGGGCCAACTACTCGCGCTTCGTCGGCGACATCTTCGGGGCGCCGCTGGCGGCCGAGGGTCTCTTCGCCTTCTTCCTCGAGTCCACCTTCCTCGGCGTCCTGCTCTTCGGCCGCAGGCGGGTCTCCAGGGGCTTCTACTACGCGTCCGCCTGGCTCGTGCTCATTGGCGCCCACATGTCGGCCGTCTGGATCCTCATCGCCAACTCCTGGCAGCACACCCCGCGCGGCTTCGAGATCGAGGGCGGCCGCGCGGTCCTGACGAGCTTCTGGGCGGCGGTCTTCAACCCGTCCACGCTGCCGCGCCTCTCGCACACCGTCGTCGCCACGTGGGTGATGGGAGGCTTCGCCATCGCCGCCATCGCCGCCTGGTACCTGCTCAAGGGGCGAGACGTCCGCCTCGCCCGCTCGTGGATGACCGCCGGGCTCGTGCTCGGCCTCGTCACCGCGGTGGCGATGCCGTTCGTCGGCCACTGGCACGCCACCCAGGTCGCCGCCGAACAGCCGATCAAGATGGCGGCCTTCGAGTCGGTGTGGGACACGGAGTCCAACGCGACCCTCTGGCTCTTCGGCTGGGTCCGCGACGGCGGCCAGGAGGTCGTCGGCCTCGGTATCCCGAGCGGACTCAGCCTCATGCTCGGCCTCGACCCCGACCACGAGGTCACCGGGCTCTCGAGCGTCGCCGCCGAGGACCGCCCGCCGGTCCAGCTCACCTTCCAGGCCTACCACCTCATGATCGCCATCGGCTTCCTGATGATCGCCCTGCTCGCGGTGGCCCTGGCCCTGCATCTCCTCGGGCGCCTCGAACGGTACCGATGGATGCTGTGGGTGCTGATCTTCGCGGTCTTCCTGCCGCAGATCGCCATCCAGATGGGATGGGCCGCGACCGAGGTCGGCCGCCAGCCGTGGATCGTGCAGGACCTGCTGCGCACGGTCGACGGCGTCTCGCCCGCGGTCTCGGCCGCCGAGGTGGGCACCACGCTCGCCCTGTTCGGCCTCATCTACCTGCTGCTGTTCGTCGGCTGGGTGAGGATCGTCTTCGGCATCATCCGCAAGGGGCCCGAGGACGTCCCCGCGCTGCTCGGCACGCAGGTCCCGGTGCTGCCGCCGGTCCCGTCCGGCGAGGACACGTCGACATCCGCCGGGGCCGGCGCCCCGGCGAAGTGAGGGGGGTGCAGCGATGACGCTCGCAGACGTCTGGTTCGTGCTCGTCGCCGTGCTCCTCACCGGGTACGCCGTGCTCGACGGTTTCGACCTCGGCGCCGGCGTGCTCTATCCGCTCCTGGGGCGCGGCGACGAGCAGAAGGCGACGATCCGCGCCGCGATCGGCCCGGTGTGGGACGGCAACGAGGTCTTCCTCATCGCCGGCGGCGGGGCCCTCTTCGCCGCCTTCCCGCCGGTGTACGCGATGACCTTCAGCGGCTTCTACCTGGCCATCATGCTGTTCCTCTTCGGCCTCATCTTCCGCGCCGTCTCCATCGAGTTCCGCCACCGCGACGAGAAGTGGGCGCGGCTCTGGGACGCCGGCTTCTTCGTCGGCAGCCTGCTGCCGGCGCTGCTCGCCGGCGTCGCCCTCGGCAACGTCATCCGCGGCGTGCCGCTCGACGGCAACGGCGACTACACGGGCACGTTCCTCGAGCTGCTCAACCCCTACAGCCTCCTCATCGGCGTCACGGGCCTCGCGCTCTTCGCCACCCACGGAGCGGCGTGGCTCGCCTACAAGACCGAAGGCGACCTGCACCGCCGCGCCTCGCGGGCTCGGGCGGGAGGCTTCGTCCTCTTCGCCGTGCTCGCGCTGGCGAGCACGGCCGTGACCTTCGTCGCCGTCCCCCGGGCCAGCGACAACGTCACCGGGAGCATCGTCGGCTGGGTGTCCATCGCCGTGCTCGCCGGCGCCCTGCTGTACACGCTGTGGCAGATCGGCGCCAAGGCCGACCTCAAGGCGTTCGCCGGCTCGGCGGCGACGATCGTGGCGCTCGCCGGCATCGCCGCCGTCGGCAACTACCCCGACATCGTGCCGGCGCGCGACAGCGCCGCCGAGACCAGCCTGACGGTCGCCAACGCGTCGTCGGGCGACCTCACGCTGGCCGTCATGCTCGTGATCGCCGTCATCGGCGTGCCGCTGGTGGCCGCCTACACGATCCTCGTCTACCGCACCTTCAGGGGCAAGGTGAAGGCCGGCGAAGGGTACTGACCGCGCGGCGGGTGTGGGACGTGTGAGCGGGCGGCCGTTCGGCCGCCCGCTCACACGTCCCAGTAGCGTCGCTGCACCTCGACGGCGCGCGCGACCGCGGCGGCCGCGCCTTCGGTGGTGCCGCCGGCCTCCGGCGCGCGGCCGTCGAGGATCGCGCGCAGCTCGGCCTCGATCGCGCGCGCGCTCGCCCGGCGGTCGTAGCCGCCCTCGAGGGTGAGGGCGAGACGGCCCTCGCAGTGCCGCTCGGCGAGCGCCGCCACGCGCAGGGCCAGCTGGGCGAACCCCCCCGTGGTGAGCATCATGCTCGCCAGCGGGTCGACGGCCAGCGGGTCCTGGCCGGCCGAGACGAGTAGCGCCTGGGGCGCGAACTGGTCGACGATGGGCCCGACGAGGGCGTCGAAGGCGTGCGCGTAGTCGCCGTCGAGCGCACCGGGGGGCAGTGGCACGTTGACCGTGGACCCCTCGCCGGGGCCCTCGCCGCACTCGGTCATCCAGCCGCTGCCCGGGTACAGCGGCCACTGGTGCAGCGAGCAGAAGAGCACGCGCGGCTCGTCGATGAAGGCGGCCTGGGTGCCGTTGCCGTGATGCACGTCCCAGTCGACGACGGCGACGCGTTCGTAGCCCGCCGCGAGGAGGCGGGCCACGGCGATGGCGAGGTTGTTGAAGAGGCAGAAGCCCATCGCCCGGTCGGGTGTGGCGTGGTGACCGGGGGGGCGCACGAGGGCGAACGCGGCGCGTCCCTCCGCCCACTGCTCGGTCGCGACGATCGTGCCGCCGGCGGCGAGCAGGGCAATCTCGTAGCTGCGCGGCGAGACGTAGGTGTCGCCGTCGATCCACCCGCCCCCGGACTCGGCGGTGGTGCGGATGAGGTCGACGTGGGCACGGCGGTGCACGAGCAGCAGGTCGTCGACCGTGGCCGGCCGCGGCCCGACCACCGTGAGCCGCGGCCAGAGGTCGGTGGTCTCGAGGTGCTCCACCACGGCGGCGGCGCGGTCGGCGCCCTCCGGGTGATCACCCGTGTCGTGCTCGGCGTAGGCCGGGTCCCAGACCACGGCGACGTCCATGCGTCCTCCTTCAGCGCGGCAGCGCACCGGCCTCGTTCAGGTACGGCGCCACGAGCTGCTCCCAGAGCCGTATGGCGGCCGTGACGTCGAGGCCGTCGTCGAGCCCGTGCTGGATCGCCAGCCCGTCGACGATGGCGATCATCAGCATCGCCACCGGCAGCAACCGGCGCCGGTCCACTTCGTCGCCGGCGGCCAGGCAGCGCAGCACGGTCTCACGGTACCCCTCGTACAGGGTGGCCACGCGCGGCCGCAGCGCGGGGTCGCGCAGCGCGTGCGGCAGCACCTCGAAGAACTGCTGCTGGGCGTCGCGGTCGGCGACGATACGGCGCTCGCCGTCGACGAGGGCGTGGATCCGCTCCTCGCCGACCGGCAGGCGCTGCGTCTCGCGGATGAGCGCGAGGTTGGCGTCGTGCATGAGGTAGTCGACCAGGGTCGCGACGAGGCCGGCCTTGTTGCCGAAGTGATAGGCGATGCTGGCCTTCGGCTCGCCGGCCTCTTCGGCGATGGCCTGCAGGCGCAGCCCGTCGAAGCCGTCGCGCTCGAGCACGCGCCGCGCCGCGGCGAGGATGCGCCGCGCCGTGCGCGGGAGCGTCGCCATGGGGTTCTCGAGACCGACCTGGCCTCTGGCGGCGTCCCCGGCGGCGGCGCCCTTCCGGGCGCGGGTGGCGCCCTTCCGGGCGCGGGCCCCGCTGCCCTTCGAGGCGCCGGCCACGCCACGCGTGGGGGCTCCGGCCACGCCACGCGTGGGGGCTCCGGCCCTGCCGCGCTCGGGGGCTTCGGCCCCGGACTCGCTCCGCACGTCGCCTCCGCCTGCTCCCGGCACCGCACACCTCCCCTCCGCCGTCTGGCGGCGCCGCGAGGGCGCCGCTCCAAGTCTTCTCCACGACCGACCGTCCGGTCAAGCAAGGGCGACGGTCGCGGCCACGGTCGCCCGCCCCGGCAGCCGGCCGCCGCCGACGGCCGGCGGGCACGCCGGCCGCGAGGCAGGCCGCGGAGGTCGTCCACCCTCTCGCGGCCGCTCTCGCCGGCGAGCCGCCGCCGTTGACCGGCTCGCGGCCGCGGTGTAAATTCATCTGCACTCATTTTTTGACCGGACGGTCGGTCAATCCCCGACCGACCCGCAGCGACCCGCGGCGCCGCCGCGCTCGCACCGCAGGCCAAGGACGATGGAGGTCGCCATGGACGTGCACGGACCACTCCCGCCGCTCAAGAAGTACCGCGGCCGCCACTTCCTCACCGACCTCGACTACACGCGCGAGGAGCTCGAGGACCTCCTCGTCCTGTCGGTGCGCCTCAAGGAGCTCTGGCGGCGGCGCCCCCTCACGCCCTTCCTCCCCGGCAAGCACCTGGCGATGATCTTCGAGGCCGCCTCCACGCGCACTCGCGTGAGCTTCGAGAACGGGTTCGCCGAGCTCGGCGGCAACGCCCTCTACCTGCGGCCGGGCGAGATCCATCTGCCCGGGCGCGAGAGCATCGCCGACACCGCCCGCACCCTGGCCCAGTACAACGCCGCCATCGAGATCCGCTCCAAGAAGAACGAGACCGTCGACGAGCTCGCCGCGTGGTCGACGGTGCCGGTCATCAACGGCATGGACGCCGACCGGCACCCCTGCCAGAGCATGAGCGACGCGCTGACCATCTTCGAGCACGCCGGCCGTCTCGAGGGCGTCACCTTCGCCTACGTCGGCGACGCCGCCCACCCCTGCAACTCGCTGGCCACGACGCTCACCAAGCTGGGCCTGCACGTGCGTATCGGCAACGCCAAGGGCTACGAGATCCGCGACGAGGTGAGGGAGAACGCGGCGCGCTTCGCGGCCGAGAGCGGGGGTTCGTTCCTGCTCACCAACGACCCGCTCGAGGCCATCGACGGCGCCGACTTCGTCTACACCGACTGCTGGTGGTGGACGGGCCAGGAGGACGAGTACGCCGACCGCGTCGCCGCCTTCAAGCCGTTCCAGGTGAACCCCGGGTTCTGGTCCCACGCCAAGCCGACGACGAAGTTCATGCACTGCCTGCCGGCCATGCGCGGCGAGGAGGTCGTCGACGAGATCGCCGACGGCGAGATGTCGATCATCTTCCCCCAGGCGCAGAACCGGATGCACTTCCAGAAGGGCCTCATGCTGGCGCTCATCGGTCTCGACGAGCTGCCCGCCGACCCCGACCTGCAGGAGATCGGCCGGGCGCTGCTCGGCTGAGCGCGGGAGGCGGCGGGCGGCATGGTAGGCTTCAGAGCCTCCGCCCCGCCCGCCGCCCACGCCCCCGCGACCGAGACCGGAGACGCGCAGAGACATGTCGCAGAGCGGTAAGACCGTCGTCGTCGCCCTGGGCGGCAACGCCATCCTGCAGCCCGGCCAGGCCGGGACCTTCGAGGAGCAGCTCGTCAACGTCGACACGGCGATGCGGCGCATCGCCGGCCTCGTCGCCGAGGGCTGGGAGGTCGTGCTCACGCACGGCAACGGCCCCCAGGTGGGCAACCTGCTGATCCAGCAGGCGATCGCCTCCGCCCAGGTCGCGCCGATGCCGATGGACGTCTGCGGGGCGATGAGCCAGGGGCAGATCGGCTACATGCTCGAGCAGACCCTGCAGAACCACCTCGTCAAACGCCGCCTGAAGACGCCCGTCGTCACCGTCCTGACCCAGGTCAGGGTCGACGCCAAGGACCCCGCCTTCGAGAGCCCCTCGAAGCCCGTGGGCCCCTTCTACGACGAGGCCCGGGCGAAGACCATGATGCTCGAGGAGGGCCACGCCATGCGCGAGGACGCGGGCCGCGGCTGGCGCCGCGTCGTCCCCTCGCCGGAGCCCGTCGAGATCATCCCCCGCGACGCGGTCCGCGACCTCGTGCGCGACGGCGTCCTCATCATCTGCTCGGGGGGCGGCGGCATCCCCGTGGTCCGCGGCCGCGACGGCGCCCTCTCCGGCGTCGACGCGGTGATCGACAAGGACCTCGCCGCCATGCGCCTGGCGATCGACGTCGAGGCCGACGTGCTCATGATCCTCACCGACGTGCCCCAGGCCTACGTGGACTACAAGACCCCCGAGGAGAAGGCGCTCTCCCACGTCACCGAGAGCGAGATGCGCGCCTACGCCGCCGAGGGCCACTTCAAGGCCGGCAGCATGGGGCCCAAGGTCGAGGCCTGCCTGCGCTTCACCGCCGCCGGCGGACGCAGCATCATCGCCAGCCTCAAGGACGTCGTCCCGGCCCTCGAGGGCAAGGCCGGGACGCACATCGTGCCGGACTGAATCGGGCGGCCGGCGGCCTCCACCCCACCGGCCCTTCAGCCCTCCGTCGGCCGCGGCTCGCCGCGGGCCCGCTCCGGGGTCGCGGCCTCCCCACTCCGCGCCGACGCGCGGGCGCGCAGGCCGGGCGGCGCCGCGGGGTCGGCGTGCGCCGGCGGCGCGCCCCCCGGGACCAACTCCTTGCCCCACGGCTCGCAGTCGTCCTCGACGGCGTAGCCTCTCGCCTCGAAGAAAGCGCGCGAGCCGTCGTTGCCGCTGAGGATCTGCAGTTTCGCCTTCATGGCGCCCTTCGCGCGCAGGCGCGTCTCGAGCTCGTCCATGAGCGCCGTGGCCACGCCGTGGCGTTGCCACGAGAGCTCGACGGCGAGGTGGTAGACGTACCCGCGGCGGCCGTCCCATCCGCCCATCACGATGCCGACCATCGCACCGTCCTGGTCGCGCGCGACGAGCTGCAGGTCCGCGCAGCGCTCGAGCAGCAGGGCCATCTGCTCGCGCTCGTCCGACGGCCGGAGCCACATGCCGGTGCGCTCCCAGATCGCCCGGGCGTCGTCGAGGTCCGCCAACTTGAAGGGTCCGAGGGCGAAGGGCACGACGGGCATCGACGGCTCCCGTGACGCGGGCGGCGGCCTGCCGGCCGCGGGCCGGCGTCGCCGGCCCGCGGCCGATTGTACCGCCGCCGGAGACCGCCGGCGCACGCCGGCGAGAGTAGAATCCGTCCCGGTCGCCGACACCGCCGACGAAGGGAGCCGCATGGACGCCTACGAGGCCTTGCTCGCCCGGCGGAGCATCCGCCGCTTCACCGCCGAAGACGTCTCCGAGGAGCACGAACGGCTGCTCCTCGACGCGGCGTTCGCCGCCCCGAGTTCCATGAACGAGCGTCCCTGGCACTTCGTCGTCGTGCGCGACGACGAGCGTCGCGCCAGCCTGTCGCGCGTCCACCGCCATTCGGGCCTTCTGCGCCGCGCGCCGCTCGTCATCGCCGTCCTCGGTCGCGCCCACGCGGGCTGGTGGGTCGAGGACTGCTCAGCGGCGACCGAGAACATCCTGACCGCGGCGACCGCCCTCGGCCTCGGCACGTGCTGGGTGGGCGTCCACGAGAGCGGGCCGCAGCCACACCCGGACGAGGTCGCCTGCCTCGAGATCTTCGGCACCACCCCCGACACGTGGCGGGCACTCTGTCTCATCGCCGTGGGACATCCAGCCGAGCAGAAGGCTCCGCGCACGCAGTCCCAGCCGACGAAGGTCTCGTACGAGGTCGTCGGACGCCACGCCCGCCCCGGGAGCTGACGCCTCCGGAGGTCTCGTCGCACCGGGCCGCCACGGCGGCGCCCCGAGTCGGCACCTCCTCGCCCGGCGGAGGCCGCGGACCCTCCGAACCCCCGCGCAGGTCGACGCGTCTCAACGGGCGAGGCAACGACGCCGCCGGCGGCGGCCGAACGAGGAGGACGCCATGAGACGCATGCGCAAGGGCTGGCTGATCGGCATCGGGGCGGTGGGGGCGGTGCTGGTCGCCGCGACGCTGCTGGCCGCGGGGGTCGCACCGCGCCTCCTCGGGGGACTCGCCGGGGAGGACGCCGGGACCACGGCAGCGGTCGAGGGGTCGCCGCAGGCCTCGGGCCCGTGGACCGTCCCCGGCCTCGACTCCGGCAAGGCCGCCGACGAGAGCCTCGGGTCCCGCGACGAGGCCGCCGAGACCGAGGGCCAGACCGGCCTCCAGACGGAGACCGCCGCCCTCTACCTCGCCGCCGACGGCCGCCGCCTCGTGCGTACCGCCGACATGGCCCTCGTGGTCGACGGCCACGACGTCGGGGCGGCCGTCGCACGGGTCGTCGCCATCACCGAGTCTCTCGGCGGCTACGTGCTCTCGAGCTTCACGGGCACACCCGGCGGACCGGTGCTCGCCTACCCGGAGGACGACCTCGCGGTGGGCGACGTTGCGGACGACACCGCCGGGCGCTCCGGCATCGGGACGGCGACCGTCACCGTGCGCGTCCCGTCGGCCTCGTTCGAGCCCGCCCTGCGCCGTTTCGCACGTCTCGGCCAGGTCGAGTACGAGAGCACCTCCACCCAGGATGTGAGCGACCAGATGGTCGACCTCGAGGCGCGCCTGCGTCATGCGCGCGCCGTCGAGCGGCGCCTGCTCCGCTTCCTCGACCAGACCGACACCATCAAGGAGATGCTCGCCGTGCAGGACCGCCTCGACCAGGTGCAGCTCGAGATCGAGCAGCTCGGCGCCCAGATCGAGGCCCTGCGCGAGGTCGTCGCCTTCAGCACCGTCACGGTCACGCTGCGGGCCGAGGGCGACCCGACGCCGGTCATCGGCGCCGGCGGGGGCGTCTGGGACAACTTCGTCGACGCCTGGCGTGTCCTGGGGCGCAGCGCCGCCGTCCTGCTGAAGGCCGTCGCCGCCGCCCTGCCGTTCGTGATCGTGGGCGGGGGCATCGCGGTCGCCGCCTGGTACGTCGCTCGCCGCCTGTCTCGGCGGCGGGATCACGGCGCCGGCGCGGAAGGGACGGCCTGAACGGCGATCCCTCGCGGAGACCGCCGCGGAGACGTCACGACCCGTGGGCCGGCGGTCACCCGGAATCGGGGCGCCGCCGGCAGTGCGGAGACGGGACGACCGGCGGCGGCACCGAGGCGGGGCGACCGGCGGTGACGCGCACGACGGCCGGACGCGACGGGAGTGGACGGCGGCGGCTCACGCGTGAGCCGCCGCCGTCTTCCGGGTAACCCCTCTTCGTGCCCGGCGGCGCGCGACGGCCGGACGCCGGGCCGGCACGGCAGGACTCACACCGACCGAGGAGGCACGGTGAAAGCGATACGCATCCATGAGTACGGCGGCCCCGAGGTGCTCGTCTTCGAGGACGCGCCCAAGCCGGAGGCCGGCGAGGGCCGCGTGCTGGTACGCGTCGAGGCCGCCTCCGTGAACCCGATCGACGTCGCGGTGCGCGAGGCTCGCTTCCCCACCCCCAAGGAGCCGCCCAAGGTCATCGGTTCGGACGGCGCCGGCGTGGTCGAGGCGGTCGGCCCGGGCGTCACGACGGTGAGCCCGGGCGACGAGGTGTTCTTCAGCGGGCTCGGCGTCGGCAGCGAGGGCAGCTACGCCGAGTACGCCACCATCGCCGAGGCGCAGGCCGTGCCCAAGCCGCCGCAGCTGTCGTTCGTCGAGGCGGCGGCGATCGGCATGGCCTTCCCCGCCGCCTACTACGGGCTCGTCACCCGCGGCGAGGTGCGCGAGGGCGAGACGGTGCTCGTGCAGGGCGGCGCCGGCGGCGTGGGCTCGGCGGCGATCCAGCTCGCCAAAGCGCGCGGCGCCCGCGTCCTCACCACCGTCAAGGGCGACGCGGCACGGCGTCTGGTGCTCGAGCTCGGCGCGGACGGGGTCGTCGACTACGCCGAGCAGGACGTCGCCGCCGAGGTCGAGCGGCTCACCGACGGCCGCGGCCCCGACCTCATCCACGAGCTCGTCATCAGTGAGAACCTCGCCTCCGACGTCGCCATGGTCGCCAAGGGCGGGCGGATCGTCTGCACCGGGCAGGGCCCGCGGCCCGAGGCGGAGCTGCCGATCGGGCCGGCGATCGCCAAGGACGTCACCCTGCTCTTCATGAACCTGAACAACGCGGGGCGCGCCGGCATCGCCGCGATCGCCGGCGAGATCGCCGCGATGGCCGCCCGGGGCGAGGTGCGGCCGGTCGTCGGGGAGACGGTGCCGCTGTCGGCGGCCCGCAGGGCGCACGAGCTGCTCGAGGGTGAGCACGTCGGCAAGATCGTGCTCGTGCCCGGCGGGTGAGCGGGCGACGGCTCGCGCTCTTCGCAGGGCGGGGCCGCGCCGCCGGTCGGCGCGTCAGTACCCCTTGCCGTTGCCGCGGATCGCTTCTTCGCGCTCCTTGCGCAGCTCGAGGCGCGGGATCAGCGATTCGATCACCGTGATCAGCGCGCGCCGACGCTCGTCCTCCCCGTGCTGCTCGAGCAGCTGCTGCTTGAGGGCCGTCCCGAAGTCGACCGCGGCGGCGATGCGGAACGAGAGGGGCGCCGGGCCTTCGGGCACCTGGGGCGACTCGACGTCCATGAGCGCGAGCATGCGCCGGAAGAGGGCGCCGAGCTCGCGCCGCACGGCGGGATCGCCCTCGTCGGCCTCGTCGTCCAGCCACTCGACCCGGCCGCGCAGGTAGTCGGCCTCCGGGTCGTCGGGCTCGTCGACCGCGTGCAGCCGGAACCGACGCCGGCCCTCGACGAGGATGTTGGAGCGGCCGTCGTCGAAGCGCTCGAGCACCTGCGCGACCACGACGCTGCAGCCGGTCTGGCGCACGCCGCCCTCTTCGGCGAGCACGATGCCGAACTCGCCCTCGTCGGCTTCGCGCTCGGCGATGAGCCGCTTGTAGCGCTCCTCGAAGATGTGCAGCGGCGCGACCTCGCCGGGCACGACGACGAGACCGAGCGGGAATAGGCCGATGACGTCTTCAGGCGGCACGGGGGCTCCTCATGGTGGCGTTAGTCTACCCGGCGGGCCACGTACATCACGTAGTCGTGGCGGCGGCCGGCGACGACGTCGTGGGCGCCGGCCGCCGCCACTCCCCCGAAGGCCGCCCGCAGCCGAGCCTCGAAGTCGGGGTACCTCCCGGTCGACCAGAAGACCGCGGCCCCGCCGCGGCGGAGGGCGTCGTGGGCCAGAGCGACACCGGCCGCGTCGTACAGACCGGCGTTGGCCTCGCGCACGAGCCAGCCGGGCCCGTTGTCGGTGTCCAGACAGACCAGGTCGCAGGCCTCGCGCCGCGACCGGAGCACGTCGGCGACGTCGCCGACCACGATCGCGGCGCGGGCGGCGGCCGCCTGCGCGGCCGCCGCCCGCGCCGCCCCGTACAGCTCGAACCAGCGCACGACGGCGGGCTCGTACTCGACGACGGTCACGTCCACGACCCTGGGGCTCGCGAGCGCTTCGTCCAGCGCGTAGCCGAGGCCGAGGCCGCCGATCAGCACCTCCAGGCCGCCGCGAGACGTCGGCGCGGCCGCGCGGACGCCGGCCTCCGCGGTGACGCCGGCCTCCGCACGGGTGCCCGCGGGCGCAATGGAGCCGGCGACACGCCCGTCCTCCTCCCCCCGCGCGCCGCCATCGCCGGCTCCGACCGCCTCCAGCCCCACGGTGACCAGCGCGCGGCTCGAGGCCTCGTTCTCGGTCGAGATCAGGAAGGCGCCGTCGAGGATCACCTCGAGATGGCCGGCGCGGCGGCGCAGGACGAGCTCGCCGCTGCGCCCCTCGACGCGCTCGAGGACCTCGCTCACCCCTTGGCGCGCAGGTAGTCGCCGATGAGACGGTCGCAGTGCCGGGCGACGTCCTCGGGTAGCGGCGGCACGTCGTTCGCGACGATCAGCGACTGGGCGCGGTCCCAGGCGTCCTTGACCAGCGGCCGGCCTGCGTAGCGCTCGAAGGGCTCGCGCTGCCAGAGCTGCGGCTGCCAGAGCTCGCCCGCACGGTAGCGCTGTCGCGTGCTCTTGCGGGCGAGGTAGTGGCCGCCGATCCCCACCTCGACGATGTCGTCGATCAGCGCCGTCGTCGCGTCGACCGGGTCCTCGCGGGCGAAGCGCTCGATCGCGTTGACCGTGTCGGCGTCGAGCACCGTCTTCGCGAGACTCGCCGTCTGGGCTCCGTCCATGAGCCCGAAGGCCAGGAGAGCGTCGCAGCCGGCGAGCACGCAGGCGAGCCCGGTCATCATACCCTCGACGCCGGCCTGCAGGTCGCACGCCTTGGCGTCGCAGGAGACGCCGCTGCCCTGCGAGAGCAGGCCGTAGTGGCGGCTCATCTCGATGCAGACGATGTTGATGAGCGCGTCCTCCGGCGCCCCCGCGAGGTACAGCCCGCTGCGCATCTCGGCCGCGGCTGAGCCCACCGCGGAGACCATCGGGCACCCCGGGACCGCGAGCTGGAAGAGGACGACCGTGGAGAGCAGCTCCGCCATGTTGAGGATGCAGGTGCCGAGCACGCTCATCGGCCCCGTCGTGCCCATCTGCGGCATGGGCAGCACGAAGACCGGCGCCCCGGCCTCGGCCATCATGACGTGCGCCTCGGTCATCTCGCGGTCGTGCTGCAGCGGGGCGACGGTGCAGTTCGTCACCGAGTAGATGGGGCGCTCGCGCAGCGGGGCGCCGGCGATGGCCTCGAGCATCGCGACGAAGACCGGCGCCTGGTCGGGCACCCGCACCTCGTCCTGGAGGTGCTTGCGACAATTGGCGAAGCTGATGCGCGCCATCTCGAGGTTGCCGGCGCGCGGGTCGACGTCGTGCGGAGTGATGGTCGCCCACACGAAGTCGATCTCGGGCACGGCGTCGTAGAGTCGCACCATCGTCGCGAGATCGTCGCGCGTGCCCTCGTGGCGCTCGCCGGTCAGGTCGTCGAGCATGTAGGTCGCGGCGCCGTCGCTCGTGCACACGACCCCGTCGGAGCCGACGACGCAGTCGAAGGCCGGGTCGCGACCGGCGAGCGCGACCTCCTTCGGCACCGTGGCCAGGCAGCGCTCCACGAGCTCCCACGGCAGGCGCGCCGTGAGGCGCTCGGCGTCGACGACCGCGCCCGCCTCCGTCAGCAGGTCCGTCATCCCCGGCGTGTTGTAGGCGACGCCGACCTCCTCGAGCAGGCGCGCCGTCTGCTCGTGCACGAACTCGCGGTCGTCCGCGCTCAGGTACTCGAGTCTCGCCCTCGCCACGTCCTCAGTCCCCCTCTCGCGCGGCGCCCTCGCCGCGCAGTTCTCTGACCATCGCGACGGGCGTGCAGGTACGCCCATACTGCGGGCACTGCGGGCACTCGCCGAGCAGCACCGCCCTCCGCGCCGGATCGGTGACCTCGACGAAGCCCTGGTCGAGGTAGAAGCCCGGGATGCGCGCCGTCAAGTAGAGACGCGCCATGCCGCGCCGCCGGGCCTCGTCGACGAGCGCGTCCATGAGCCGCCCGGCGATCCCCTGCCGGCGCCGCTCCTCGGCCACCGCCATCCAGTTGACGGTGTCCATGCCGCGCGACCGCTCGAGCGTGATGCCGCCGACCGGCTCGCCGGTCTCCTCGTCGATGGCGAGCCACGCGGCGAGGGCGACGTCGTCGGCGCGCTCCGACTCGTCGAGGCCCGCCTCCACGGCGAGCCGTTTCACCGTGGCCACGTCGGCCGTGCGGCGGATGACGATCAACGGCCCGTCTCCAGAGGCTCGACCGCGTTCCAGCGCACGCGCGCAGCAGGAGCCCCCACGGACCGTGCGTAGGCCTCGATCACGTCCTCGACCTGCCGGCTGACGTCGTCCGGGAAGGGCAGGACCTCGTGGCCGCGGAGCAGCTCGCGGGCCTGCTCGCGGGCGGCGCGCACGAGGGCTTCGCGCCCGGAGCGGTCCGCGGCCCCGCGCTGCCAGAGCCGCGGCTGCCAGAGCTCGCCGGCGCGCAGCGCCTGCCGGGTGCTGCGGCGCGCGAGGAAGTGGCCGCCGATGCCGACCCCGTGGAGGTCGGCGGTCAGGGCGCGCGCCTCGTCGACCGGGTCGTCGCGCAGCAGCCGCCTGAGGGCGCCGACGGTGTCGCAGTCGAGCATGGTCTTCGCGAGACTGACGGTCTCGGCGCCGTCCAGAAGGCCGAAGGCGAGCAGGCTGTCGGCGCCGGCCAGGGCGCACGCCATGCCGGTCATCATGCCCTCGGCGCCGGCCTGGTGGTTGCTCGCCTTGGCGTCGCACGTCACGGCGCTGCCGGTGACCGGCAGCCCGTAGCGGCGGCTCATCTCGATGCAGATCACGTTGATGAGCGCGACCTCCGGGCTGCCGCAGAGGTAGTCGCCCGTGCGCATGTTCGCCGCCGCGGCGCCGACCCCGGAGACGAGCGGGCAGCCAGGCTGCACGAGCTGGAAGAGCACCACGGCCGAGAGCAGCTCGGCCATGTTGACGATCGCCGTGCCGAGCGGCGTGATCGGCGACGTCGTGCCGGTCAGCGGCATCGGCAGGATCAGGATGGGGACGCCGCCCTTCGCCAGCTCCATGGTCGCCTCGGTCATGTCGCGCTCGTGCTGCAGCGGCGCGACCGTGCAGTCGATCGTCGAGAAGATCGGCCGGTCCCACATCGAGGCCCCGGCGACGGCCTCGAAGATCTCGAGCAGCGGCCGCGCGTGCGCGGGGTCACGCACCTCGTCCTGCACGTGCTTGCTGAGCCAGCGCAGCGAGATGGCCTCGATCTCGAGGCCCGCGGTCAGCGGGTGCAGGTCGCGGGCCGAGATGGAGGGCCACGCGTAGTCGACCTCGGGCAGCGCGTCGAAGAGCGTCATCACGGTGCGCAGCGCGGCGGCACTGCCCTCGGCGCGCTCCCCGGTCACGTCGTCGTACATGTAGGTGCCGGTGCCGTCGGTGCAGAACGTGACCGAGCCGTCACCGAGCACGACGTCGTAGCGCGAGTCGCGCGCCGCGAGGCGCACCTGACCGGGGGCGGTCGCGAGGCAGCGCTCGACGAGTTCCCACGGCAGCTTCGCCGTGAGGCGGGCGCGGTCGACGGGCGCGCCCGCCTCCTCGAGCAGGTCGATCGCACCCGGCGTGTTGAAGCCGATGCCGACCTCCTCGAGCACGCGCACGGTCTGCTCGTGGACGTACTCCTGGTCCTCTGGGCTCAGGTACGTGATCCTCGGTCGAGCCACGTCGCCTCCACTGTCGCCGTCGGCGGCGATCGCCGGGTCGTGGACGGCCCGGCGCGCCCCCCGTCTCTTGTGTCGTCAGTCTCTCATGCCCGACGGTCCGTCGCCCTGTCGCGCGCCGGCACCCTCCGCCGTGCCGCTCGCCGGCCAGATCACCCGGCCCTCACCGCCGTGCCGCTCGCCGGCCGGCGCGCCTGTCCGCTCACGCGCCGGCGTGTCCATCCGCTCACGCGCCGGCGTGTCCGGCCGCGTGCGCGGCGAGGATCGAATCGAGCTCGCGCTCCGCGTCCTCGCCGAGCGGCGTCACCCGATGGGTCTGGAGCAGCTCGTTCGCCCGCGCCACCGCGCGCTCGAGCAGCGGCTCCCTGGGCGCCCCCGCCTCGCCGCCGCCGCGCGCGAACAGCGCCGGCCGCCAGACTTCGCTGCGCGCGTGCGTGCGCGTGCTGCGCCGGCCCAGGTAGTGGCCGCCGATGCCGACCTCGAGGATGTCTTCCATCAGCGCCGTCGCCTCGTCGATCGGGCTCTCGCGCACGTAGCGCCGGAGCGCGCCGACCTGCTCGGCGTCGAGGACCATCTTTGCGAGGCTCGTCGACTGGACGCCCTCGAAGCCGCCCGAGGCGATGAGCGAGTCGGCGCCGGCGAGCGCCGCGCAGAGCCCGGTCATGCCGCCTTCGGAGCCCGCCTGGAAGTCGACCGCCGGCGAGTCGGCCGAGATGCCGGTCGCCTGCGTGAGGAGACCGTAGAAGCGGCTCATCTCGAGGCAGATCATGTTGATGAGCCCGATCTCGGGGCTCGCCGCGAGGTAGCCGCCACTGCGCATGTCCGCGACGGCCGACCCGACGCCGGAGACGACCGGGCAGCCGGGCTCGGAGAGCTGGAAGAGGACGACCGCCGAGAGCAACTCGGCCAGGTGCACGATGCAGGTGCCGAGCAGCGTCATCGGCCCCGTCGTGCCCGCCTGCGGCATCGGCAGGACGAAGATCGGCACGCCCCGCTTCGTCAGCTTGAGGCTCGCCTCGGTCATCTCGCGGTCGTGCTGGAGCGGCGCGATCGTGCAGTTGGTGACCGAGAAGATCGGCCGCTCCGCCATCGTCGCGCCGCTCGCCGCTTCGTACATGGCGAGGATCGGCTCGACGAGCTCCGGCTCGCGGATCTCGTCCTGGATGTGCTTGCCCGTGTTCCGCAGGCAGGTCGCCTGCATCACGAGCGCGACCATGTGCGCCTCGACGTCCGACGTCTGGGGTGACGGCCAGTGGGTGTCGATCTCGTCCAGCGCGTCGACGAGGCGCGTGAAGCGCGCGAGGTCGGCGAGCGTCCCCTCGCGCTTGTCGCCGGTGAGGTCGTCGACCACGTAGGTGAACATGCCGTCGCTCGTCGCGACCAGCTCGTCGCGACCGAGCACACGGTCGCGCGACGGGTCGCGGCCGGCGAGGAGGACCTCCTTCGGCACGGTCGCGAGACAGCGCTCGACGAGGTCCCACCCGAAACGCGCCGTGAGGCGCTCGCGGTCGACCTCGGCGCCCGCCTCTTCGAGCAGGTCGATGGCGAGCGGCGTGTTGTAGGCGACGCCGACCCGCTCCAGGACCTGCATGGTCTTCTCGTGGATGAACTCCTGCTCCGCCACGCTCAGGTACCGCAGCCGTGCCCGTGCCACGTCGCCTCCGTCCGTCGCCCGCAGTGCCGGCCGCGGTCAGGCGCGCGGTCGGCGCCGACCGCCGGGCGGCGCGGGCGGGCTCCGCCCGCCGCCCGGGCCGCCCGACCGGTTGTCGTCAACGCTAGCACAGGCCGCCTCTCCACAGGCACCTTTCGCAACGCCGGCGCGAGGTTTGCGCAGAAATCGCACCGGAGAGCCGCGAGATCTGCGCGATCCGCGCCGCCGCCCGGCGTCGCGGGAGGCGACACGGTGCGCGATCGTCGAGCGCGGCCGACCTCCGACACCGGGGCAGAGCGCCGCGGCCCTACGGCCTGAACGCCCTCCGCCCGTAGCGGTCGAGGACCTCGACCAGACGTTCGCCCTCGAGCGCGTGGGCGGTCACCCCGTCGCGGCCGACCATCGTCTCGGCCTGGAGCAGCGCGTTGAGGATCGCCTCGGCCGTCGCCTCCGCCGCGGCCTGCAGCAGCCCGTCGAAGTGCGGCAGGGACACCCACTCCAGCGGCAGCCGCACGGGTCCGCCGGCCTCGTAGTCCTGCCGGGGCAGCCCGCGATTGGCGGTGCTGAAGGCGGCGAAGATGTCGCCCGAGAAGTGGTCGCCGTAGGCGCCGAGGAAGGCCAGACCCATACCGGCACGCTGGGCGACGCGCCGCAGCTGCACGGGCAGCAGCGGCGCGTCCGTGGCCAGCACGACGATGATCGAGCCGGCGGCGACCGGTCCGCCGGTCTCCGGCAGGACGGGAACCGGCACCGCCGCGTCGTCCAGGATCTGCCCGACGGGCACGCCGTTCACCGAGAACACCTCGCGCGACGAGTGGTTCGCCTGCACGAGGGCGCCGACGGTGAACCGCTCGCCCCCGATCGCCACCACACGCGACGCCGAGCCCGTGCCGCCCTTGAAATCGTGGCAGACCATGCCGGTGCCGCCGCCGACGTTGCCCTCGGGCACGGGGCCGGCGGCGGCGCTCGCCAGCGCCTCGGCCACGTGCTCGGCGCGCACGTGCTGCCCGCCGACGTCGTTGAGGCACCCGTCCCACGTCTCCCCCACGTGCGGCATGCTCCAGTAGAGCTTGCCGGGGCCGCGAGCCGCGACCTCCCGGGAGACGAGGGCGTCGCGCACGACGCCGACGCTGTGCGTGTTCGTGAGCGCGATGGGCGACATGAGGAGGCCGCTCTCACGGATCCACTCGAGGCCGGTGAGCTCGCCGTTGCCGTTCAGCGTGTGACAGCCGGCGAAGAGCGGCTCCTCGCTGATCTCGCCCTCGTGCGGCACGATCACCGTCACGCCTGTGCGGACGGGCCCCTCGCCGACGACGAGGGGCCCGTCGCCCTCGACGAGCGTGGCGGCGCCGACGCGCACGCCCGCCACGTCGGTGATCGCGTTCAACGGGCCCGGCGCCCCCAGGCCGATCTCGACGCCGACGTCACGTGCGCGCATCCCGACCTCCCCGGCTCGTCACGAGCCATCCCGTCTTCCCCGGCTCGTCACGAGCCATCCCGTCCTCCCCGGCCCGTCACGGGTCATCCCGTCCTCCCCGACTCGTCACATGCTCACCGGCTCGCTCAAGCCTTCAGCGTCCCAGCCGCTCCGCGAGGGCGTCCATGCACGCCACGGTGCCGTAGAAGTAGCGGTCGTCCCAGGCGACGGGCAGCGTGGAGAGCTTGACCCCGACGAGCCCGGCGGCCTGGTGCACGTAGACCATCTGACCGTAGATGCCGAGCGCCATGAACACCCCACGCTCGGCGTCCTTCACCCACCACTTGTTGCGATAGAACCAGCCGGGCATGTCCTCCCCCTCGGGCGACTCGGCGAAGGCGCGGCGCGCGTCCTCGTCGCCCGTGCGGCAGTCGATCACCCACTCCGGGGGCACGAGGGCGCGACCGTTGAAGACGCCGTCCCGCAGGTACGTCTGCCCGAACCTGCCCAGATCGCGAAGGGTGGCGCAGACGCCGCCGTCGGCCAAGGCGGAGCCGTGACGGTCGACGGTCACGTCGGCGTCGAACTCGGCCCCCATCGGCGCCCAGATCTCGCGGCTGAGGAGCTCGGGGAGGCGGAGCCCGGACGCCCGTTCCAGGACCCATCCCAGCAGGTCGGTGAGGATGGAGCGGTAGGCGAAGAGGCCGCCGTGCGGGCCCGCGTTCTCCAGGCTCGCGATGTAGTCGTACAGGCCGGACGCCGCCGGCGGCTCGAGCGGCGGTGCCCACCCCATGACGGTCTCGTAGGCCCTGACCTCGGCGTCGGGGTCCTCGTAGTCCTCGTTGAACCTCGTCCCGGTCCGCATGTCGAGGAGGTGGCGGACGGTCGCTCCCTCGAAGCTCGACCCCGCCAGCTCGGCCACGTAGCCCGTGACCGGACCCTCGAGGTCGAGCTCACCGCGGCCGGCGAGGATCCCGGCGGCGGTGCCGACGATCGACTTGGAGACCGACTGCAGCAGGTGGGTGGTGTGCGGGCGCATCCCGCGGGAGTAGTGCTCCGCGGCGATGCGCCCTCGATGGAGCACGAGGAACCCGTCGGTGCAGGACTCCTCGAGCCACTCGCCCACCGTGCGTCGCGCGCCGTCGGGCATCGAGAAGGGGACGCCGAGGACGTCCCGCGGCTCGCGCTCCAGGACCGAGACGGGACCCGGGCCGCGGCGGATGCAGGCCGTCGGCAGGAACTCCCGCACGTGCTGGAACGCCCACCGGTTGTACGGCGGGTCCTGCCAGCGCACGTCGCGGGTGACGAGCCGCTCGGCGGCCGGGGGCAGCCCCGTCATGAACTCGGACGGTTCCGGCGTTGCGGGAGCGACCATGCCCTCCTCCTGGTCCGGCGGCGCGGGCGCCGCCCTCATCGCACCGTGGGCGACGGCCCCGGGGCGCGAAAACGGGCCCGTCGTGCCAGACGGCCACGGAGCGTCAAACTGGCCCGTCGTGCCAGATGGGCCCGGGCGGGCGGCGGGGCCGGGGCCCCGCCGCCCGCCCGTCCATCTCGAGCTCTTACTTCTTCGTCCCCAGCTCCCGCTCCGCGTCCGCGACGATGGCCGCCATCTCCTCGGCGGCGCCCTCCGGCAGCGGAGTCGGCTCGTGGGTCTCGAGGAGCCTGAGCGCCTCGGCGCGGGCGCGGTCGTAGAGCGTCGTCGATCCGTCGGCGGCCCACTCCTCGCGGACACGACGGTCGACGAGCTTGGTCTGCGACTGGCTGCGCATGTGGCGGTAGGTATCCTCGTGGGAGAGGAAGTCCTTGAACGCGCCGACGTCGTTGATGACGTCGACGGAGAGGGTCTCGTCGTTGACCGCGACGCCGTTCACGGTGTACTTGACGAGGCGCGCGAACTCGGCGTCCATGACGAGCTGCGCGTAATCGATGGTCATGCCCGACTCGAGCATCCCGGACCCGTAGATCAGGTTGGCACCTGCCAACGCCGGTAGGAGACCGGTGAGCGTCTTCTCATGGCCGGACTGGGCATCGACCACTTTGGAGTCGCCCTACTGCCCCGCGACCCAGCTCGGTAGCAGGTAGTAGCGCGCGAGGCAGGCGACGCCGGCGTTGATGAGCGCGCACTCGGGGCTGCCCACCGAGGCGGAGGCGAAGCGCAGGTCCATGGCGGTCGTCGAGGACCCGTACACGACGGGCGTGCCCTTCTGCGTGAGCTGCGCCAGCGTCAGGCCGGCGAGCACCTCGGCGTTGTGCGTGACCAGCGTGCCGGCGAGGTTGATCGGCGACGAGCCGCCCGCCATGGCCATCGAGAGCACGTTCACGGGGAGCCCGGACCGCGCCCCGGTGATGACGATCTCGCAGACGTCGCGGATCAGCTTGAGCGGGCTCACCGGGCAGGTCAGGAACGACAGGATGGGCCGCTCGCGCAGCTTGTCGACGCCGCCGACCAGCGTGGCCGCCATATCGCGCATGCGCTCGGCAAGGTAGCCGCTCATCGGGCCGATGAAGGCGTGCTTCGAGCAGTTCGAGAAGATCGCCTCGGCGTTGTGGAGCGGCTGGACCTCCTGGAGCACGTCGTGCGCGCCGAGCGGCCGCTCCAGCACGTCAATCTCGGGGAGGGCGTCGATGAGGCGCGAGCAGTCGGCGACGTCCTGCTTCACCGTCTCGCGCAGCTCCCCGGTGTGGACGTCGATGATCTCAACGGCCTCGCCGAAGTTGGTGAAGCCGACCCTCCCGTCCTCGAGCACGATGTCGTGCTTGGGGTCGCGGCCGTAGCAGACGAGTCGCGACGGCGCCGAGCGGATGGCGTCCTCGACGATGTGGCCGGGGATCTTCGTGATGCCGTCGGCCTCCACCCTGGCGCCGGCGCCGGCGAAGAGCTCCTGCGCCTCCTCGTCCTCGACCCACACGCCGGTGCGCTCGAGCACGTCGAGCGTGGCGTGGTGGATGTCGTGCAACTCGTCGGGCGTGAACACGTCGAGCCTGAGACCGCCGCTTCGGCGGTGGCCCGACTGCGGGTTCCGTCTCATCTCCTCACCTCCACGGGGCTCCCCCCTTCTGTTCACCCGGGGGCCCCTGTCGTCGCGCATCCTGAGCGGCGCGAGCCCGGGTCTTCGACACGATGAGTGGTCATCGTCCCACATGTGCGCTCGAGGCGCACGCACAACGGGGAGCCGGCTCAGACGAAGCGGCCCGGCCGCAGCCGCCGTGGCGCTCCGCCGCAGCCGCTGTGGCGCTCCGCCGCCGCCGCCGCGGCGCCGTCGCCTCGACACCCACGCGACGGACGGGCCTTCACGGCCCGGCGACCGGCGCCGACGGGAGACCGTCGGCGATCGTCGCACCCGCGAGAGACCGTCAGCGCCGCGCCGCCTCCGCTTCGGCCACGACGCGGTCCATCTCGCGCAGCACGTCGTCGGGCAGCGGCTCGGGCACGTGCTCGTCGAGGACACGCCGCGCCTCGTCCTGCGCGCGGGCGTAGATGTCGAGCCGCCCGCCGACGGTCCACTCCTCGTGGACGCTCCTGTCGATGAGTCGCGGCCGGCTCTGCTCCCGCATGTGGCGCAGCGTCGCGTCCAGGGTGAGGAAGTCGCCGAACGGGCCGACGGCCGCGATGTCGGCGAGCGCCAGATGCTCGGCGTCGACGGGGATGCCACCGCACGCCTGCTCGAGCATGCGCGCGAACTCGGCGTCCATGAGGAGCTGCGCGAAGTCGAACGTGAGCCCCGATTCCACCATCCCGAGGCCGAAGATCACGTTGGCGCCCGCGAGCGCCGGCAGCAGGGCGGTGAGCGTCTTCTCGTGGCCGGCCTGGGCGTCGGAGGTCTTGCCGTCACCGGCGCCGCCGGCGACGAAGCTCGGGAGGCCGTAGCGGCGCGCCAGCTGGGCTACGGCGGCGCTGACGAGAGCGAGCTCCGGCGAGCCGATCGCGGCGCAGCCGAGACGCAGGTCGATGCTCGTCGAGGCGCTCCCGTAGACGACGGTCGTGCCCGGCTGCGCGAGCTGCGCGAGCACGATCCCGGCGAGCACCTCGGTGTTGTGGGTGACGAGGGTCCCCGCCAGCGTGACGGGCGACGAGCCTCCGGCCATCGCCATCGAGACCAGATTCAGCGGGACCCCGTGCCGCGCCCCGACGAGGATGACCTCGCAGCAGCTCGCGCCCAGCTTCAGGGGACTGACCGGGCAGGCCGTGAAGGTGAGGACGGAGCGCGACCGCACGGCCTCGGCGGAGCCCAGGATCGCCCGCTGCAGCTCCACCATGCGCTCGGCGACGAAACCGTCCTGGGCGCCGATGAGGACGTGCTTCGTCGTGTTCCTGAGGATCGCGTCGGCGTTGTGGAGCGCGGCGACACCCTGGGCGACGTCGTGTGCGCCGAGCGGCCGTTCGCAGAGCGGGAT
>Ga0209164_1000436_pt1 | contig 101141 bp, 88 predicted proteins | sample MTBNYHSulfiMetaG_FD_187458 | JGI IMG/M metagenome (GOLD analysis project Ga0209164, IMG submission 187458) | Enrichment culture microbial communities from rom New York Harbor, USA that are MTBE-degrading - MTBE-NYH (New York Harbor Sulfidogenic)... | ecosystem: Environmental > Aquatic > Marine...
ATACAGATGATACAGCACAAAAATATCTTGATAAAGCTGCTGAAAAAGTTAATGCAGCATTAAAAGAAGAAAAATAATCATCATTGATTGTTAACTTATAAAAGGGATGCTTTAAGAAGGAGTATCCCTTTTTTTATTTGTGCGATTTATAAATGTAAATATTTTTTTTATTTTTTTAATATATGCTACAATTCTTAAATATTATTAATAATTATATTTAAATCACTGTATTGAAAAAAAATATAAAATAAGTCTATAGTTCTATTTACAAATATTATTTTACATCATAAAATTATAATAATTTTAACCGGTTAGAGGGGTTATAGATGTATAGGAATATTTTTAAAATATTATTAGTATTTCTTATTATTATATCTAGTATGACTGCTTTATTCTCAAAACAAAAAATAAGAGATGAAAGAAGATTTCAACTTGGTTTTGGATTTATTATCGGCACACACAGCCTAGCAGGATTATCCGAAACCACAAGGATATATAATGCTTTAAAGGATAATGAAGATTATTATTTTCCGCTAGCAGTTAACAATAAGGATTATTTTGATACATTAAATAATGATCAAAAAACAGGTATATTAGTTGGACATATTCTTGGCGGTTGGGAATACGGCTTCCAGTTTAGAATATTATGGAACATCATTATTGCAGAGACTGACATCATTCTCAGTCCATTTGATGCATCAAGAAACGGCAGATTTGATTTTATAATAATGCCGATGATAGGTATTAAGGCTCCTCTTGCATTAATGCCTTATATTATGTTTGGCTTAATCTATACATTCAGCTTTTATCCTGGAGAATACTCTTTTACAGAAAACAATAAGAGCAGTTTTACCTCTAATATAAATTTTTCATACAGACCCGGGTTGGTTATAAAAGCCGGTGTGGAGTTTAAGATACCTAAATATTTAAAAATAGCAAAATTTTCTGTTGGAGGATATATACAATATACAATAAAAGATTTTGAGGAGTTTAATTATATATATTTTAATTATAAGGAATCAGGGTATTCCGATTTCAGTGCTGTTTTAAAGATTTTGGAGAATCAATTAAGATTTGGGATCTCTCTTTGTTATTATTTATTTTAACGGTAATGTTTGGAGGAAGAATGAGAATTAAATTTTTAATAATTATTGTGTTTTTATTAATAGTTTTAAATATAGATGCAAATGAAAATAGAAATAATAGAATATGCATATTATATTATAAAACTAAATATAAAACGGCAATAGCAAATGAACTGGAAAACAGGCTGTCATTAAAGGGAATTGTTATAGAAAAAGATTTAATAAAAAATATAAATCTTTATAATCCGGGAGAATACGATGCGGTCATAATTATATCCGGTGTAGCTATTTTTACTCCAAGCCCTAAGGTTACAAGATATATTAAAAAACATAATTATGCAAAAAATATAATATATTTTTGTTCAACGGAATATAAAGGGGCATGCTATGGATTTTTAGATCAGGATAAGATTGATATAATAACTTCTGCCAGTGAAAATAATAATATTGATGAAATAGTTGATGAAATTATCGAAAAAATAAATAGCATATAATATATAAATATTTCAAATTAGTTAATTGATATAATGTAAGTGTAAATATTATATTGACTTATTCTTTGTTATAAATTATTATTTTATCTAAAATTATGAATACTATTTTTAAATATAAACAGAAATTTTTTCCAAAATTAATTATTTTTATAATCTTTATTTTATTTTCACTTGCAGTAATTAATTATAAAATATTTTTTTTTATCTTATTTTGTATTGTTTTTCTTTTATTACAAATATTAATTCATATTTATTATATGTCAAAAAGACTGATTATTACTAATAAAGGTATAGAAAGAAAAATATTTTGGAATGTTTCGTTTGACTTAATAGAATGGTCAAAAATTGAAGAAGCATATGAATTACAAGCTAAGAAATCCAGAGCAAATGCATTTGTTTCTTTAACAGAACCTTTTTTTGCTCATAAATGGTTTGGGAAAAATAGTATTGGTACTGCTATTAAAATTATTATTGAAAAGGATGAGCCTTTCTATATCTTTTTAAAGGATATAAAAAAAAGTCCTGATCTTTATAATATATTAAAAGATAAGATAAAATTTAGAAAATAATTAATTGTTTAAAAAGAATTAATTTTTCCACTTTAGAATAAGCAAATCAAATTACAAATGAAAATGATAATATTAATGAAATAGTGAATGAAATTATTGAAAAAACAAATAGTATATAATATAAAAATATTTATTTAATTCTATAAAACTATTCAAATTTTATTATTTTTTTTATAATTAAATAGTAATGAATAAATTTTATTTTGTTTTATTATTATTGATTATTTTATCATGCAGAATGGATCAGGGAAAGATCCCGAATGCAGAAAAAGGTGTATTGGATTTAACAACTTGGGATACGGATGAAGATAAATTAATCATTTTGGCAGGTGAATGGGAAGTTTTTTGGGAAAAATTATTAACCGGCAGAGAATCATATATAGATCAATTAAATCCTACTGGATATTTAAATCTTCCGGCAAGCTGGATCGGTAAAAGACTTGATAATGTTCAAAGACTGGACAGATACGGTTATGCTACATTCAGGATTAAAATATTAATGGGTTGTAATAATAACAGGATAAAACCGGGATTATATATACCATATGCCGGATGCAGTTATAAAATATTTTATAAAAACTTATTAACAAAAGATACAATGTTAATAGCGGAAGGCGGGATAGTAGGCAAGTCACTTAAATCAGAAAAGCCGTTATTTACGCCATCTATAATAGAAATAGACTCTGCTAATGATTTTGAATTATATATACAAGTATCCAATTATCATGATTCAAGTAATGCGGGATTATATAAAAGCATACTTTTTGGGACTAATAAGGGTATTAAATCATTCAAAAGAAATCTTAGAGATCTTAATTTTTTCTTAATTGGTATTTATTTTTTTGCATTTATTTTCAATATTTTGATTTATCTGCTTAGAAGGACGGAAAGAAGCCCTCTATGGCTGTCCGGTATCTGTTTAATGATCGGCTTGCGGATATTGATAATGGGGCATTATATAGAAGAAGTATTTCCAAAATTATATATTTTTTCAGTCTATATGAAATTGGAGATGCTGCCTTTTTATATTGCCTCTATATTATTCATAATGTTTATAAATGACTTTTTTAAAAAGATTTATCCAAAAAACTTTGTTTTAATTGCATTGATTTTTTCATTAATCAGTATTTTTTTAGCTTTAATCAGTCCTGAATACTTTATATTGTATGATATTATCTTTAAGTTGTTTATTTTATTTTGTTTGATTTCTATACTTATGACATTCTATTTGATAATTAAACTTACATTGAGAAAGTATAATATAATAAATATTATAACATTAATAGGTATTATAATTTTATTTATTACAGTTATTAATGATTTATTGTCAGTAATAAATATAATCCATACTTCTATTATGGTACCAATTGGGTTATTTATTTTTATATCAATAAATACATGTATAATTGCGATTTCTAATGCTAAAGCAAGAAAAATTGCAGAGTTTCTTTCCAATAATCTTTCAATTGAAGTAGAAAAAAGAACAAGAGAGCTTAATATATCAAAAAGGAATCTGGAATATATTAATAAAAAGCTTGAGGAAGCAATGAATGCACTCTGGGGTGAGATGGAAATAGCAAAGAAGCTGCAGTCATTATTATTGCCGAAAAATCCTGCAATAAAGGGATATGAAATTACAACTTTTATTAAACCGGCAGAGGATGTTGGAGGGGATTATTATGATTTTATTAAAAGTAATGATATAAATTGGATTACTATTGGAGATGTTTCAGGGCATGGTGTTTTAGCCGGGCTTATTATGATGATGGTGCAGACGTCTATAAGAACAACGATATCCCAAAATCCTCAATTAAAGCCTTTTGAAATCATAGAAAGAGTAAATAATATCATTTTTGAGAATATTAAAATGCTTGATGAAGATAAATATATGGCATTATTAATATTAAAATTAGAAAAAAATGGTGTATTTTATTATTCCGGTAATTTGCAGGATATTATGATTTACCGTCATGAAAAAAATATTGTAGAAACTTTTCAAACAACTGGGATATGGGTAGGAATACTTGAAAATCTTCATGGTTTACTTAATGAACATAAAATAAAACTGGATAAAGGCGACACTTTAATGATATTTACAGACGGTCTTGTAGAGGCATGGGAAAAAACAAAAACTAAAGAGCAAAATAAAATAGTAATGTTTGAGTTTGACAGATTAAAAAATATATTTCAAAAAAACGGAGGTAAATCAACAGAGGATATTAAGAATGCCGTTTTAAAAGAATTAAAAAATTATTTTTGTCATGATGATATTGCAATGATAATTATGAGAAGAGAATCATAAAAAATATTAATATATTTCCGGGACGAAAGTTTGATCCGTAATAGGAGGCCTTACATAACCTGTGGATTCCTGTCTGGGGGGCAGTTTAATAGGCTTTGGCGTTAAATCTTTATACTGAATAATTTGCAAAAGGTGATGAATGCAGTTAAGTCTGGCTCTTTTTTTATCATCAGCTTTAACTACATACCATGGAGCCTGTTTTATATCTGTATAAACAAACATATTATCTTTAGCTTTAGAATACTCCACCCATTTTGCCCTTGACTCTAAATCCATTGGGCTTAATTTCCACCTTTTTGTCGGATCCTCAATCCTTGATTGAAATCTTTTTTCCTGTTCTTCATCGCTTACAGAAAACCAATATTTTATTAATATAATGCCTGATCTTACAAGCATTCTTTCAAACTCAGGGCATGATCTTAAAAATTCTTTATATTCTTCATCCGTACAAAAGTCCATTACCCTTTCGACACCGGCTCTGTTATACCAGCTTCTGTCAAGTAATACCATTTCTCCTTTTGCCGGAAGATGTGCGGCATATCTTTGAAAATACCATTGGGTTTTTTCTCTTTCGGTTGGAGTTCCTAATGCTACAACCCTGCATATACGCGGATTTAAACATTGTGTTATTCTTTTAATAGTACCGCCTTTTCCGGCTGCATCACGCCCCTCAAAAATAACAACAACTTTTAGTCCTTTATGTTTTATCCACTCCTGCAGTTTGACAAGCTCAATCTGGAGTTTTCGCAGCTCTTTTTCATAAAAAGATTTTTTTAAATTTCCCTTACTGTTTATATTTTTTTTATTTTTTTTTATGTCTTTACTCATTTTTCTCCCTTTTTATATTTATATTATAAGAAAAAAACAGATAAGAATCAAAAAAAAATATTTTTATGTAATTTATGAGATAAAATTATTAGAGTTTTTTGAAAAGCAATTAATAATTAAAAAAACAGATATAAATGATATTTATTAACTGCTTTCTTTAATTTTTTCTATCAGATCTCTTATAAAAAAAGCAATCCTGGATATTACAAGTGCAGCAATCAAAGAATCAAACAGTTCATGAATTTTTAAATCTGTACCGATTGTAATACCTGTTCCGTCAAAAAGAGTTAATTTTTTTACTTTCCAACAGATAAAGAAAGCCAATAAAATTATTATTATCTCTCTTATTGATTTACCGACAGCGCTTTCTCTAAAATTTTCCAGTAGTGAAATTGAAAAAAAAGCCGATATTGATGCCTCTAAGATTATTGCTATTAAAAAAAGAGTGAATATATTCTGAAATAATATGTCCCCTTTCATTGCATCTCCTTATTAAGTATATGTTTTATATATCGGATTTAATATTTTAAGAATTTAATTATACAGTAATAAATTTTATTATAAATAAATCTTGACTTTTTTTATAGCGGATGACAGTATAATAACAATCTATATAATAGTGTGTAAGAAATGAAAGGTAAAATATGTGCCGTAATTCCTGCGGCAGGAAAAGGAACAAGATTAGGCTTTAATGTACCGAAGATTCTTGTAGAATTTAACAATAAACTAAAAGTAATCGATATTTTATTAAATGCTCTAATTAAAAATGTAGACAAAATATTAATAATTGTATCAAGGGAATCACAGTTACAAATACAAAATGAAATTAATAAAAGATATGATTCCGGATTATTTAATAAAAATTTTGTCGAGCTTGTTATCCAGCATAAACAAATTGGAATGGGAGATGCGGTTTTTTGTGCATATGACATCTGGAAAGATTATGAAAATATAATTGTTATCTGGGGTGATCAGGCTAGTATTTCAGAAAAAACGGTCTCAAAAACCATATCAATACAATGTAAGTCTATAGCACCCTGTTTTACAATTCCTCTTGTAAAAAAAACAGATATATATGTTGAGTATATATTAGATAAAAATAAAAAACTGGAAAAGATATTACAAAAAAGAGAAGGTGATATTTTACATGAAAAAGGGTATTCTGATGTTGCTGTTTTTTGTCTTTCAACAAAATCTATTTTTAGCCTCTGGAAAAAATTTTTAGTAGAATCACAAAAAGGCAGGATAACTAAAGAGGTAAATTTTTTGCCTTTTTTTATATATTTAACTAATAATAATTGGAAAAATAATTATATATTTATAAATGATGTTTTTCAGACAGTAGGATTAAATACACCGGAAGAATTTATATATTTATCAAATCATTTAAAAATATAAATTAGGTTTTATTAAGCATATTACCTTGTTGTTAAATCAAATTTATAAAAGAATTTAAAAATGACAGCAATTGCTTTAATTGTTTTTTTATTTTTTATATCCATTAACTCAATAAAATCGATAAAAAAGGAAGAGATTATTTTAGATTGTTTATCATAATCGTAAGTTTACCAAAAATGAAATTAAGTTTTTTAATGATTTTACCGAATTAATGGACTGGATTATCAAGGCTTTGTCTTGATCTACTCATTTTTTTACTGAATAACACATAAACAACTTATATTTTTATTATATTGACAAATAATTATATAATTGATAGTATCATTTTTCACTATATCTTAGTGATATATATTATTATAAGTTAAATTATAGCATTATAAAAGTTTAAAAACTTATTATATTCATATTTACATTATTTTAATACATGAAATATTTAATTGTATTAAATTGTAATCAAAATTTAAAATTTATTTATAATTTCATGAAATAGTATATTAATTCTAAAATAAAAAAGGATATATTCATGAAAAAACAATTATTAGATGTTTTAAAAACAAAAATTATTAAATCATCATGGCTGCATTTTGCTATTTATTTTATATCTGCATTAATTATTACAATTTTAATATTAAATTGGAATAAAAACACAAAAGAAATTGAAAATTTATTTATTTTTTTAATTAAACTTACACCTTATTTTTTTGGATTATTAGCAATAGCTTGTTTACCTGTTGAGAAATTTAATAAATTATTATGTATATTATTAATATTATTAAATTTTGCATGCATATTTTGCTATTTTATCCCCCGTCTTTTTTATTTTTTTCTTAATCCAGATTGGGATAGATATTATTTAAAAACACAAATGCTTGTACCGTTTATAATTTTGTCTTTATTATTATCATATAGGCTTGGAGGAGGAAAAATTAAAGATGTAATCATATTAGGTGTCAATAGTATACTTTTTATGTTATCAGGTATTGAAGATCTTTGTTATTTCCTTGTTAATAGACTTGATATTCCCAAAGAATGGTCATGGCCCAGTCATATGATAGTTAGACTCGGTAAAATACCAACAAAAAATGAAGCATTTGTTTTTATTGGAGTACATTTTTTTCTGATTTTACTGATCTTTTTCTTGGCATACAGTAAATATAGCCCCTTTACAAAACTAAGAGATTTAAATAAAGAATTAAATAAAGATTTAAATAAAAAAGAAAGTGAAAATATTGCTTAAAAGTTATTTATAAAAATATTAAAAGAGTAAAAAATGAATTATTTAAAAATATCAATTATTATACCTGTATATAACAGGGCATTATCTCTACAAGAAACATTATCCTGCATTTTTAAATCCGATTATCCTAATTTTGAAGTTATTGTTTATGATGATGCTTCAACTGAAAATATTAAAGAGGCAATAAAAGATTTTAAATGTATTTATATAAGATCCGAAGAGAATTCAGGCCCTGCAGTAGGAAGAAATGAAGCTGCTAAAAAAGCAACCGGTGATATTCTTTTATTTACAGACAGTGATATTTTAATACCGGCTGATACTCTTTATAAAATTAATGAGCAAATAACATTCCACAATTATGATGGAGTTGTTGGTATTTTAACCCCTGAAATACGTTATAAAAATTATTCAAGCAATTTAAAGAATTTATATATGAATTATGTATTTTATAAAATGCCTCCCTCTACATCCTTTTTTTATACCAGTATAGCTTCAATAAAGAAAAAAATATTTGAAGAAGTCGGGGGTTTTGATGAAAATTTTGGGAAAATTCCTTGTGAGGATAATGAATTGGGGCTGAGGCTTTCATCAAAATGTAAGATTAAGTTATTATACGGACTTGAAGTAGAGCATGTAAGGCATTTTAATTTTATAAGTCTTTTAAAAAAAGATTTTTTAATAGCTTCAAGTTTAATACGCACTAATTTAAGATATAAAAGTTCAAAAATTAAAATCAACAAAAAGGATATACCAACCTTAAAATCTTTTACTTCAAGTATTGGTTTAAGCGGGGTACTTTTATCTTTTTTATTTTTATCATTATTTAATATTTATTTTTTATATTTTTCTATATTTTTAACTTTATTAATTTTGATAATTAATAGTTCTTTTCTTTTTTTTTTAATGAAAAAAAAAGGTTTTTTGTTTTTTATTAAATCATGCTGTTTCATTTTTTTAGAATATTTTTCCTACGGCTTTGGGACTTTAACAGGTATAATCGGTTTTGTTTTTGGGAAAAAATACTAAAAAATAAAAATTTTTATATTAAAAGGTTTTTATATATGAAAAATAAAGTTTTTTTATCTGTAGTAGCGCCGGCTTATAATGAACAGGATGGTATTTTTAATGTTGTAACATCATGGACATCCTGGCTTGAAAAAAATGAGCCAAATTATGAAATTATAATTTGTGATGATGGAAGTACTGATAACACATGGCAAATACTTGAACAATTATCAAATAATAACAGAAAAATAAAATGTATTAAATTAAAGAAAAATTACGGTGCTGCAATTGCTCATTCTATTGCATTATTAAATAGTACAGGAGAATGGATTTTAATGATTGATTCTGACGGGCAATTTAATATTGAAGACTTTAGTAAGCTTTATGCTAAACATTTGGAAACAGGGGCAAAAGCTGTTATAGGGCAAAGAAAAAGCAAAAAAAATAATATACTGGCAAAAATAGGTTCTGCTTTATCTACCTTTGCTGCAAATGTTGTATTGGGATCAGATCTTAAAGATTTTAATTCTGTTTTTAAATTAATAGATGGTAAAATAGCAAGAGATTTAAGTTTAGATTCCGTTGGATTTGAAATCTCAACAGAAACAACAGCAAAACTTATTGAACAAAAAGTATCGATTGCTGCTGTTGAAATCCAGCATAATAACAGAAGTCATGGGAAAAGCAAGCTTAAGTTTTTTAAAGATGCAAGAAGAAGATATTTATTTATAAAATATTTATATATTCGATCAAAATTAATTAAAAAAAATATAATAAGAAATAATCAAAATTATAAAAACGATATTTTAAAAGGTAAAAATTGGGTATATGAACAATAAAGAGGTATCTATTTTTTGTGGCGGACGGGGGAGCTCCGCAATTATAAAAGCTATTTTAAAATATAATTTTAAAAAGATCAATATTATATTAAATACTTATGATGACGGTTTATCAACCGGTGCAATTCGTAAATTAATTCCGGGTATTGTAGGACCTTCAGATATAAGGAAAAATGTTAATGTTTTTTTAAAATATAATAAAGAAGATTTACTTACGCAATTTTTAGATTTTCGTTTACCTGATAATTCTCAAATAAGAATATTACACACAATTATTGATATGCTTCAAAAGAATACTGATTACCTTGAAAAAACTCCTTTAAATTTAATGAAATTATATAATATAATTTCAGAAATAGAATTTAAAAATTCAGACAAAATCATTAATTTTATTTTTATTTTTTGGAAATATTTTAATAAAAGAAAATGTTTAGATGTTTCAGATTTCACTATTGGAAATATAATATTTGCAGGAATATATTTAACTTTAAAAAATAATGAAAAAACTATACGACAATATACAAAATTATTTATAAATAATTCTAAATTTAATATTTATGATATTAATTGCAGGGGCAGTTTATATCTTTGTGCATTAAAAACAAATGGTGAATTGCTTCCTGATGAGTATTCTATAACAACTCAGCAAAGTAAATATAAAATATCAAATTTATTCTTTTTAAAAAGACCTTTATCAGAGAAGCAAATAGAGCATTTAAATAAAACAAATTTTAAAATAAATTATTTAGAATCATTAAATATTCAACCTGTTATATCTAAAGATGTTAAGAAAGCATTAGTGAAATCAAGCATTATAATCTATGGACCGGGCACTCAACATTCTTCTTTATATCCCAGTTATATGACAAAAGGAGTAAAAGAAATCATTTATAAAAAAAAATATACCATGAAAGTATTTATCCTTAATTTAACAAAGGATAATGATATAACATCATTTTCAGCAACTGATATCATAAAAGGTTTTATGAAATATATAGGCTGTAATCATTGTTTACATAAATTCATTAATTATGTTTTATATACACCGCTTGAAGATGAAAATGCCTTAATAAAAAAAGATGAAAAAATATTAAAATATTATAATAATATTAACTGGATTGGAGGGAATTTTACTGATCAGTTTAACAATAGTATACATAATGGTGATTTAATAATAAAAACAATTATAAATTTATATAAAGTTTTTCGGGAAAAACAGATTTTAAGTCGGAGTCTTTATAAAATATCGCTTTAATTTAGTAATTAATAATATAAGGTAATAAAATATATGAAAGATTATCATCAAAAAAATATTTCTGAATATAAAACATTTTTTTTTGATCTTGACGGTACTCTTATAAACAGTAATAAGCTGCATGAAAAAGCTTTTCAAATGATTTTGGATTCAACAGACAGTATTATGACAAAAAATTTTAATTACAGTAAATACATGGGAATGAAAACATCGGAAGTATTTACCTTAATGGGATATGATAATAAATTTATAGAAGAATTAACTTATATGAAGCAATCTATTTATAGGCAATATATTGAAAATAAAGAAGTCGAATTATTCCCTTATGTTGATGAACTCTTAGAGAAAATTATTGTAAAAGGATATAAAGCATATATTGTTACAGGAAGCAGTTTGACTTCAGTCAATCTTATACTAAAGTATTCGAAACTTGGATTATATATAAATGATTTTATTTGCGGAGATGAAGTAAAAAAATCTAAGCCGGATCCTGAAATATATCTCAGCGCATTAAAAAAATTTGATTTAAATCCTGATGAAGTTTTAGCTATTGAAGATTCATATAATGGTATTATTTCAGCTGTAAATGCCGGGATAAGAACTGTTTCTGTGAATGATTATTGCAATCATCATTTAGTACAATTTTTATCGCTTGAAGAAATATACCGATTTTTAAGTTAAAATAGATCCTGATTTAATTTTTTTAAAAAATGGAAAAATAAATTTTATTAAATATAAAAAATATCAGATAGTTTTAGAAGTATTTAAGAAGAGGAAAGTAATAATATGAACATTCTTAATCTTTCACATATGATTTCCTATCCTATTGAAGCCGGGTATCAATCAAGGGTAATGTATTATGCTCTTGCACTTTCCAGTCATAATAATATAAAAGTAAAACAATTTTGTTTTAATCCGTTTATTTTTACAAAAAAAAAAGAATTATCTTTTAATGACGGGTCTTATAAAATCTATTTTATGCATTCTTTTCTTTATACTATAGCAATTTTTATAATATATCCAATTATGAAAATCCGAAATTGGCTTCATGTTGTTCCTATAATTTTTAAAATAATAAAACCATCCCGAACTCTACGTAAAGCTTTTAATTGGACTGATATAATACAGGTAGAAGGTCCCTGGCTTGTGCCCTGGGTAAAAAAATATACTGATAAACCGGTTATAATGATAGCCCATAATGTTGAATATAATCTTGCATCTTCTATTATGGAGCATAAATGTAAGAATCATCCTCAAATTATTAAAAAATTTTTATTAAATAATCTATTTAATACTGAAAAATATGCAGTAATGAATTCTGATAAAGTTTTTGCAGTTAGTAATATTGATAAAAATCATATGTTAGAACTTTATAAGATTGATGAAGAAAAAATTGAAATAGTCCCAAATGGTATAAATTCGTCTATATATAACAAAAAAAATAAGAGTTTTTTAGAAATTATAAATCAGAAAAAATATGATGCAATTATATTATTTACCGGCTCTGCTCATCCTCCAAATATTATTGCTGCAGATTTTATTATAAATAATATTGCTCCATTATTTATCAAGGAGAATGTTCTTTTTCTTATTGTAGGCAGGGTTTCCTTAAAAAAAATTTTTAAAGATAATGTCTTATGTACAGGTCCAATAGAAAATGATATGTTGGTAGAATATATTAAAATTTCAGATATTGCAATTAATCCAATACCTTATGGCAGCGGATCCAATATTAAAATGTTTGAATATATAGCTGCCGGGTTACCTATTATTTCAACTCTAAACGGTGTAGAAGGGGTTTGCAGTGAAGCAAAAAAAGATATTATTATATGCCGGCAGGATCAATTTTTTCAAAAAATTTCAGAATTATTAAAAAATAAAAATAAATTAAAAATTTTAAGTCAAAAAATGAAGAAAAATGCAAAATTTCATGATTATAAATATATTACAAAACAAGCTTTAGGTTTTTATCAAAAATTATTGATATTATCCTGAATTATTTAGTACAAGAATTAATTCTATCAGGGAAACCATGTTAAAAATTGTTATATTTTTTTTAAAAAAAAATAAAAATTACAGCTCATTGATTGAAAATATACTTGTAGCAGTTATAGAAGCTTTGAGTTTTTTATTCATTGCAAGAAGTTATTCTAAAGAAATATTTGCTGATTGGATTTTGTATTCGTCTGTTGTTTTTTTAATGGAACAAGTCCAGTCGGGATTTATCTGGACAGCATTAATAAAATTTTTATCTGAAACAACTTCAAAAAGAAGGATAAAAATTTATATAGGATCCGGCTGGGTTATAGGATTAGGGTTAAACATAATTATTTTTTTTATTTGTTATATTTTTTTGATTTTTTTCCCGGATACCGGTATAAGTATAAAATTTAATATTTTTTTTAGATTATACCCTTTTTATTTTTTATTTACTCTACCTTTAAAAATAGCAATTGCTAAATTTAGAGCATATCATCAGTATATAAAAATTATCTTATTACGTGCATTAAGTTATTTTCTATTTATTATGTTTGTTTTTGCGAATTATATCTTCTTCCATTATTCTGTTAAGATCTTGATTATTATCCATATTATATCTTTTTCATTTGCCGGTATTATATCTATTTTTAATAAAGAATCAGGTATTCATAATATTCTTCGTGCCAGATTTATTTATATAAAAAAAGTAATTAATTATGGAAAATACAGTCTGGGTACTGCACTGGGCAGTAATCTTTTAAAAAATACCGATATTTTTTTAATAAAATTACTGATGACAAATACTCAACTTTCTCTGTACAGTATTCCCTTGAGAATTATTGAGGTTTTTAATATACCGTTAACCAGTATATGTAATGTGATTTTTCCTATTATGTCAAATGCGGATAAAAAAAATGAAAAAAAACGTGTTTTAGATATATTTTATAAATATACAAGTATAATGACTGTTTATTTTATACCTGTACTGATCATTATGTCATTATTTGCAGGTTTTCTTATATCTTTAGTTGGAGGGCCTCAATATAAAGAAACTATATGTTCTTATATTTTGTATATTTTTTTAATATCAATAATCATACTTCCGTTTGATCGTTTTTCCGGGACACTTTTAGATAGCATCAATAAACCTATGTATACCTTTTTAAAGGTATTTATTATGGTTATAATTAATATAGTGGGAGATGCTATTGCCCTTATTTTCTTTAAATCTATGCTGTTAGTTGCTGTTGTTACAATATTGAACATGCTGGCAGGCAATATATTTGTATTCTTTTATTTAAAGAAAACATATAATATGAATTTTATTCATTTAATAAAAAATACCAGACATTCTTTAACGGATCATTTAAGAAGTATTTTTTGTTTTAATAATGCAAAATAATTTATGCATAATAAATTTCTATATAACCTAAATTCATATGAAATTTAAAAAGCTTCCACAGGTTTTATTTTGATTTCCGGGTAGATTTGTTTTGGTACAGGCGGCATTGGATTATATACCCAATTTATTTCGATAACTGCATAAGGTATCCCTAGATATTTTTTTATTCCTCTATATATACCTCTAACTAATATATCCTCCATATTTAAAGACATGCAAAATAAAGCTATGTCAGTACCATTTTTTATTTTTATAAACTCATTTATATTAGGAGACACATTAAAAATAATTTCATTTTTATTTTTTGCCTGAGCCTGTATTACCGGAATTATTAAGGGATATCCGTTTTCATCAATATAAGAAATAAATTTTAAATTGGATATTTTTTTTAAAAAATTATAAGACCAGTAATTTAAAATATTTTTTTTTGCTTTATTTTTTCTTATAAAAAATTTTAATAATAATGTTTTTATTGATGAAAAAATAATACTTTTCATGTTAAGCTTTTCTAATCCGTAATGTTTAATTAAATTCATATAATAAACTCTATTGATACCGAAATATGCATTATATCTAAACATTTCTTTTTCATTGAACATTTCTAATTCTGTACCCTGGTCTTTATAATAGGAATATTCTGCATTACCACGGCAAAAATGTTTATCGATTGTCATCATTAAAAAACCTATTTTGTGATTATTGATAATATTTTTTTTTGATTCTCCCTGTGAAAATTGTCCAAAAGCAAGGCTTTTATGATTAATTGCCTGGATTGTTGAAATTATTGTAATGTGAGGCAGCCCATTGTCATTTATTGTGGCAAGAAGACCTATTTTTTCTGCCGGAGAAAAAAGCTCTATTTCATTCTTAAAAAAATATTTATATTCCATAATTAACTCCAATAATTTTAGTCATTAATTTTAGTTGTACCAGTTACTATAATTTTACAGGGATCAATACCCGTTGATTTTGCATATTCTTCAAATTTATTTAATTCATTTTTTGTAAAAAGTTTTTTATTATCATACTCCCATTCAAGACCCAACCTTTTATATTTATCCTTGCAAAGATTGTTGAATGCACAAAGCTCCCATTTGGTAAAATTAATATTTTTTATTAAATCACCTATTTGTAATATGTTTTCCTTTGTTGCGGTGGCATCCGGTATAAGAGGAGTCCTTATCCATAAAGATAAGTTTTTATTTTTTTTAATATAATTATTGATAAAAAAAAGGTTTTCTATAATCTTATCATTGTAAGATCCGGTTAATCTTAAATGTTCCTCTCGGTCAAATGTTTTTATATCAAATAATACGATATCCGTATAAGGAAGTAATGTTTTTAAATTATTTATATTGCATAACCCGCATGTGTCAAGAGCAGTATTAATTCCTTTATTTTTAAGAAGCATAAATAATTCTTTGATAAAATCAGGGTGAAGAGTAGGCTCTCCACCCGATGCCGTTACTCCTCCTCCTGATTTATCATAATAAACCTTGTCTTTAATTAATTCATTAAATAAATCTTTAATATTATATTTTTTTCCTAATATTTGTATTGCATTCCCCGGACAATTTTTACTGCATAGCCCGCATCCTCTGCAATTGTCTTTATTTATAATTATTTTTAAACCATCTTTTTTTATGTTTCCGTAATTGCATGTGCTTAAACAGATCCCGCAATGGATGCATCTTTCTTCATGCCACTCTACCTCTGCTGTTTTAGTAAAACTTTCCGGATTATGGCACCATTTGCATCTTAAAGGGCAGCCTTTAAAAAAGACCGTTGTCCTTATACCTGGACCATCCTCTGTTGAGAATTTTTGTATGTTTAATATTAAAGTTTCATTTTTTTCTATGACCTGTTTGTTCATCTTAAAAAATCCTTATATTACATTTTATGTGTCTCTCTTGCAATTATCTCATCCTGGAGTTCTTTCCCTATACTTGTAAAATATGCATTATATCCTGTAACCCTGACCAGTAAATTTTTATAATCATGGGGATTTTTTTGTGCTTCAATGAGCATATCGGCATTTATCATATTTATCTGCAAGGCTGTTCCTCCATTTTCAATATAAGCCTGCAGGAATGATTTAAATTTTTCTTTATGCTCTTTTGATTTAAGGATTGACGGACTAAAGGTAATCGTATGACTCCCCCCGTTTGGGATAATATTTATATAATCCATATAATAACCGTCTCCTGTAATACTTTTACCCCCAATAACCTTACCGATAGAATTAACATTTGCCGTTGGTCCATTAATATCCGCTCCGTCAACAGGGCATAATGCATTTGATAAAAATTTACCCTTTGGCCTGCCGTCTGGACTTGCCGGTGATATATTACCGTATGTTATCCAGTAATTCCAGCTTAATAATCCCGGTCTATATATCCTGTTTGTTGATTTCGTTTTATATAACCATACGTTATCTACCCAGAGCTTCAATGCCTTTTTTGCAATATTGTCGGCATTGTCATCATCTCTTCCGTATTTAGATGCTTTATTAATTGCAATTGCCTGTAATACTTCATACCCCTTCCAGTTATTTTTTAATGCTGTTGTAAGCTCATTCATGGTGCATATTTTTTCATCAAAGATTAAGTATTTTACTGCCAATAATGAGTCGACCATTGAGGCAAATCCCACACCTTCAACGGTTACAAGATTTATTTCTGCGCCGCCCTCTGTTACATCCATGCCCTTGTCGATGCATCCCCTTACAAGGCAGGACAGATATGGGGTAGGAGAAAATTTTTTTCTTAATTTTTCGGATTTTTCATATGTTTTAACTATTTTTTTAACAATGAAGCTCATTTGTTTTGAGAATGCTTCCCAAAAATCTTCCCATGATTTAAATTTTTCAGGATCACCTGTTGATATGCTTCGTTTTTTTATAGTTACCTCTTTTTGTGTAAAAGGATCTTTATGAGCATTCATATCAAAGCCGTTTGTTAAGACAAGCTCAACAGCTTTTAACAGGTTAAGATTGGCATCAACTGTACCGGATCTGTCATTACCCGTCATTGTGTTTTCCAGACATCCGACAGGGGCATAGTCAAAAACATTTTTTTCATTAATGAGATTTTCTAAACCTGACTTTTTTGCCTGGTAAAGCATACCTGCCATTGATCTCTCATCAAAATTTAATAAAAATGGTGCCCCCTGGCTTTCTGCAATCATATCAATTATTTTATTCAGTAGTTTGTCAGGAGTTTTTCTATGAAGCCTTATGTTGGGTTTCGGCTCTAAAATCGGGGACATATCATTGATTACTTCCAGTATTGCATATGTAAGGTCATTTGTCATGTCCTTATTATCCTGTCCTATCCCGGATAATGTAATTAATTGTCCGAATCCGGCTGTTATACCTTGATTACCGCCGATCCTTATCTGGGCATCATATGCTGTATTTGCATGAATCCAGAAGCATTTTAAAATTTCCTTACCTAATTCTTTTGTCATGCCTTGAGCAATTGATTTTTTCCATAATGGGTATAGATACTGGTCAATCCTGCCGAATGATGTACCGGGACCGGGATAATTTTCCTCTGCCATTACAAGCATATGCGTCAGCCAGAGTGATTGGACCGCCTGCCAGAAAGTTTTTGCAGGCTGCCAGGGGACTGTTTTTAAATTATCAGCCATTACCTGCAGTTCTTTTTTTCTTATAATATTATTTTCATTTTTAATAAGTTGCAGTATTAAATCCCTGTATTTGCCTGCTAGATCCCTGGCCATGAGAGCAGTAGTTTTCATAGCCCTGATCTGGTTTGTTTTTTTTCGGGGCAGTTTTTTTAAGGATTTTTCTTTTAATTCATTGTATATATCCACCCAGCCTTTTTTTATAATTCTTTCATAATCAGGGATAATATGACCGCTTGTTGCACCTGCATTCCCAAAGCCGTATTCATGTAGATATTTCATGCTTTTCCTTGCTTTTTTATTCATCTTCTGATATTTTTTTGCTTCATTTTTTGTTAAACATGTTGATGTCTGGATGTTAAATCTTGCTCCTGCTATTAAGTCGCCGGGTAATATTTCCTTGGGTAAATAATTAACCATCACTTCTTTTATAAATAAAGCTTTTCTTTCAGGGATACTGAGTTTCCAGAATCCTTTAGGCAATTTTATTTCTTTTGCAGTTTGTTTAAATGATGATAAAAATGTTTTATGAAAGCTGTAAGTCTCGGGTACTATATAATAAGTAAACTCTTCATATTGAAAATCCCATGGAGTTCCTGTTGTCCATGATGTAAATTCATTATTCCATGCCCTGTCGACTCCTTTAAAATAATAGTCTCTTAAAAATTTAATCCTTGGAGAAAGATTTTTAGGCTTCTTTATTTTAAATTTTGTTTTTTGTTTTAATTTATAATTCATAGCTTCCTTCTTAAATATTTAATATCTTTTTCCCCTTCTACTAGTATGATTCTCATAATACTGATAGCCATATTTTCATCCTTTTTAATAATGGCATTAACAAGCTCTTCATGTTTTTGAAGAACAAATTTGATCTTATCAGTGTTTTGAAAATTTTTATAAAAAAGTCCGGTAACACTTATATAAACATCCTTAAATGAATTTATTATTAATGGAAAAACAAGGTTACCGGATGCAATTGTAATTAGCTGATGAAGAGAAAAATCTAGTTCCGTCAGACTTTTGTAATCATTTATTTTTGTTTTTTTTTCTTTTTCAATAATATTTTTAAATTCTTTTACATGCTCCTTAGTTCTGTTTATAGAAGCAAGATATGCTGTTTTTAATTCAATCAATAATCTCATGTCAACAAGACTCTGGAAAAATTTGTCGTCAAACTCGCCTTCTTTATAGTTAAAAAGAGAAGACAGCAAGGCACATGAGCCCGTTTTACAAAAGTCATTGATATAAACTCCTTTTCTCGGGAGAATACTTACAAGACCTTTTATAGACAGATCAACTAAAGCCTCATGGATAATGGGTCTGCTAATACCAAATTTTTTTGCCAATATCCTCTCGGCAGGCAATCTGTCCCCGATTTTCAATTTACCTGATAAAATTAGATGTTCCAATTTTCTTATACATACATCCTTTAAGCTTTGAATGTCAATAGGCTCAAATAAATTTTCCATATTGATTAATCCTTAGCTGGTAATCTGGTTATACCACCAACCAATTTAAGTATAATGTATATTTAAAAATTTGCAAGAACAAATTTAAAATAAATTACAAATTTATAAGAAAATATCACTAAACTGCTGAGTTTTTAGACTTATTAATAGAATGAAAAACTATAAATAGGAATGTATATTATTAAATCAGACGACAATTTACCACTAAGATACCAAGACACTAAAAATTTAAAATACGGAAAAATTACCTGCAATTACCAGCCTAAATTCATTAAATAATAACTTTTTCATCCCCAAATCTCTGTGCAGCTCAGCGTTCTCTGTGTCTCTGCGGTATCTTATTTAACAAGTTCTCTTAATCTGTTAACTCTAAGTACTATATTTTTTTTATGTTCTTCATCACTAATACTTGGATCTTTCAAGTCATTAAACATCTTACATGGCAAATCATTACAATCACCGCAATTTGTAAATTTTTTATCATTAACAGAACAATTAAATAACGGACATATTTTTCCCGGGAGATCCTGCGCCCAAAATGTTTTACCTTTTACTTCAAAGCAGCTTGTACAATTTTTTTGGTAAAAATTACATTCATCACAAATTAATCCGCAGTTACTGACTTTTGTCATTAAAACCTCCAGTATTATACAATTGTAATCTATTTTTTAGGAATTTATATACTTAATCATTTTTTCTTTTATAGTTTTAAATATTTCTATACGTTTTTTATCATCCTCTTCTAAAAGAGTAATCCTTATGCCTTTTCTTTTTGAGTAAAAACCGGTTAAGGGTACCGTTATTATACCGGTATTGCCAAGCAGATAATAAACAAATCTTTTATCATTCTCAATATGTTTATCACTGCAAAGTTCTTCTACTCTTTTACGTATTTTTTCATTCTCAATAGGTAAAGTCTGCTTGTTATTTAATACCCCGTCATCAAAGAGCACCGTCATGTAAAAAGCCCCTTTAGGCTTAATTGGTGTAATACCTTTATCACCGCTGAATATATTAACGGTTTCGACAGCTCTTTCTTCATATTTATCTCTTCTTTCTTTTTTATGTTCATTATACTTTGGATTGCTGAATATTGCAGGTATTGCCATTTGAGGCATTGTTGTAGAGCATACCTCCAGTCTTTTAGCGCTCAGTATTGTATCTATATATTTTGAGAATTGCTTGTCTTTATCCTTATTATATACTTCGATCCATCCGCATCTGGATCCTGGCCAGGGGATTTCCTTACTGATACCTCTCATACTGATCCCGCAGGCATTCCCTATTACCGTGCTTAATTTAACTCTTTCGGAAGTTTTATACACGAGTTCCGAGTATATTTCATCGCAGATTATAAAAAGATCAAGCTCTTCTGCAATTTCGCAGATTCTTTTAAGTTTATCCCGCGGCACGACTGCTCCCGTAGGGTTGCCGGGGTTTATTACCAGTATTCCTGCAATCGAGTCATTATATTTTGCTTTGTTGTATATCTCATCAACATCGGGCTCCCAGTTATTTTCAGGTATAAGATTATATGTAAGATGCTCATATCCCGAGTGAGCAGCTTCGGCAGAAGAATGTGTAGAATAAGCAGGAGTAGGGCCGATTACCCTTGCTTCCCGTTTTAAAAATCCGAATATCTTTGCAACTGCATCGCCCAGACCGTTAAAAAAATAAACATCGTTTTCCGTTATCTGTACGCCGCCTTCCGCATTTGTGATCTTTGCAATATATTTACGCGTATCAAGCACTCCTTGTGTATCACAGTATGCCCATGACAGATCATTATCGATTAATTTTTTCATTTCTTCTTTAATCCAGGGAGCAATTTTTTCTCCTTTTGCCACCGGGTCGCCTATGTTTTCAAAAATTAGTTTTAGTCCATGTTTGCTTAATTCATTTGCAACGGCAACTATTTCCCTAATTTCATAGGTTAAAGAGTCTGCCCCATCCGGAACGATTAATCTTCTCAAAGTATTCTCCTTGCTCCATTAACAGTCTGACTTATACTGATTATAATAATTTAAATAAATCCGCATATTTAAAATATTTTACTTAGCATTTATCTGTGCTAATCCGCGGTTTATTTTTAATAATTTAAAAAAAGTAATCTGTCACAATAAAATTTAGAGCGATTATATCAAAATTATTTTTTTATTTAAACAATTATTTGTTATATAGTAGTGATAACATAAAAGTAATATTTTAATTATAAATGAAAGAAATATGAAAATTTTAAGAATTTTTATATATTTTTATTAAATTTTGTAATAGAAAAGAGAAAGAGGGTAGAGTTAAGGCACAGCCTTAACAATCCAGTTGTTTTATGATAATTTCGTTAAATTATTCGGTTTAATTTGTGCAAACTTATGAGCGGATATAACAGCACAAATTAAACACTTAATAATTTAAGTGCATTCTCATAAAACAAAAATATAAAAAAAATAGAATAATAGGAAATATGAATTAATGAAATTTTTGCATTGTTCTGATATTCATCTTGGCAGAAGACCGGTAGGTGCACGGGGTGAATACTCTAATAAAAGATTTGAAGATTATTTTAATGCTTTTAAAAATGTTGTTGAGGATGCGGTTAATAAAAAGATAGATGCTTTTATCATAGCAGGGGATCTTTTTGACAGAAAGGAGCTTGTACCGGAAGTATTGGAAAAAACGGAAAAAATATTATCCGTATTAAAAGAAAATAAGATTCCGCTTGTTTTAATTGAAGGAAATCATGACAATATAGTTAACGGTAAGGAATTTGATTCATGGATTATTTATCTTGAAAAAAAAGAATATCTTAAAAGGCCCTATTGTTATTTTGAGAATGATAAATATCATTTTGTTCCTATTGACGTAAATGGTTATAAATTTTACGGATGCGGTTATCCGGGAAGTTTTGTAAATGAAACTTTAAAGGAATTATCAAAAGAATTAAAAAAACATAAAAATGATAAAAATATTATAATGGTCCATACAGCAATATCTTCCGGTGATTTTTTGCCCGGAACGGTTGAAAAAGAAACAATCGATGTATTAAGTAATAAATGCTTATATATTGCAGGGGGGCATTTTCATTCATTTAATACTTATCCTAAGGAGGATCCTTTCTTTTTCATTCCCGGTTCTCTTGAATATTGGGATGTTGCGGAGGCTTCCGATGCAAAAGGTTATATTATTTTCGATACGGATACAAGAGAGTATAAATTTTATCCTGCTACTCCAAGAAATAAAATTGAGATTAATATAAGTACACAATGCAGTAATTTCAGTGATTTTAAAAATGAATTTATTTTCAATATCGACAAGTATAATTTCATTGAAAAAGAGGATATTGTATTTGTTAAAATAAAATTGAAAAATTCATTTTATATTGATACAAACTGGTGTGAAGAATATATTGCTTCAAAGGGAGCCTTAAAGGTTATTATAAAGATTAAGTACCCATATCAAAACATAGACAAGAGGACGCATAGTAACATTGAAATTGAAGAAATAGAAAAGGAACTTATAAAAGGCTGGGATTTTATAGGCAGCAAACATGAAGATTTTATAACGTCATTAAAAAGATTAAAAATATACCAGAAAGAAGAAAATGAAGCTCTATTTTTGGATGAATTGGACAATCTGATAGGATTGATAATCAATGATGGAGAATGATTAATGCTGATTAATGAAATTACAATAAAAAATTTCAGGATTCATGATGATAAAAATATTGTCTTTGATAAAGGCATCAATCTTATACTTGGAGAAAACGGTGTAGGAAAAACATCCATAATTGAGGCCCTGGGTATTGCACTATTTGATGCTAATCCGAGAAACGGTATTTTATCCGACGCTGTTAAGATAGGTATGAAGAATGCCGTTATTATTGTTGATTTTACCGGAAATGACGGCAATGATTATTTAATTGAAAGGAAAATAGGATCCATCAATCAGACAAAGTTATATAAAAAAGGAGAAAAAGAAAGCAGGCTTGAGGGAAAGGAACAGGTTTATAATAAGATTAAAGATCTTGCCGGCATTAATGCTGAAATAAAAAATGTTTTTCAAAATATTATTACAGCAAACCAAAATACATTTATTAATATTTTTAAAGATAAAAACATCGAAAAAGAAAAAACATTTAATCAAATATTTGACACAGCAATTTACAGAGCTATATATGACGGGTTTTCTAAAAAAGCAATCGATATTTATGCAAAAGAATATGATCAGTATATGTGGATGTTGATAGAAAAGAAAAATCAGATCAAGGATGATAAGATACTTAAAGATGATTTAAGTAAATTAGATAATAATTTAAAAAAACATAATAATAAAAAGAAAATTTTAAAAAAAGATATAAATTTTTTTGAAGAGAATAAAGCAAAACTGATTGATAAAAAAAATAGAATAGCTATATTAAATCAAAAAATTATTTATAATAAAGAATTTGTTGAAAAGAGTAAAGAAATAAAAAATAGGGCTGTCTTGGATTATGAAGAATCAAAAAAGGCAAAAAATCTTGTAATTGAAAATCAAAAAAAATACATAGAGTATGAGGATAAAATAAAACAATATAATGATATTATTAATTTAATTAATGATCTGGAAGAAAAAGAGAAAAACAAAAATATATTAAAAGATGAATTAAATAAGATATGCAGTGATATAACTGTAAATGAAGAAAAGATTATTAATTTTAAAAGGTTAATTGAAGAAAAAAAGAAAGAGCTTAAATTAAGAGAAGACAGGTTAAAAAACTTAAGTGATGAATTTAATAAATCTTATAAAACAAAACAAATCAATACAGAAGAATTAAAAAAAGAGAATAAAATATATGATGAGTATATTATTTTATTTAATAGAAGAAATAATATTATAAAAAAAACAGATGAAATAAATATACATAAACAATATTTAGACAAAGAAAAAATTGATATTAATAAATTAAAGAATGATATTAAAATATTAGCAGATAAAAAAGAAAAATTAATAAAGTTAAAAACGGAAAAAGAATTATTAATTAAAGAAAGAGAAAAATATATAATATTTTTAGCAGAAAATGAAAAAGCAAAAAAAGAATTATCCGGCGGTATTTGTCCTTATCTTAATGAGGAATGCAGGAATATTAAGAATGGAAAATCGATAGATGATTATTTTGGAGACAGGAATAAAAAATTTAATAATGAAATAAACAGGATAGGATTAAAGATTAATGAATTTATAAATGTAGAGAATGATTTACAGGAGGTAGAATTTACTATTAAAAAATATGAAGGTGATATTAAAATAAATAAGGAAAAAAATTATGAATTAATACAATGTAATAAAGATTTAGAGTCATATCAAAAAGATCTGGAGTTAATTAAATACAGGATTAAAGATTTATTTTTAGAAAATGATTATTTTGACAAGGATATTATAAATATTGATTTAGATTTAATAAAGGAAAAGCTTGCAAATAAAAAGACTGAAATTGAAACAAATCTTAATAATTTAACAAAAGAGCTTAATGATAAAGAAGAGTTTATTAATAATGAAAAAAAACAAAAAGAAAATTTTGAAAAATTTATTAAAAGTGAAGAATTAAAACTTGAAGATATTATAATATTGCAGGATAATTTGAAAAATAAAAAAGAAGATATAAATATTAAAATTAAGAATTTTGAGTCTGATACAGATAAATTGTCTCCGTTAAAAAAAGATGCTAATATTTTAAATGATGAGTTAAATAAATTAAAAGAGTCGCATGAAATATATGTAAGTAATATACAAAAAGCAAATGAGATTGACAAATATAATAATGAGATTATAGAACAGGATAAAATTATTAATGAAACGGAAATGAATTTAAAAAAATTATTGGATAATCTTAACAATTTAAATAATGAATATTCTGAAGAAAAATTAAATGAAATAATAATAGAACTTGATAAAAAAAATAATGAAATGCAGAATATTATAGAGCAAATAAAAGAAATAGAGGTGAATATTAATTTTAAAAATAAAGAAATTGAAGATAATAATAAAATGATAGATGAGTTAAATATAATAGAAGCAAACACAAAATATATAAATAAAAAAATGTTATTATTAAAAAAGATTAGGGATAAATTAAAATATTTCGGGAAACATGTTGCAGTTCATCTGTTAAAAAGAATTGAAATAATTGCAACACAAAATTTTAGAAATATTACCGGAAGATCAGAAGAGGTAAGATGGATTAATAATGAAGAGGAGTCTTATACAATATATTTATGTAAAAGTGAGGATTATAAAGAGGGTACAAAATTTGACTTATTATCAGGGGGTGAACAGGTAGCAGTTGCAATATCTATAAGGGCAGCAATGATTTCTTTGTTTACCAGGTCTAATTTTACAATATTTGATGAGCCGACAATTAATCTGGATCTTGAAAGAAGATCGGCATTAGCCGAAAATTTAAGTGAAATATTAAAGGATTTAGAACAGGCTATTATTATAACCCATGATGATATTTTTAGCGAAATGGCACAGAAGGTGATATCTATTTTATGATTTTTAATGCTTTTTTTGCTATCTCATCATCCAATAAATAACTGAATGCTTCAATAAGAGATTTTGATTCATTGTTTTCTTTCATCTGTGTAATCATGGATTTTAATATTCTATATCTGTCTTCATCATCCATTTCCAATATATTTATTAGATGCTCTTTATATTCTTCATCTTCATAAGCATTGCTCAGTATGCTTATAAAGTATTCATTTTCATTTAATTTATTATTATCCTGCATGTCTACTCATTTTTAGATTCTTATATTATTAGTTTATCACAATTTTAAATTATTTCATTTTTTTTAGTATTAAAATTACAAATATTACAAACTTATTTTTAATTTTATATAAAATAAAATTATTTAAATTTTATTTTATATAAATACTGATTCTGATATAATTAATAATAATAATATTAAGAGAAAAAAATGAATGATGAAAAGAAAGTAAAAGAAATACAGTATAAACCCTCAAAAAAGATATTTTTTCTTTATCCTGTAAGTGTTGTGTATGATCTTGTAAAAGATCTTATACGGCTTGGTTATGAAGTATATGTACTAAATGATCATAAAAATTGTATTGATATTCTTGCAAAATATCCCGGCAGTATTATTTATGTCAATATTTTTGAAAAGATGAATAAGGAAGAATGGGAAGGTTTTATAAGATTATTAATGTCCAGTGAAAAACTAAAAGAGATACAGGTTGGCGTCTGTGTATATTCTACAAGTGAAGATGAGGAATTATCAAAAAAATATCTTATCGATTACGGCATAACAGGCGGATATATAAATTTATATATAAGTTATAAGAAGAGTTTGGAGTCCATTAGAAAAATTTTAGAAGCCAGTGAGGCAAAAGGATCAAGAAAATTTGTCAGGGTTAGTCCTTTTGATAATGACGACAGTACTTTTATTGTTGTAAATCTTGACGGGAAAATAATTAGGGGCAAAATAATTGACATCAGCGTATTTTGTATTGCTGCTAAATTTGATGCTCATTACTTTGTACAAAATCAGATTTTAAGAAGAGCAAGTATTAAACTGAGGGGTGTTTTTTGCAGCTCTGATTTAATTGTAAAAGGATTTCATCGTGATAAAAATAATGTATATGTTTTAATATTTGTTAATACAAAAGATGAAGTAAAAAATAAAATTTTTGATTATATTTATGAAAGATTACAGACGGAGGTACAAAACTGTTAGTCTATTTTTTTGTATACAGAAAAATAACCTTCCCAGTCATGATTTTTATATGAAATTATATTATTATTTATTTTTTTATATGAGTCTATGAATAAAAATTTATATTTTGATTTATTGCCTATTAATTCTTTTTTTATAAAATTATTCCCGTCAAATTCAAAAAAAGAATCACTGTTATCCTCTCCAATGATTATTTTGCTGTTATTAATTGCAAGCCGTGTAATTTTATTTTTTATAAAATTTTTTTTAGTAAAAATTTTATTCGTTTCTATATCTAGCATATACAATATATTTTTATTTATATAATAAAGATTATTCTTATAATTTTCTATATCAAGGATTTCATTTTTTAAAAATTTTATTTCAGGTATATCATTTATTGTACTAAGTTTCATGCTGTATAAATTGTTGTCATCATATAATAAAAATGCATTATTTTTTATTAATTTTATTTTATTTATTTTTTTATTAATCTTAATTTCGTATTCACCATAAAAATAGCAGTTGTTTTCTTTTCTTGTGAATACTATTATGCTTTTTTTTAGTGTAATAAAAGATTTTGTTTCTAATACTAAGAAGTTTTTATTTACAGCAATATTATTTATAGACCTGTACATAATTATTTTTGACCAATTACCCTTAGTCCTGAGGTCTTCGCTGAATTCTATACCTTTTTCATCATAAAATTTAAATTTATTTATTATTACTCCATTTCGGTCATCATAGTTTATTTTATATATGCCTAAATCTTTTTCTCCATAGTTGCCGTATCTTAAATTATTTTCATTAATAATATCATTATTATCACTATCTTTATTCGTTATAAAACCTGCAAAGTAAAAATTACCGAATTCATCAAAACAATACTGCTTAAGAGTGTTTAAATTTAGAGAATAGGGCAGTTTATCTATAAGTGCAATATTTAACGGTTCGCTTTTTATATATTTAGAGCTGGCAAAAAAATGTTTATTACCTGGATCTGTTTTATATCTTTCCATAAGTCTTTGGGTTTCATGAATAGCGCCCCCATAGCAGGGATAGATTATTAAAAAAGAGTTTTTTAAGGGAATAAGCTGGGCTGCAGCAATACTGTATTCCCTACTATTATAGTTTTCATATTTAAATAAGGAAACAAGTTTATATTTTTCATCGGCATTAATTGATATAGTTACTATAAAAATGATTATTATTAAAAATATTATTTTTTTCATTTTTGCATACAGCCTTGATAATTTTATATTAAAAATTATCGGCTTTTAAATGTTTATTCTATATAGTCATATTATTTGAAATTGTTTTAACCTTTTATTACAGCCTTAGGTGTTATATATAAATTTAAAATTTTATATTTCTTGAGAGGGATTTTTTTTCATAAATATACTTACTTCATACGGGGAAATTTTTTTACAGGAGTTATAGAATGAAAAGAACGGTTTTTTTTATTTTTTTATTATCATTATTATTAATGCAGAATATAGAAAGTGAAGAGAATATTAAGAAAAATAACAGAGCATTCGAATTTAGCTTGGGAGCAGGCATATCGCATTCTCTGGGAATAAATAATTCTCATTATGTAGATTATGAATATGATTATAGTTATACCAGTATTAATCCTATGCCAAGGTTTCAGTCAATATCATTATGCATTCCTCTCAGTACGGTTTTTTATCCAAATAAGTTTTTTGGAATAGGAGGATTATATTTATTAGAAGTAGATTTTAATACATCTCAGCCTTCTTTCCCCTTTTATTTTCCTTTAGAATTTATTTATATACAAAATAAAATAAGGCTTGTTATGAAAATCGGTAACTATTTTAATTACAGGAACTGGTTATTATTGGAAGCTGGTGTCGTTTTTTGTAATTCGGTTTTCAGTATTTATTATTTTTATTATGATAATAACAGGAGTTCTTTTTCTTTTGGACCGAGTTTATTTATAGGTTATGAGAATAACGGATTAAATATTACTAATTATTCGATGGCGGTGGGGTTAACTGTTGATATGCTTTATGAAAGATATGGGGATATGGATAATTATATGGTGGATAATTTTAATTTATATGTCGGGATAGAGGTTAGATTTAGATTTTCGTATTTTAAAGAATTTAATGGGAAATAATGATATGAATTATTGTTTAATGTTGTGATAAACGCTTTTTGGTATATTCTACCCCTAATAGAGTAAGATTTTTAGAAAATATAAAGCTTATATACTCATCCATCTGTTCTTTTCCAAACATATGTATCATTTTTTCTGGATTTTTTAAAAGCCTTTTGTTTTTATAAAGAATATTTATGATTTTTTTTATACCCCTTTTCATAGCATTTTTTATCCACTTAAGTCCTTTTGCTTCCAATAAAACAAAAAAAAGCTCAACCATTTTTCTAATTAATACAGCAACACTAAATGTTTGCATTACACCATGAGTATTTTTTAATTTTCTATATATATTTGGATCAATGTAAAATCTGATATCAATCTCAGCATTAAATTGATTGTATCCGAATTCACCGGATTCCTGTTCAAAGATAATAAAATAATCTAAAAAAGGCATCATTGTGTTAATAATTAACCTTATAGTTTTAGAAAAATTTAATTTAATTTGATTTGAGTATTTTGTTATTTTATTATACATTTCTTCTTTTGCTAAAAAATGGTATGTTTTTGATAATGATATATTCATTTTAATTTCCCGGATATTTATTTAATATATCTAAAGGAAAAAATTTAAATATCATTTATTGATTATCGCGAAATTTATAAAAAGTTTTTTAGTAGGTTTATTCCGAAAAATCCTGAACGCAGTTATATCCGTATTTTTTATGAGGCTGGATAGAAATTCCTATTTTATTATAGTTATTATTAAGGATGTTTTTCCTATGGCCAACATCTTTTATCCCTTCATCGATTAATAAGATGATAACAATATCAATAGGTTTATTTAAGCCGTAATAACAGTTTTCACCCATAAATCCAGTATTTACATACTTTCTTAATCTTTGTGAGAATGAAGTCCCGTCACTGGAGTTATGTCCGATTGTACCCTTTTTCCCCATATCTTTTGCATGATACACTGCTGCTTTATAAAGGCTGCTGTCGGGATTTAAAGGATTAAGAGGATCTAAATTTGCAAGATCTTTATACAGGGATTTTATATATTCACTTTTTTTATTATAATAATTATTATTTTTCAGCCAGTCTTCTAAAAATGTATCACTAAATTTTTTTCCGTTTATTCTTGCAAGATTTATTAAAAAAAGAACATCTTTTTCATTTTCCGTCATGTAATCTGTGTTTTTTGCCGTGTCGGCATTTTTAATTTCATCATCAGTCCATTGATTTAATAGCTGCGGATATTTATTTAATAGATCATTATTATTTGTATTATTTACTATAATAATTAAAAATAATAATATAAGTATAACTGTTAACTTAGTGTTTTTAATTTTATTTTCCTTATTATTTATAAAATTTAAACAATTAATAACCGCAGTAAAAACTGATATCTTTTAATATTAATTTACCTTCTATTAATGCGAATGTTAAGATCTCTTCTCCCTTGCACCCGTAATCAACAAAATATATTATCTGATAAATTCCTTTTTTTACATCGATTTCTGTATCAGGTTCATCTGTATAATTAATCTCTGAATTAAAAATCTTCCTTATATGAGATTTTACATCATTTTTATCATATACCAGATCTTTTACTAATTTATCAAATGAATAAACTTTATAATCTGTTTTATCACTTACATATGTCAGTATTTTATTTATATCTTTTTTAATCCATGCTTTTAAAAAGTCATCAAATATGTTTTCATCAGCATTAACAAAAAATGTATTTAATAGAGTAATAATTATGATAAATAATAAATATTTATTTTTCATGTGATTCTCCTCTTATTTACCTGACGTTATTAAAATCATATTGGAATATATTACATTATTATCTTCATAAATCATAAAGATATAGTATTCATTATTTTTAAGTTTTAAGATTCTTTTTTTCTTACCGGACTTATCAGGAAAATAAAAATATGTGGTTTTATCATCCTGGTCAGAAAATTGCCAGAACAGACTGTAATTATCAGCCGGCACCTTTACAAAATTTGTCAATTTGTTTTTTTTTAAATTTTTTGCGTAAGCTCCTATATTATCACTCCATTCTTTACCAATTTTAATTTTTGCCAATTCTTTTCCTGTTCCATTTACAAAACATACTCTGGGATTATTAGTATCAGGTTCTGTTAAGGTAAAATACCTGTTGTATCCGTCTGCTTCAATAAATATACAATAAATTTTACCCTGCTCTACCTTGCAGTTTTTAAGCATTATCATTGTATTCCATTCTTTATCGCTGCTTTTTTTTGTTAATAATTTATAATTACCGAATTTATTGGTTTTTAATAACAACGTAGCATTCCTTGGAGCAAGCTTGGTCATAGTAAATACAGTTACATCTTTTGTACCTAAAATAGCATCCCTGTATTCTCCTGAAAAATTTATAAAAAATATTTTTGCAATATCCTCATCCGCGTATGAATAAATAGAAATAATAAATAAAATTATAATTAAAAAAATTTTTTTCATACCGGTTCCTTTGAGAAATATTAATTGATATTTTTATTATATATTAAAATAAATAATAATCATAATTAATAATTTATTTTTGATATTTTCTTGGTTAATAATTATAAGATTAAATTATTTTAAGAATTTTTAAAGATATTCTGACGGTAAAAATAAATGTTGTTTTTTAATTCTTTTTTTGTTAATACTAAAATATGGGAAATAAATTTAAAATATTGAATACAGATTGTTTGGATTGGCTAAAAAAAAATAATGAAAATTTTGATTTAACTTTTTTAGATCCTCCATTTAATCAAGGTAAATATTATAAATATTTTGATGATTCTATTCCAGATGATAAATATTGGGAATGGATGAGAGAAATATTACAACTTATTTATAACATGTCATCAGATGGAGCATCTGTTTATTTTATGCAAAGAGAAAAAAAATCAGAATATGTTTTAAGAATATTAAGAGAATCAGGATGGAATTTTCAAAATTTGATAATTTGGAAAAAAAAGACATCTGCAGTGCCTTGTAGTAATAAATATGGGAAACAGTATCAAATAATTGCTTATGCAATAAAGGGTAATAAGCCAAGGGTTTTTAATCGGCTAAGAATTTCACCTCCATTACCTCCTGGATATAAATATGAAAGGGAAAATGGAATTTATGTTACTGATATTTGGGATGATATAAGAGAATTGACATCGGGCTATTTCGCTGGTGATGAAGCTTTAAGAAATGCAAATGGAGAACGATTTCATAAGCAGCAATCACCAATTTCATTATTACTTAGAATAATATTATCTTCAAGTAAAGCAGGAGATTATATTTTTGATCCATTTGCTGGGACAGGGACCACATTGACAGTAGCACTTCAATTAGAGAGACGTGTTTTAGGGATCGAGATTGATCCAAAGAATGTTGATTGTATTAAGGATAGAATTGAAAACTTACGAAAATCAGATTCAATTGAAAAGTATTATGAAGATTATATTTATACAGAAAATTTAAAAAAAATATGGAATCTGAATTCTTTTTACCCAAAAAAAGAAATGAAAGAAAAAACGTTATTTGGTTAGGTTAATGTATTCAATTTATCATTTTTACAAGGATTTAGTAGAAAAAAAAGAATATTTCAATACAATACAAAAATTAGAAGATTTTCCTTATGATTTAAGCATGATTGCTTGCAAGAATAATGGTGTTTTCCCTGATATTGCATTAAAATTAAACAATGGTAATAAAGATATTACTGGCGGTGAATTTATTGAGTTAAAAGATAGTGCATCTTATACGGTTTCTTCATTTAATTCAACAATACCAACGGGTAGAAAAGAAATATCAAAGATAATTTTGAGTGAAAATAGCCAAATAAAAAAACAAATGGAAGAAGCTGGAAATCATATTTATTCGGTACCAATTAGAGATGTTTTTTATTTAATTAGAGGGAAAAAGAATAATAATATAAAAATTTGTCTGGTACATGGTAGTTTTTTTGAAACCATTAGCATTGAAGACTTGATAAAAGAATCATTTGGTCTAGTATTGGAGGAAAGATTAAGTCAGATTGGAAAAGAATTACCAGATGAGTGGAAGTATAAATTTTTATCAATATTTTCAGAACAAAAAAATTTTAGTAAAGTTAGAGATGTAAATAAATCTTCTGTTAAATTAAGATTTAGAATAATGACTGAAGTAAAAGCAGAAGGGAATTTATTAAATTCTATAAGATATCCTGAAATTATTGATAATTCAATGAATTTTTTATTACCCTTACACAATCAAAATGATGAAGAAAATTTTAAAGAAAAAATTGAATCTGTTTTTGGCAAAAAGGAATTAAAGAAATTTAATATTTTTAAAATAAAACATTTATTAAACGGTTATTTTTTGAACTATCAAACTAGTATATAAATAGAGATTTATTTTTTATTCTAATTATGAAAATATTTTGATTAAAAAACAACAAAAAGTGAGTACTTTAGTTAAATATATTTTTTAAACATTAAATTTAAAAAGCACGATATCATTCTCATGCATGATGTATTCTTTGCCTTCCATACGGACCTTCCCGGCTTCCTTTGCGGCAGTAATTGAGCCGTATTTTAAAAGCTCATCATAGCTTATTACTTCTGCTTTTATAAATCCTCGTTCTATATCTGAGTGAATCTTACCCGCTGCCTGTGGTGCTTTTGTTCCTTTTTTAATAGTCCAGGCTCTTACCTCCGGCTCGCCTGCAGTTAAAAAGCTTATTAATCCGAGAAGCTTATAGGATGCCTTAATCAATCTTAATAAACCGGACTCATTTAATCCGAGGGCATCTAAAAATTCTCCTTTTTCATTATCAGGAAGCTCTGCTATCTGCTGTTCGACATCTGCTGATACTATGATAACCTCAGATCCTTCTTTTTGTGCAATCTCATTTATTTCGTTTATGTATTTATTATTGCTGTGGTTTTTTGATATTTCGTCTTCAGATATGTTGGCAACATAGATAACGGGTTTTGCTGTTAATAAGAAAAGCTCTTTTAAATCAGCTGATCCCTCTTCATCTTTAAAATATGTTCTTGCAGGATTGCCATCCGACAGGTGATTTAATAATCCGTTTAAAAAATCCAGCATCTGTTTTATTTTTTTATCACTGGAAGCTTTTGTTTCACGTTCAGTCTTTTCCAATCTTTTTTGTACAGTTTCCAGGTCCGCCAGTACCAGCTCTGTATTAATTGTTTCTATATCCCTTTTAGGATCAATACTACCGTCTACATGAATTATATCCTGATTTTCAAAGCATCTTACTATATGAAGTATTGCATCGACTTCCCGTATATGGGATAAAAATTTATTACCCAGTCCTTCACCCTTGCTTGCTCCGCGGACAAGACCTGCTATATCTACAAAATCTATGAATGCAGGCACTATTTTTTTTGCATTATAAATTTTCTGTAAAACAGGCAGCCTATCATCAGGAACCTGCACCGTACCTATATTCGGATCTATAGTACAAAATGGATAATTTTCACTCGGGGCACCTGCCTTTGTTAAAGCATTAAAAAGAGTGCTTTTACCTACATTGGGCAGTCCGACAATACCTAGTTTCATTGTGGTTTTCCTTAAAATTTAAAATCATGTAGTTTTAAATAACTTATTGAATAAAGTCAATGATTATTTTTATATGATTATGATTGATGTTTTTTATTTTAGAAAATTAGTTATTCCCTGATATAAAAACTCGGAGTTTTTAATATAATAAAAAGCTATTGTTATTATAAAAAATAATAACAATAGCTTTAAATTTTAAAATGATTTTTTATAAAAATTATTGTTTTTTATTCGGTTGCAAAATAATAATCAAAACTTAATGTATATTTATTTTTTGATAAATCCCATTGGCCATTTTTAGTATCAGGCGACTTTGGCAATGTCCATTGTATTTCTACGCCATTGTATCCGTATTTGCTTTCAGATTTTGCATGAAGAAGGAAACATTTTTCACCATTAAGAGTCTGAATAGTTGCATTATCATCCAGTTTAATACCTTGTGATAAATATGGGCCATGAGCATCGCTGTCATTAAAATCCCATGTAAATATTGCTTTGCCATTTTTATCCAGCATTTTAACATTGTCTAAATAAATAACTATATTTTCTCCATCTTTTGCAGTATTAGATTTAATACGAATTAAATCTATACCTCTAAAACTGCCGCTCATTCCATCGTAACCTAGATTTTTTTTAGTTATATCCATCTTATAATTTGCCCAGACATTTCCTTTTGGTGCAGACGTTTCATCACTTCCTTTTAAATAAATACAGCTGTAATTAATTTTCTTATAAAAAGCGCCCTGTATTCCTAGAGGAAGTTTTCCTTTGTGGACAGCCGAAATAATTAATCCCGCTGCAAGTATTAGACAAATAAAAATTAATACTTTAGTACACATGTTTTTTTTCATAATTTACTCCTATAAATTTAATTAAAATATTCGGAAGTAAATTGAGACTGTTAGAAATTAATTAATAATTGTCTTATGATTGGTAACCTCAATACTTTTAAAAAATTTTAACAGGTAATTTACTTTCCAAATAATTTTTGTATCAAATTATAATCCGACTTATTTAAAATGTCAAGAAAGTAATTTTATAGTAATGGGCATATTAAGATAAAATAAAAAAATGTAAAAAATGATTTATTCGTGAATTATAATTAAAAAAAATATTGTTTTAATTGACATTCATGATTTTTTTGTTTATTTTTTTTTTCATGATGGGAATTATAACAGTAAACAGGAGATCAAAATGCTAAATGATTATAATTTCCTTAGTACAAAATGTGGATTTAATATAAGTTTAAAGCATTTTAAAGTTGTTAATTCTTTTATTGATAAATGCTCAAAATATAATAATCTTGCAGATCTAATAAATGAATCAATTAATGATGATGTTTTACAAAAATATCAAATTAAAGCAATCTTAAATGTTTTATTAACTGATAAATTTAATTATTGTACCAAGTCGATTAATTTAAATTCAATTTATAACGGCCCTTTAGAAGATTTATCAAAAATTTTTACAGGGTGGAATCTTTTTGATATTGTTATTGTTTATTATCATCCCCAGTTAGGAATAACAGTTATAAATCCAAAAAATGAAGAAAGCTGGAAGGTGATTTCGGGAGAATTAATAAAAAATGAGCTGGTTGTAATATATACAGGTTTTTTTGGTAAGGAATATGATAAAGAAAAGGCATATCAGGTCTGTGATGCAGTTGCCGAAATAATACAAGGCAGTGATATAAAAAAAATTAATCATGAGTCTTTTGGATCTAAAGAGTATGTATTTACAAAGCCAGAAAAAAAACAACAGGTTATAACCCAACCACACAATATATCTATCCAAAGAAAATTATCCGGTCAGCTTGGTATTCTTGTTACTAATGAATTGTTTCATAATGGAAATGTAGAAGCATGGAAAAAAATCATAGAATCTTATGAAACAAAGTTTCCTGATACAAAGATATTGGTTTTTTATGATAATGAAGAAATAAAAGATATAAATACTCTTTTTAAATGGGGAAAAGTAAAAAGCGGATCATTTATCTATATACGTTTATTTGGACCGGAATTCAGATTTTTTTCAAAATTAAAAAGATATTTATATCAGGGAGCCAGTCATAATTTTGAGGCATTTTTAAAAGGTGCACCGGGAAATGTATTATCATTATTTTAAATTTTTAGATTAGTCATCCTTTTTTTATAAGTTGGATTAATCATTCATAATAAGTTATATTAGTCAGATGAAATATATTAGCTTCCTGAAAATAAGACTTTTAATCCTGCTATATTATGATCAAAACAGTATATAATAAAAAATATTAATATAACAAATTAAGTTTTATTATATTATATATTTTTATATTTTTCTCGTAATATTTTTATTAATTTTATAAAACAAAATTATTGTTTTTATAATTATATATTTAATCATTGATTGATTAATGTATATTTGAGATAATTATTTTATGTATAAAATGTCAACCAAAATACTTTTACTTGCATTAATTATTTTTATATTAACAATTATAAATGGTTTTTTATTAACTTATTATTTTATTAATTCTTCACATGATACAGAGATTATTACTCAATTGGGATTAATACGCGGGTTAATACAAAGATCAACATTATTGGCTTTATTAAAAAAATATAATAAATTAAATGAATCAATAAAACAGGTAGATAATATTTTAAAACAGTTTACTGTTAAAAAAAAGAAGTATTATTTTATAATATCTACTAAAAAATTAGAAAAAAATATTTATAATTTAAAAATTAGATGGAATAATTTAAAAGATGTCTATAATAATTTAAAATTAACTGATAATAATGATTTTAGGAATAAAATAATTAAAAAAAATGAAGAACTCTGGATGTTATCGGATCAAACGGTATTAATTGCAGAACATAGAGCTGAAAATTTGAAAAATAGATTATGGGTTACTTTTTATGTAATCATTGCCGATATATTTTTGATTATAATTATTATATGGATTATAAAGGCTGTTATTAAAGATAAATTGGAGTATCTTGCCAATTATGATTCTCTCACAAATACTTTAAAAAGGAAGATTTTTTATTTATATTTAAATAATTTTATTAAAATAGCAAAAAGATATAATAAAATCTTTTGTCTTATAATGTTTGATCTTGATAATTTTAAAGTTGTAAATGATTCTTATGGACATCAAGCAGGGGATGATCTTTTAAAAGCCGCTATCAATATTATTATGAATCATATTAGAGAAACCGATTTACTATCAAGGTTTGGAGGGGATGAATTTTTAATATTATCCCCTGAAATTGATTTAAAAAATGGTTTAATTATGGCAGAGAAAATCAGAGAATCAATAGAAAATGAATTATTCAGCAATAATATTAAGACAACAATCAGTATAGGTATTACGGAATATAAAGATAATGATGATGTTGATATAATGATAAAAAGGGTTGATGATGCCTTATATAAGTCAAAGAATACAGGCAGGAATAAATGTTCGGCATTATAAATCTTTAAAATTATTGTTAGACTTTCCAATCAAGCCTTACTTTTATATTTAAAATAAGAAGAATAGCCATAATAATATTTGCTAAGGAGCATATTGGTGAATATAAAAAATAATAGATTATAAATGCTATTGGATAAAATTTAGACTTAAAGAATATACTGAATAATAAATACGTGAGTAATGAAATTCCAAGTCCGATTAAAACATATATGAACCCCTGTGATATTAAATGAATATGGGCAAACCATAGGAATAAACCTGCAGAAATATGATAATTCATAAATATCATAAAAACAGAAGGCATAATCGATGATATTTTAAAATTATGCAATAAATAGTAAGATACGATATATGATAAAAGGGGAATGAACAACATTAAACTTGAAAGCAATACAAATGGATATTTAAAAAATCCCGGGATTATAATATCAAAGTGTTGTTTTAACCATAAAACATTATCCAGTGCCCATCTTTTTCTTTGTATAAACCAATCTTTAATATTATGCTGTACATCAACTTTGATTTTTAGATGTCTGTTATATGAAAATTTCGCATTTTTTTTAAATGCTCTTGCTGCTAAATCCATGTCTTCATTAATAACATTCCGGAATCCCTTTAATTCATTAAAAAGTTTTTTACTGATTGCAAAAGCCGCGCCGTTCATTGCAGGACATCTTCTGTTAAATTTTGAAATAACATATGTAGCCATTGCAAATGTTAGGAATTCATAAAACATTATTTTTGATGCAAAAGAAGTAACAAGTCCTTCCTTTGGTATCTCTGCTATATCATGGGTTTCGAGATCTTTAATTAATTTTGATATAAAATCTGTCTTTTCGGATAAAACAATATCATTGTCTAAAAATAAAAAGTAATCGGTATTCTTATTACAATATAAAACAGCTTTATTTAATGACTCTGATTTGCCAAGATGGTCATTATTATAAATTATTTTTATTTTTTTTCTAAAATCAGCAATTGCTTTTTCTATATCATCATTTGTTTCTCCATCTATAACTACTATTATTTCTTTATTAGGATAACTGTTATTAAGAAGTTTTGTTATCATGTCTTTGACAAATTTTGGATTTTTATAAACAGGTATTAATATAGAAATGTTTTTATTCATAAACCCCATCCAAAATTTTTTAATCTATTAAATACTTTATCCGGTATTCCCAGCTTTCATTTTCTTTTTCTAAATCCAGTATTATTAAAAATAATTCTGTCCGTTTAGGAATATTTATTGTTACCGGCAGTTTTTTACTTGGGATTAAATTTTTTAATGTAAAATCAACGGTTATTGTTTTTTCTTCATCAAAGCCGTTTGCAGCAAAAATAACGATAGAAGTTTTATTGAATTTTTCATTCCTGAATTCTATCTTATTGTTAACCGGGATATTTTTTATATAATCATCATAATTTTCATTTTTAATTTTATCTTTATTTATGTCAAACTCAGGTTTATCAGGATGTGTTGAGTAGTATGATTTTCCTTCACTTAAGCTTATAGTATTCCCATCATAATTTAAAAATTTTACCGGTATTGTCGTTGCTATTCCGTTTTTTGTAGGGACCATTACGGCAAAATGAAGATGAGGCCCACTCGAATACCCGGTATTACCGCTGTAGCCTATTACATCACCCTGTTTTACCCTGTCGCCAATATCCACAATAGCACCTTCTTTCTTTAAATGAGCATATATTGCATGAGACCCGTCTTCGTGATAGATCGTAATATAATTGCCTTCCCCTTCAAATTCTTTACCGTATCCGCCTTTATTTGAGTCTTCTTTAACATCAATAACAATACCGCTTCTTGCAGCACAAATTTTTGTGCCTATATCCATCTCAAAATCTATAGAATAGTAAAGCTCGTTTTTATGTGTCGGTCCGTTATATCCGCTTGATACAAGATGTTTAGTACCATGTTCATAAGGAAGTGTATATATAAAACTGCTGTCATTCTCAACATTCTTAAAGTCACCCGGTGAAAATAAATATGTATAGGAGAATGAATATTTAACGTATGGATCCTTTGGGCTTACTTTAAACAGTTTGTAATCTTTTGTATTTGGTGGAATAACAAAAGATGAAGGAAGAGTTATTGATGTTTTAATATTATCCGTATTGTTTAATTCAATATAAATGGTGTAAGGTATCTCATTTTTATTTTCTGCATAAACTATACTTCCTGATTTATCCAAATTTTGCTTTGTATAGATTTTTATAAGATTATTGCAGTATGTATTATATATATTAAATATTATAAACAGGATTAATATAATATATTTTTTCATTTTGTATCCTTATTGATGTTAATCAATTATAAAATGTATTTATTGATTAATAATATTTTTTTATAATAATATTTAATAAATATCAAATTATTTACAAAATATAAAATTATGAGTTTCTAATAAGATTAAGAGATAAAAAAGATATAACTATATTTTAATAAAAGCGAAAATTCCTTATCCCAAAAATATTATTGATAAATCAATTAGTTAATGATATAAAACCATTGTTATTTAGTTAATTAATTTATGATATGCTAACTAATAAGGTTAGGAGAAATAATATGCCCTTTAAAGATGTTGATAAACAGGTTAATTTTCCTGAAATTGAGCAGAAAATATTAAAATTTTGGAAAGAAAATAAAATTTTTGAAAAGACTCTGGAAAAAACAAATTATAATGAACAATATGTTTTTTATGACGGGCCTCCGTTTGCAACCGGATTGCCTCATTATGGTCATATACTGCCGGGTACAATTAAAGATATTATCCCTAGATTTCAAACTATGAAAGGCAGATATGTAGAAAGAGTATGGGGCTGGGACTGTCATGGATTGCCTGTAGAAAACTTAATAGAAAAAGAGCTTAATCTGCAGAGCAAACAGGATATATTGGAATACGGTATTGCTAATTTTAATGAGGCATGCAGGGCAAGTGTATTAAGATATACTTCAGAATGGGAAAAGACAATTGACAGGATGGGCAGATGGGTTGATTTTAAGAATGCATATAAAACTATGGATCCTTATTATATGGAGTCGATATGGTGGGTATTTAATACTCTATGGGAAAAAGGACTTATATATGAAGGATTTAAAATATTGCCTTATTGCTATAGATGCTCCACTCCATTAAGTAATTTTGAGACCAGCCAGGGATATAAAGATGTACAGGATCCGGCAATTACCGTTGCATTTCAGATTAAAGGTGTTCCGGAAACATATATACTGGCATGGACCACTACTCCATGGACATTGCCGTCTAATATGGCTTTAGCTGTCGGTGATGATATTCAATATGTTAAGATAAATGATGGTGGAAAAAATTACATATTGGCAAAAGATTTGGTTGGTAAGTATTATAAGGATACTGACAGATTAAATATTGTTGAGGAGTTTAACGGTAAAAAATTACTGGGATTAAAGTATGTACCGTTATTCCCTTATTTTGCAGATCTGGAAAAAGAGGGAGCTTTCAGGATAGTACCGGGGCATCATGTTTCTACTGAGTCCGGTACAGGGGTTGTTCATATTGCTCCGGGGTTTGGAGAGGATGATGCAGAAATAGGTAGAATGGAAAAATTGCCAACTGTTTGCCCTGTTAATGATGAGGGTAAATTTACTGAAGAGGTTACAGATTATAAAGGAATTAATGTAAAGGAAGCAGATAGACAGATAATCAAACGTTTAAAAGATGAAAAAAAATTAATTAAACATGATACTTACCAGCATTCTTATCCTCATTGCTGGCGCTGTGATGAGCCTTTAATATATAAAGCTATCACAAGCTGGTTTGTTGATATCCAAAAAATTAAGAATAAAATGATTAGTGCAAATAATAAAATTAATTGGGTGCCTGATCATATTAAAGAGGGGAGATTCGGCAAGTGGCTTGAGAATGCAAGGGACTGGGCTATAAGCAGAAACAGATACTGGGGTTGTCCTATCCCTGTATGGAAATGCGACAAGTGCGGTGAGAATAAATGTATAGGCAGTATAAGAGAGTTAAAAGAGCTTTCCGGTAAAAAAGATATTGATGATATTCATAAACATTATGTTGATGACTTAACATTTAAATGTAAAAAATGTAACGGCACAATGAAAAGAGTTGAAGAAGTACTTGACTGCTGGTTTGAGTCCGGATCAATGCCTTATGCTCAGAGTCATTATCCTTTTGAGAATAAAGAAAAATTTGAAAAGACCTATCCTGCAGATTTTATTGCAGAAGGTCTGGATCAAACAAGAGGGTGGTTTTATACTCTTGTTGTATTGGGTGCAGCTTTATTTGATAAAAATCCTTTTAAAAATGTTGTTGTAAACGGGCTTGTTTTGGCGGAAGACGGCAGGAAGATGTCAAAAAGATTAAAAAATTATCCGGAGGTTGATTATATTTTTGATAAATATGGTGCCGATGCATTAAGGTTATTTTTAATGAATTCTGCTGCTGTTAAAGCAGGTGATTTATTGTTTTCCGAGCATGGCGTTCAGGAAGTATTACGTAATTTTCATATTTCGCTCTGGAATGCTTATTCCTTTTTTGTAACATATGCAAATGTTGATAAATGGGAGCCGAAAAACAATGAAGAAAATAAGCTTGAAAATCCATTGGACATTTGGCTTATAAGTTATACAGAAAAGTTTGTCTGTGATATTGATAAAATGCTTGAAGAATTTGATTTTCAGACTACTATTAAAACGATATATATGTATATTGACGGATTAACTAACTGGTATATAAGAAGATCCAGAAGAAGATTTTGGAAATCGGAGAATGATGAAGATAAAAATCAGGCATATTCTGCATTATATAAAGCATTAATTAAGTTATGTATTGTAACAGCTCCTGTAGCTCCGTTTTTGGTAGAAGAAATATATCAGAATTTAAAGACAGACAATATGCCTGAGTCTGTACATTTAAATGATTTTCCTGTTGAAGATAAAAATTTAAGAGATTTAACATTAGAAAAAGAAATGGAACTTGTACAAAAAACAGTTGAAATCGGGAGAAGTCTAAGAGCCAGGGTTAAGATAAATCTCAGGAAACCTTTAAATGCAGTATATCTTGTTACAAGGGATAAGGAAGAGATAGAATTATTAAGTAAAATGTCTGATATTATAAAAGAAGAATTAAATGTTAAAAATGTAATTTTTGAAGAGGAAGAGGAAAAACTTGTTACTCTGTCATGTAAGGCTAATTTTAGGGTATTGGGTAAAAAAGTCGGTAAGTTGATGAAGCAGGTGGCGGATATTATTTCAAATTTTAAGAAGAGTGATATCCTGAAAATTGAATCCGGTGAAACAATAAGCATTAATATGAATAATGAAAATATCGATCTTGCTCCTGATGATATAATTATTGAAAGAACCGAAAAAGAGGGATTATCAGTTATTAATGAAGGTTCATTAACTGTTGGTCTTAACACAAATTTAACAGAAGAATTAATTGAAGAGGGTATAGCAAGACAATTTATAAGGCATGTACAAAATCTCAGGAAAGAAAAGGATTTAAATGTTATCGACAAAATAAATATTTTTTATACTGCACCTGATGAAATAGTCAAAGCTGTTGCAAATTGGGATGAAATAATAATGCAGGAGACTCTTGGTTTAAGTATCAATAAAGATGAAAGGGCAGATATTGAAGTTGACATTGATGATATTAATATAAAAATTGGTTTAGAGAAGGAATGATAAAAATTTTATTATTATCCTATGGCCTTGCCATGGATGCATTTTCTGTATGTGTCAGTTATGGTGTATGCCATAAGGATGCTAAATTGACCTGTTCTTTAAGATTGGCTTTTTTTACAGGATTTTTTCAATTTATTATGACTTTATTGGGCTGGTTTGGAGGCAGTTTTTTAGGTAAATATTTTATTAAATTTGGTCCATGGATTGCATTCTTAATACTTTCAGGAATAGGTATTAAAATGATTATAGACTCTTTAATAAAAAAAGAAGACTGCAAGCCTATTGATATATCAAGAGGGAAACAGCTTATAATTGCCAGTCTTGCAACATCAATCGATGCATTTATTGCTGGATTTTCTATTGGTTTTCTAAATTTAAATATTCATTTTTTAATCATTGCCGGAATTATTGGTATTATAACATTTAAATTGTCATTAATAGGTATTTATCTTGGTAAGATTGTAGGGTTTATATTAGGAAAATGGGCGGAAGTTACCGGCGGTTTTATACTTATAGGCCTGGGTGTTAAAATATTATTGGAAGCAGTTATACTAAAAAGTTAGTTTTTACTATTTTATTTTTATAATTCATTTTTATTATTAAAAATTTTTTATAAATTTACCATCATTTTATAAATGATATTTAAATTTTTCTCTTTAGATATATTGAATAATATTAACTAAGGAGAATACATGGATTCCCATTCTACTAAAGTATATCATTTTGTTGCTAAACAGGAAATGTTTAATAAATTAAATAAATTTTCAAATCAGATTAATCATAATTTTTCCAAGGTTATTAGGCTAATAATTAATACAATGATGCCTTTATTAGATTATTATACCATTTTTGAGCAGGAATCTGGGGATTTTGGATATAATAATTTTGATGCTGAAGTTGATATTCGATTTTATATAGATCTAAATACTTATAGAAAATTAAAAAATACTCATGGAGTGATGCAAACATTTAGTATTGCTGTTTTGGTAAGGAAGATAATTGAACTTTTTTTTATTTTACTTGAAGCAAAAGGGCTTAAGTGGATAATGAATACTATGAAGTGTGGGATTAAGACAATTATAAATATTCTTTGCAAAAATAGAAGGCTTATGAAAAATGCAGAAAATATGATACATATGTTCGGAGAAGAACAGATGTTTGAGCATATATGTTTAATATTTTCTAAAAATTATACACTTTTAGGAGTTGAATATTTTAAAAAGCGTATATTATTCCGAAAATAGACAATAATATATATTTATTTTTAGAAATATTAATAAAAATACAATTATGCTTTCATCTTGAATTATTTCTTATAATTATATAACATTATAATTATAAGGAATAATAATTTGAAAGATTATGTCGGATTATTAAAAATTGGTAATTATGATTCTAATGAAATTTATTTTAAATTATTGGATATTTTTAAAATTTTAAAAATAAAACTGCCCTATAAAAAAACAGTTATAATCAAACCTAATATTATATCTCAAAATACACCTAAACAATGCACAACAACACACCCAAATGTAATTGATGCAGTATGCCGGTTATTAAGAGATAATGATTGTTCAATTTTGATTACTGAATCAAGTGCATTCTATCAAGGAGGATACACTCAGAAAGGATTTAAAACAGCAGGGATTATAGATGCCGTGAAAAAGTATGATGCTAAAATTGTACCAATCGAAAAAGATGGGGTAAAATTTTATAGTAACAAAAATAATAAGGTGCTTGACGGGATTCTCCTGACTAAAAGACTGGATGAAGCAGATTATATTATTAATCTGCCTAAATTAAAGACTCATGCGTTTTTTAAATTAAGCTGTGCGGTAAAAAATTTATATGGATTAATACCCGGCGGAGTTAAACAGGAATATCATTTTATTAAAAGTCAATCTCAAGATGTGTTTGGAGAAAAATTATGTGATATATACCAAACTGTAAAGCCCGATTTAAATATCCTGGACGGCATCTGGGGGCTGGAAGGATTTGGACCATCGGCAGCCGGAAAACCTAAAAAAACAGGAATAATTGCTGTTTCAACTAATTCTTTTGCTCTTGATTATATTATATGTAAAATTATCGGTTATGATCCTAATGAAATAGCAAGTAATTCTTCCGGTATTAAAAGAGGATTCTTAAAACCGGAGAATATCGTAATTAAAGGAGATTATACCAAGCCGCCTGAAATTTTTTATAAAAAACCGAAGTATGAAGAAGCAAAAGATATACCAAAAGAAAAAACCATGCTTAATAATTTTATTTTAAAACCGGTTATTAAAACAAAAAAATGCAATAAATGTATGTTATGTGAACAAGGATGCCCGTTAAATGCTATAACAATTACAGATGATGCAAAGATTATTTCTCATGATTTATGTTTAAGTTGTTATTATTGCTTCTATAATTGTCCAGTGAATGCGATTTATTTAAAAGCTTCCTTCATCAATCTTTTTATTAGAGCATTTAGAAGAGTATTTAGGATTTAATTTTTACAAATACAAGATTTGTTAATTTTTAATCTTAATTTTAAAATAAATATTTTCTTTCCAACTTTATTAATAAAAAAGCATCCAATAGTTATAAATGATTACATTTTGTAGTTAATTTTTTCGACATGACATTAACCATATTTATTATATATTAATCCGGTTAAAAATAAATTATAAATCGGAGGTTAAAATGTTAAAGAAATTTTTATTAAGTATTATGATTTTTGTTTCATCAATATTTATATTTAGTGATGAAATATATAATACTTATATTAATCGTTTTTTAGATTTGTATAATGAAATACATAATACTGAAAACGGTTATTTTAGTCCATATGGTGCTCCATATCATACACCTGAAACAATACTGATAGAGGCACCTGATTATGGGCATGAAAGCACAAGCGAGACATATTCATATTATATTTGGCTTGAGGCTTATTACGGAAGAATTACTAAAGACTGGGATCCGTTAAAAACAGCCTGGGATAGATTGGAGACTCAAGTTGTCCCAAGTAATACTGAACAGCCATTTGCAACAGGGCAGATATCAAGTGTAGGCAAATATGCGCCGGAAGAGAATGATCCCTTGTTATATCCAACTTTATTGAGTACTGTTACAGTAAATCTTGGTGCTGTTGATCCTTTGTATTCTGAGCTGTATAATGCATATAATGACTATTATGTATATGGAATGCACTGGTTGATGGATACTGATAATTTTTACGGATTCGGCAGAAACCAGGATTTAAAGAAAAAGCTCTCTTTGATTAATACATGTAAAAGAGGGCCGGGCGAAGCTGTATTTAATGCTATTCCTAATCCGACATGGACATATAAAGACAGTACCAATAATTACCCGTTCGGCTCAGCAAATACTGCATTTTTAGATTTATTTTTAATTAATCCTTACGGATATAATCCGGAATACAGTTATGCAGCAGCAACGGATGCTGATGCAAGGGTAGTGCAGGCTATGTATTGGGCATACTCATATGCTCAGGAACAGGGAGTTGATTTAAATAGTATAAAGTCGGTAAAAGGCGGAGGATTGCTGGAGAATGCAGCAAAGATGGGAGATTATTTAAGATATGGTATGTTTGACAAGCATTTTAAAACAATCGGATCAAAATTAAATGATCCGGGCCCAAATGCTGCAAATATTTATAATAGTTGTCATTATTTACTGGCATGGAATTATTGCTGGGGAGCTAATATAGTTGGGCAGTACCCATGGAAGATAGGCAGCAGTCATATACATGCCGGTTATCAAAATCCTCTTGCAGCATGGACTTTAAGCAATGTAGCGGATTTAAATCCAAAGTCTGTAAACGGCGCAACTGATTGGAAAAATAGTCTTACAAGACAGTTGGAGTTCATAAGATGGCTTCAGACTAAAGAAGGAGCTATTGCAGGCGGTGCAACAAATAATTGGAATGGGAAATATGAAGAATATCCTTCAGGCACATCGACTTTTTATGATTTAGCTTATCAGAGTAGTCCTGTATATACAGGAAGTAACGGTTGGTTCGGCTGGCAGACATGGCTTATGGAAAGGACAGCAGAATACTACTATCTTACAGGTGATTATAGAGCAAGGGTTATTCTTGATAAATGGATAGGCTGGGTTAAGCCAAATATTATATTAAAAAGCGATGGTACATATGAAATACCGGGCAGTTTATCATGGCAGGGACAGCCTGATACATGGGATCCTTCCGGAGTAAATAATTGGAATCCGTTAACTTCATCATATAATACTGGTTTAAGTGTTGTAATTAATGGGAATAGTCAGGATCCTGGAATAACGGCAAGTTTAGCAAGAACATTGATGTATTATGCTAAAGCTGTTGGAGATGATGAATCAAGAAATTATGCCAAGGAATTACTCGATAGAATGTGGGATAAATTTAGAGATAATTTAGGAATAAGTGTACCTCAAAAATGCAATTATAAAGACTTTTTTACTGCGGATACCTTTATACCTGAGTATCATCCGGGTACAACCGTAAAATGGGAAGGAAAAATGCCTAATGGAGATGTATTGGAAAAAGGGAAAAAATTTATAGATATCAGATCAAATTATAAAAAAGATCCTAAATACCCTGATTTGTATAATGCTTATTATGATGAATACGGTGCAGAACGGACTATACCGGTAGATCCTACTTATTATTATCACAGATTTTTTTCACAGGCAGAATTATCAATGGCGTATGCGGATTATGCATATTTCTTTGGGGATGCTACAGTTGTATCTCCTATAGCAAATAGCAGTGATGTAAATAGAATTTATTATAACCCTGTATTTTTTGAAGCAGAAAATTTTAATGTAGGATTTGGAGCAGTGATATCTACAGATGCATCGGCTTCCGGTAACAATAAAATTAATATTGATACAGGCTGTTGGGCGGAATATAATATTACAAATCAAGATGAAGGATTTTATAAGGTTGAGTTAAATGTAAATACAGGTACTATCTCAGGAATAAAAATGAAAATAAAAACTGATAATACTGTTTTGGCAGAAATAGCACTTCCCAATACTAATAATGCATGGGTAATAGTACCGATTACAATATTTTTTAAACGGTCATTGGATATGATCGGATATAAAATAAGACTTTATAGTAACAGCCCTGTATCAATTGATTATATAAATATTGTACCTCCCGATAAAGGAATAAGTATCCCGGGAATTATTGAAGCAGAAAATTTTGTATGCACATCAGATCCTAACCCTACTATTTTTTTTGCTTCTGATGAAGGATCACATGCAGTCTGGACAAAAGACGGACAATGGCTGGAATATGGAGTTAATGTAGCCGCAACAGGATATTATAAGGTTGATTACAGGATAATAAGCGGATATCCTAATGGTACAACTCCATCACTAGGCATTCAAGTTATAGCTGACGGAGGATGCATGTTTCCTGCAACTTCGGTACCATTGACAGGAGGTACATGGCAGACAATTTTCAGCCAGTTAATCGGATCATCCGGTATATATAATAACAGGATGTATTTAAGAAAAGGAAGGCATGTTTTAAGATTTAAAATTAATTGCAACATTGGAAGTTTTAGTATTAATTGGATAAAGATAAGTTATGATGAGGCTCTTAATGATAATTTAGGGCAGCCTGTATCAGGTCTGATTGAAGCGGAAAGTTTTACAGATAAAGCATCCGGATTGAGTGTATTTAAATATACTGCCAGCCCTATAGCTTTATATTCGGTTGGTTATACAAAAAACAATGACTGGATGGAATACAATGTTTTTATTCCTTCGCCGGGTGATTATAAAATTGAATACAGAATAGCAAGCAGCGGTACTAATATTAAAATAGTGTTGAAAGAAAGAATAGGCACAGCAGAAACTCAATTGGCAGAAACCGGAGGGATCTCCACTTGTTCATACGGCAACTGGTATTCTGTTTTTGCTGATGTAAATTTTATAACTCCCGGTCCTCATACATTGCGTATTTATTGTAAAAGCGACAGCGGTGGATTTGGTATAGATTGGATACGATTAACAAATACTGCTTTCCAAACTGTGCCCGGAACATTTAATATAAAACAATTTAGTGATATTGACAGTCATGCCAGAATATTGCCCGTTGCAGCAAATGATTATAATGGAGATTTAAGATATAGCATAGATTGGCTGGAATATAATATAGATGTTCATGCAACAGGTAATTATAATATTGAGCTTATAGGATATGGAGCCCCGGTCGGCGGACTGCACTGTGATGTTATAGAAGGTGATTCTATTTTGGTCTCTGTCCCTATCCCCGGCAGCCTGGGCAGTCAGTTTACTGTAACAGGAAACATCATTTTAAATAAAGGAAAACATACTGTAAGAGTTAATTGTAAAGGCGGAAAATTTGTACTAAGGTCTATTTGTATTTATTAATTTTTTTTTTGACATCTATACCAAATGGCATATGTATTAATTTATTGATATGCTGTATAATAAATAACGATAACCCCACAAAGATTGTAAATATATGTCTCCTTTTTCCAGGGCGCAAGTTTTTGCGCCCTGCTTTTTTTTTATAAAATAAGTAATATCTTCTTGATTTTTTATCATTTTTTTTCCATTAATAATATATTTATATTTTAAATAAATAGAAGGTTATTTATGAATAAGTTTTTATTAATTCTTTTTTTAAATTTTATATTAATTAATATTCATGCAAATTCATATGAAGATTATTTTAATAAGGCATTAGAGTATCATGAAAAGGGCGATTTAAATAATGCAATCGAGTATTATTCAAAGGCAATTTCATTAAAGTCGGATTTATATGAAGCTTATAGTAATAGAGGTTTGGTTTATAATGATTTGGGAATGTATGATAAAGCAATAGATGATTACAATATAGCATTGGATAATGGTGTGGAGTCTGCTGTTCTTTATAATAATAGAGGTCTTGCTTATTTTAATAAGGGGATGTATGAAGAAGCATTATTTGATTATAAGAATGCATTAAGATTGGATGAAAACTATGCTGATTGTTATAATAATATAGGTGTGTTATATGCCATACAGGGGATTATGGATGAAGCTATGAATAATTTTAATATTGTACTGAAAATTGATCCAAACAATGCTAATGCGTATAACAATATCGGCTTGATTTATTTTGGTGAAGAGAAATACCAAAAAGCCGTGAATAATTTTACAAATGCAATTGTTTTTAATCCGGGTAATTTTATTTTTTTTAAAAACAGGGGAGATTCTTATTTTTTACTGGAAAAGTATGAAGAAGCATATAATGATTATGAAACAATACAAAAAACCGGATCTGCAAATTTATATATATATTTTAAGCATTTAATAGTATCATATAAATTATCTAAGGCTAAATTTAACAAGTCTTATAAAAATTTAAAAACAAATAAAAATAATTTTAAAAATAATCAATGGCAGTATCTTATTGCTTCTTTTATAACAGATGAACTAAAATTGGAAGATTTTTTATCTAAGTGTGAGAATGATAAAGAAAAATTATGTGAGGCTTATTGCTATATAGGTTATAAATATTTATTTGAGAAGAAATACGTAGAAGCAAAAGAATATTTTTTAAAATGCATAGATACCGGGATTACTAATTATATAGAGTATAGCTTGTCAAAAAAAGAGTTGAAAAAATTATAATAATAAATATAAATAAGAATATGGAAATAAATTTATCAAATTCTTTAAAAAATAATGAAATTCTATTGGATTTATTGGCATCAAGAGGAATTATTGTAAATAACAACTCTTTTATTAATTTAATACAAAAAGATGATAAAATCCCGGAAGTAGGTATAACCATTTTAATAAGTAAGGAAAATATTGATAAATTTATTGATTTTATAGATTCATTAAAGAGTAATGGTTTTAATAATAAGAATGAATTGATAATCGGGAAAAAAAATGAATCTTATCAATTAATAAAATTAGAGGATATCTTTTTTTTTGAATCTTACGGCAACTATCTTTTTTGCCAGACTGTTTATGGAAAGTTTGAGATTAATAAAAAACTTTATGTGGCAGAAAAAGAATATTTTAAAAACGGATTCATCAGGATTAATAAATCAAATGTAATAAATATTATTAATGTAAATGAGATAATACCCTGGTTTGGAGGAAGGCTGTTATTAAAATTTAAAGATATACAAAAAGAGCTTGAAGTGTCTCGTAATTATATCAAGTCTTTTAAAAAATTTATCGGGATGTAATTATATATGAATAGATATTTAAAAGAAGTAACGGATTTAATAATCACAAGTTTAATTTCTTTCATTATCGGTGGATTTGTTGCGCTCCCCTTTATTCTTATGAATAAATATTTTGAAAGTTTTACTTTCTTAGATGTTTTTTTGTTTTTATTAAAAAGTATGATTACCGGGGCATCTATTGGTTTTATATCAAGGATTACCTTTATGTTTTTTTATAGAAATATCAGGAAAAACCCTTTCTGGGCATTTTTTTCAATTATATTTACAATTGCAGCAGGTACATTCCTTGGAGCTTATATAATAGGTGAAAGAAAAATACTATTTATTATCTTAATGATTGCTATAGCCGAAATAATAGGCCTTTTATTGGCTTATTTTATATATAAATATTCGGAGAAGCTAAATACTCACCTTGAAGAATCAAAAGAAAAATATTTACATAATAAAGATAAATAGATAATCAACTTATCAATAAATTATATCAACAAATCATATAATACAGGCAACATATCATTTTTTTAATTTAATCTAAATAATTTGTATTATTATCTATAAATATCAAGTTATGAGGATTAAATAATGAGGAAAATTATTTTTATATTATTATTCAGTATGTTTTTTAGTATTAATATCAATACTTTTGCTGATCAAAAAATTAATGATGGTGAAAAATTTATTTATAAAATAACAGGTAAAGATGGAAAAAGTTTTACAGGTAAGTCGGCTTATCATGTAAGTTGCAGTAATGGTAAAATTATATATTCGTATTTATATATAAGTGATATTGAAAAATTTGATGTTAAAACAGATGAAAACGGTAAACCAATAGAAATCATATATGAAGCAAAAGGCAATATAATTAAATTGATATTTAACGGATTAGGTAAAACAAATATGAAAGGATATTGGCATGGAAATAAATTAGATAAAGAAGGGTATTTTTTAAAGAATGTTACATTGGAAAATGCTCTTGTGATTAGGACAATGGATTTAAATAGTAAGGAAAAATATGTTTTTGATTTATTACAAATTGGAGAATTTCCTAAACTTATTGCATATAGGATGTATTTTCAGGTGATAGGTGAAGAAACCATTACTGTGAAAGCCGGTTCTTTTAGATGTAAAAAAGTTATCTTCTCATTATGTGATTGGAGAGGATTTTTTTATAAGGCTTATTATTATATATCTGATGACCAAAATAAGTATATTGTTAAAATAGATAACGTCCCTATGGGAGGCACGTCAGAATTAATTAAAGTTGAATAAAAATTTAATCTTATAGGAATCATTATGAATAATATAAATATTATTGAAAAAATTACTAGAATAATCCTTTTTTTAAGGATACCGATAATAATCTTATTTTTTTTAATATTTTTATGTTTTGGATATTTTAAGAATTCATTGATATATGACAACAGTGCGGGTATTGATGATATTATAAAGGAAGATGATAGAGTATTACAAGAGTATAGAAAATTTGAAAAGGATTTTGAGTCAAATGATAATATAATTATCGGTTTACAGGCAAAAAATATTTTTAACAATCAATTCATATATTTTTTAAAAGATTTAAATAAAGAGCTTATCGATATTGAGGGGGTTGATGATGTTATTGATTTAACAACAATATCGGATGTTTATGGACAAAATAATGATTTAATAATTGAAAAATTTATACTTGAAGATGAAATGCCTTATTCTGATACTCAATTAAATAAAATGAAAGAATATTTTATAAATCATAAACTTTTAAAAAACAGATTTGTAGATACATCAGGAAAAGCAACTCTGGTATATATCAGGTATAATAGTAAATTATTAACTAATGATAAAACAACAGAAGTATTTATAAATCAAATATTAAATAAAGCCAATAAATTAATAAATGATAAGAAAGTTAGTATTAATTGTTATTTTGCAGGGGATAAAATAGTAGAGTCGGTAATATCCGACATACAAAAGAAAGAGGAGTATATTTCATATATAATGATGGCATCATTATTTATAATACTTTTTATTATATTTAGGAGAATTAATGGTGCTCTATTGCCTATTATTATTGCTGTAATAAGTTTAGTATTCACCATTGGCTTTAAAGCTCTTTTAAAATCAGAATTTTCTACAATTGATTCACTGCTGTATGCATTAATATTTACTATTTCAATAGGGGATTCTGTTCATATATTAAGTGCGTGGTATAGTGCAGATTATAATATGATAAATGATAAAAAACAAAGAATTACTGAAATAATGAAGCACATATTTAGGCCCTGTTTTTTTACCAGTTTAACAACAGCGATTGGTTTTGGAGCAATATCAATATCGACAATACCTCAGTTAAGGAATTTTGGTTTTTTTGCTTCGATCTCTGTTATTTTTGCATTTATTATTACAATGACATTAACTCCGTCGGTTCTGGTATTGTTTAATTTTAAAAAAAGAAAAGATTATGATTTAAAACAAATATCATTCGGTAAAAGATTATTAAACAGGTTGAATGATAAGATAACAGGATTTTTGAAAAATATTACATTAAAATATTCTAAAATAATAATTTTAATATTTACTGTATTTTTAATAATTTCTATAATAGGTATTTTTTTTGTAAAAATAGGGACTAATCCATATTCATTTTTAAAGGATAATAATAAGATCAATATAGCTTTAAGGTTTATTGAAGAAAATATCAGCGGTATAAAAGATGTTGAAGTTATAATAGAAAAAGACGGGGAGGAACCCTTTAAAGACCCGGAGATTATTGATGAAATAGACAGTTTCCAGAGCGAAATTGAAAAAATGGACGGTGTTTCGGTTGGTAATTCTTATATAATTTTATTAAAATTAATGAATCAGGCAATGCATGGCAATGATATTAATTATTATAGTATTCCGGAGACTAAAAATCTTGTAGGGCAGTATTTATTGCTTTATGAGATGTCTGATGATGAAGGTGAACTGGATAAATGGATTAATTATGATTATAATAAGATAAGGATAAATTTTAAAATTAAAAACAGCTGTAATTTCAAATCTATTGATAAAAAAATTGAAGAGTATTTTAAAAAAAGCAATAATTCTTTTAAATATTATATAACAGGTAGTGCAAAATTATGGGATCATACAGACCGGATATTTTTAAAGAATCAGTTAATGAGTTTATTTTTATCAATAATTGTTATATCAATTATTCTTTTTTTATTATTTAAATCATTTAAATTCGGTATCATAAGTTTTATTGTCAATATTTTCCCTATTTTAGCAGGACTATCTATACTTGGGTTTTCAGGAATCGGTTTAAATATGGGTACAGTAATGATTGCTCCGATAATTATAGGTATAGCTGTTGATGATACAATTCATTTTTTAAACAGCTTTAAAATTAATAAAAAAAAGACGGATGACTTAAATATAATTTATACTAATGTATTTAAGTCTGTAACAAAACCGATAGTATTTACTTCGGTAATACTTGCATTCGGATTTGGTTCGAATATAATATCCTCATTTAAACCCAATGCTTATTTTGGTGCCGTATCGGCGGTTACATTATTAATTGCAATGATATCCGATTTATTATTACTTCCTAGTTTAATATCAATATTTTATAAAAAAAATAATAAGTAGAGCATTAATATTTTTTTATTTATTTTTTTTAAAATATAATATATTATAAAAATATGAAAAAATATATATTCGTTCTTCTTGTGCTTCAATTTATATTGATATTTTTGAATAATTGTTCAACCAGGTTTTATATACCGGGCTATTTATTATTAGAGGATATACATGATGACAGGATAAAGATGTGTATAAATCTAAAAAACAGAAGAACAAAATTATATCCGCAATTAAAGAGAATTTATGATAAAATACAGGGGAATAAATTTGAGCCTGATAATCAATTAAAATCAGTATACAGTATTGATAAAATTTATGATAAAAAAACAAAAAAGTTAAAAGAATCATGGGTATATTTATATTCTGTTGATGATAAAAAAATATTGAAGAATATAAAATTTTCCAATTATGCTATTAATGACTACCAGGTTGCAGGGAATGATTTATTTATTACGGATAATAAAACAATAATAAGATATAGCATTGAGAATAATAAAAGTAAGACTATTTATAGAACTAAAAAATATATAGCATCATTTAAGTTTTTTACAGAACAGAATGTTCTTTTTTTTGAGTTAAAGAATAACAAAACGAAGATTTATGAATTCTCAAAGTTATATAGATTTGATCTTACTGATAATAAGACAACTGCTGTTGATGATACAAATTTTGCAAGTTATTCGGTTGATTTTAAAAAGATTATATACATGGATAAAAAAAGAAATAAATTAAAATATTATGATGTTATTAATAATAAATTCATCGAGCTTGATATTGAGCCTTATAATATATCCGGATATTCCTGTTTTGTTGCTGATAATATGATTGCTTTTTTTCAAACGGATACAGTAAAGGAAAATAATACAGCGAGTCCGGTTAATCCCTGTCCATATTTATATTTATATGATCTAGAAGCAAATTATAAATATAAGCTTTATTATAGATTTTCCCCGTCAATATTTTATAGATTAAAATATACATCGAGTGATACAATTTACAGGGCTTTTTAGAGTTTTATTAATTGTTTATTTTTTTAAATGTTTTTATCTCCAAATCATGTTTTTTTACTCTTAATCCCATAATTCTTTCCGTTATATCTAATTTTTTAGCAGCCTCTGCCATGTTGCCTTTTGTTTCCTTTAAGGCTTCTATTATTAATTCTTTTTCTATGTTATCAAGATTTTCCTTTAAAGAGCCTGTATGACTTGTCCCGCTTTCTCCTGCTGTCTGGATGGTAGGAGGAAGATGGTAGCTTCTTATTACTCCGTCAGTACTTAATAAAACGGCTCTTTCAATACAATTTTGCAGTTCCCTGATGTTACCTGGCCAATGGTACTGTATCAGCATATCAATTGCAGGGGTTGATATTCTTGTTACATGAATATTAAACTCTTTTGAGTATTTTTCTATGAAGAAGTCTATTAATAGCGGAATATCAGTTTTTCTTTTTCTTAATGGAGGTATTACAATAGGATATACATATAATCTGTAAAATAGGTCTTTTCTAAATTTATTTTCTTCAACCAGCTGCATTAGATCTTTGTTGGTTGCTGCTATGATTGTTATGTCAATATGTTTTGTTTTTTCACTTCCTAATGGTGTTATTTCTTTTTCCTGTAATATTCTTAAAAGTTTTGCCTGGATATTTAATGGTATTTCACTTATTTCATCAAGGAAAATACTTCCACCCTCTGCATATTCAAATTTACCTTTTCTTGACGAGACAGCACCTGTAAATGCACCCTTTTCATGCCCGAATAATTCGCTTTCAATCAATGTCTCAGGTAATGCTGCACAATTAAATTTTATAAAGGGTTTATTGCTTCTGATGCTGTTATAATGAATTGCATTTGCAACCAGTTCTTTACCGACACCGCTTTCACCAAGCAGGATAACTGTAGTATTGGTATTACTGATTTTAGAAATCAAATCAAATACTTCCTGTATTGCCTTTGATCTGCCTATTATATTTGACGGATGAAATTTATTTTTAAGTTTTTCTTTTAATATTGTATTTTCTTCTTTTAATTTTAATATATATTCATGTTTTTTTTCTTGCTCTAATCTATATATACTGACGGCTTCCGAAATCATGAATGCAATTATAAATAATATGTTAAAATCATCTTCCATTTCAGTATCATTATTTTCTCTATCTGCGTTTAATGTGCCTATTACCAAATTATCATATTTTATGGGAATACAGATAAATGATATATTTTCATTATTTGATCTTGATTTTGTACGGTTTAAAAATGTTTCTTCTTCAATGATATTAGGTACTATTATAGGGTTACCAGTTTGCACAACCTTGCCTGTTATTCCTTCTCCCAATTTATATTTTCCTTTAATCTGCTGTTCATCGGATAAACCATATGCTTCCTTAATAAATATTTCATCTTTTTCTCTATTAAGGATTGTCAATGTAATTCGTTTCATTATTGTAAATTCTGAAAGCATTTTTAATATCTGTTTTATTTTTTCTTTTAAATCTTTTTTTTGCTCCAAAAGGTTTGAGATTTTTGATAATAATTCAAGTTTATTATTTAGATTATTTATTTTCATATTTAATTATTAAAGCAATACTAATGCCATTATAATTAAATATGTGCTAAATCATTTTATAATAACAATTTAAAGAGATTATAATAATTGATAAGATTAGAATTTATAAAAACAAATTTGTATCATATTAAATTTTTTTACATATTTGTATTAATTTTGAATTACCGGTTTTAAATTAAAAAAAAGCTGCATTTAAAAGTAACAAATGCAGCTAAAAACTTAATTATGAAAGGTGTTTTTTATTTTGTTTGCCTTTTTTAGGCCCCAGTCTTTTAAAATTTAATCTTTTTTTAACATATTTAATATGATAAAAAATGTTGTGCAAATTTTTTAATGATAAATGTTAATTTTATTTGCATAATCATAAAAATATTAGCATTATAATTTTAATTCATAGGCATTTACCTCCTTTATTAATTATTTTTAAGCATATAGTATGCCATTTTTTAATATATATACAGCCCTTAAAAATTGTCTAATTGCTTATATCTTAAATAATTAAGATCATTTTAACTGGTTTTTAAGAATCGACTATATACTGAATAAAAACCATGCTTCAACTTCATTTTCCCACAATGGTTTGTCATGCGGAAGAAGAAAAACGTTTCTTTGCCCAGTATAATCTATACCGAAAGTAAACCATTTTTTTGAATACTCAAAGCCGCATGTAAATCCAAGATTAAAAACATTATGACCAGGGAAATCCGAATAATTTAAATAATGCTCTGGATTCATCCATATATGCAGATATGGAGAAAACCCGTAAAATGAAAAATCAAATCCTATTTCAACTTCATTTGTGAATGTTTTAGTCTGTTCTTCTATATTTAATGAATATGGGAAATTTATTGTAAAAGTATCTTCCGTATGAAAAGAACAGGATATCTCCTCCGGCGCAAAAAAATGAAAAAACTCAAAATTCATTTCTGCAAAGATTTCATTAGTAACTCCTGTAAAGGATTCATCTCCTTTAAACTCTTTTTCTATATAAGGCTTTATGGCAGGTTGGAATTTTTCTTCAAATTCCCAGCTGAATCCGAAATTATATGAGCCGTTTAAATTTATAATCGGGATAAATACAACCTCTACATCCTTGCCTGCAACTATATTGATGTCTGTTTCATAATTAATCCCAATGTTTATGTAATCTTTTACATTAAAAAAATTTTCTATACCCAAATATAACCCGTTGGATATTGCATCAATAAATAAGCCTTCATTCCAGTCAATAATAAATTCATCTTCCGCCCATAATGTTAATGTATAAAATTTAACTGGAAGTGATATTGATCCGTAAATATCATTTGTAAGGTATAATCTTGTAACTGCAAAGTCAGAGTCAGAATTATATGTAACTGTCTGCTCATATTCAAATCCAAAATAAATATACGTTTTCTTTTCTTCATTTTTACTTTCTTCTTCCTGGCTATTAATTAAGATAGTATTTACCGTTAAAACAATCATAATAAATAAAATTTTATATTTTTTCATATTCAGTCTCCTTAAAAATTATTTTTTATTTTTTTTCACCGCTGTTTTTATTTAATCATTGATCCCCCCTTTATTATTAAAAAGATTTATGATTGTTTTTAAAGCATGGTTTGTGCCATGTGATTAATTGGATATATTTTGTTATATTTGATTAAAAACAGTTAAATCATAGGATATATTCTTTAAATATTATAAATTACATATAAAAATAATTATTTTTTTTATATTTCTTGCAGAAATAGCAATTTACAATTAATAAATAATTCTTAAATGTAGGAATTAATTATTGAAATTTACCGTTATGTAGGAAAATGAAAAAAGCCGCATTTTGTATTTAATGCGGCTTGATTGTTAAGGAGGTTTTATGAATCTTAGCTATTTAGTTTTTATATAATACAACATAATAAATGTATTAATATAGTTAAGATTAAGGGAATGATTAATAATTTAAAAAAATGAATTTACTATAATTTTTTTGTTAATTTTTAGATATTATTTATTTTTTTTATTTTCACCATGATAAAAATAGATTTTATATTTTATTTTTTTTAAATTACAATAATCAATTATTTCATTTTTTAATTTATCCCAATATGATTTTTTTAATAATTTTATCTTATTGTATTCATATAAATAACTTTTATTATTATTTTCTAACCATTTCTTAATATCAGCCCATATTGATCCGTATATATTCAGATTTTCAAAGCAATAGTGATTAACATATGCTTTTGTTTCTTTAATAATATTTTTCCAGTCTGTGATTAAAGGCAGAAAAGGACCGATGAATACATATGTCCTGATATTATTTTCTTTTAATTTTTTTAATGCATTTATTCTTTTTATTACAGGTGAAGTATTTGGTTCTATTTTTTTTCTTATAGAGTCGTCAAGGGTTGTTATTGTAAAGCCTATTTCAGGATTATTAAATTTTTTTATAATATCAATATCCCTTATAACAAGATCCGATTTTGTCTGTATGCAGAGATTCGGGTTATATTTTATTAATTGCGTTAAAATTTTTCTTGTTATTTGATATTTTTTTTCTATAGGCTGGTATGCATCGGTTACTGATGATAAAAAAATATTTTTACCTTTATATTTATCTGTATTTTTTATCAATAGAGAATCCGCATTTACCTTGATATCGACAAAGCTGCCCCATTCTTCATCATGACCGGTAAATCTTTTCATAAACCGTGCATAGCAGTATATACAGGCGTTTATACATCCTGTGTATGGATTTACTACATAATCCGTATCGGGAAGATTTGATTTTGTAATAATATTTTTTACATTAATTTCTTTAATTCTCAAAAAAATACTCCCTTTTGCACTTTTTTTCTTCTATATATAATAAATCCCTGTAAGGATTTTTACTGCCTTCGTATTTCCAGAGAGTAATTAGTGACGGTATTACTTCTATAACTTTTTCTTGCTCAAGAGATGAATATAAATCAAATGAGCCTTTATGGTATTTTTTATAAGCATTTTGAAAAAAGAAGTTTTCATTATCAAGCGGGTGTTTTTTTATGATTGCCTTACCTTCAACCTGCATATTTGAGACACATAAGGCGACATTTGGATTTTCTTCAATTTGCTTATATTTTGTAGAATCAATTGATGCCTGGAAGAATATTGTTAGTCCGTCATTCACAATACTCATAGATCTTGCAGTTACTCTATTATTGGATGATGTTGCCAGGATCATTATTTTATTTTTTTCAATAATATTTATAACTTCATTTAATAAATCTTCATATTTTATTTTCATTTTTTACTCCTATTATAATTAACCAAAGGGCTATCTATAAAGATCACCACTAAGACACCAAGTTACTAAGAAGATTTTAAAATATTTTAATAAATACTGTTATTTTTCACTTTGTGTCTGTTATACACATTGTTAAATTTTTTTTTCATAAGCAATCAGGTTATTTAATATTTTTTGCAGATAATTCTCAAACTCACCGATTTCTTTTTCTGTAAAGCCTTTATAATAAATTTTATTCATTTCATCTGATACATTAATATAATTTTTTTCCAGAGCTTTATCTTTTTCTGTTCTTTTTATTATGATTTTCCTTCTATCTTCCTTTGAATGAACCCTTTCGATAAAACCGTCTTTTTCCAGTCTGTCGAGCATGCTTGTTAAGGTTGATTTTTCAAGCTGGGTTTTTTCAGATATTTCATGTATGGGTATGCCGTCATTCTGCCATAGAGTAAAAATAATCCTGCCCTGTGACGGATTTATTTCTTCTATATTATTTTTTTTTAACAATTTCATAAAAATCCTTCCTGCAAGATGATGTATCTTTGTTATTAAAAATCCGCCTTGTTTAATATTGTCCATAAAATACTCCTAAAGCTTATTATAATTCTAACTTGAAAAAATTTAGCTGATGATAAAGTTTAATTAATCTGGGTTTTAATTTTAATACCGCATAATCAGGATCGGTAACACCTTTTGGATAATACATATTCCAGTTTTCCTGCCAGACAGCTTCTTTAATCTTTTGGTCGTTAACCAAGCTGATTTCTCCGTTAAGCATAACTCCCCGCCATTCATCAGGCTTACAGTAATAAACGCTGATCCTGGGATTGTTTTTAATATGTTCTACTTTTTGGGAAGATGTGTTTGTCGTAAAATAAATCGTGAAATTATCTATTCTGTTAAAAAATCCGGTTAATTCCGGATAAGTATTTTTATTTTTTAGATTTAACATTGCTCTAGTTTGTGGGAATCCTTCACTGTCTATTGTGGTTAAATAAGCAGCATCGGCTGTTAATAATAAATTATTTATTAATGGTAATGCTTCTTCTTTATTCATATAATTTTCCTTATTATAAATATTATATAATATAGTACTATATAAAACTAAGATTGTCAATAGATTATTTTAGAAACAGCAAGCGGTTAAAAAAATATGAATTATGTTATTTTAGTCATCAAAAAATAATAAATATTTAAAAAAATTTGTTGATATTTTAATTCTAAAATGTTAGTTTAAACTAACATTTTAGAATTAAAATATGCAATTAATGGTTTATAGTAAAAATAATTTTTTATTGCTTATTAAATCTTAATAGTAATAATTTTATTTTATTTTAAAATTTTTATAAATTATTCTTGATTGTTCTTTGAAATTATGATTATATCCGTCCCATTGGGAATTACTTTAAACTAAAATACTGATCATAGCAACCTCAAAATATTCATTATTATTTATTAATGTTTTAATGGAAAAAAGTAATTTTAATTTTTTTCATTTTTATTAATGAATCGACTCAATAGCCAATAAAGGCTATTGAATTTTATAAAAAAGGGGCTATATTCTAATTTATTTTTTATCAGAATATGGATAAGCATAAAGAAACAAAAAAGTATAGAGGATACTTAAAATGAACCTTAAAAAGTATTTGATTATAATACCTTATTTATTTCTATTATTTATAATATTTTTATTTTCGGCTCATTATCATAATGATTTACTTGATCATGATGATTGTGCATTATGTATTTTAAAAAATTTTGTTTTCATAGCAATAATTATAATTTCTTTTTTTTGTTTATCATTAAGTTATTTAATTATTGTTTATTATTGCTTTTATTATATTATATTAAAAAAAAGTATACATATTGATTATCATCTTCGTTCACCACCTGTCTTTACTGTATTTAATTAATCTAAATATTAATTGTTTTTAAAAACAGCAATCGTTATTTGCTTTATTTTATGTAATTTGAAAGCAGTATTTTTATTTTGCTGTTAGAAAACTTTCTAATTAATTTATTAAAATTTAATTTTAAAATGTTAGGTTAATCGAACTTTTTAGAATTATATTTATTAATTAAGATAGTTTATTATAGTATTTTATAAAAATACTATAATAAAATAATAAATTTTTTAAGAGGATAAAAAATGAAATTAAGTTATGATATTTCAACTATTAAATCTAAGGATGACTTAACTTTTTTTGAAGAAATGCTTCCTTATGTTTCCGAATATATATTATCTTATAATTTACAAACAGACTATGTCGAAGTAAATTATACCCAAGATAATTATAAGAAGCAGATTATTTCAAAATTGGATATATTAAAAGACTTAGCTTCCAAAGAAGTCATCACGGATGCTAATAAGGCTAAAACAAAAATATTATTGGATAAAACCAATACAAAATGTATTAATAATTTGCCTATTTTTGAAGAATTAAAATCCAACGGATCCCTCTATGAATTTGGTAATGGTACATTCGGATATAGCGGATTGTTATTAAAGATTCTTGATTATTTTTATATAAAAACAAGAGAGCTGGGCTGGATTAATTTTAATGCAATAGAATACAAATTCCCTATCTTATTTCCCATAGAATCATTTAAGCAGGGAGGGTATTTTGAGACATTTCCGCATCATATAATGTTTCAGTCAACAATAAAAAACGATATTGATATTTTAAACAGGTTTAGTAAAGAAGGTATCGGTGAGAATAATGAGTTATTAGGAAATATGAATACCTCAACCAGTGTCTTGAAGAATGCCGCATGCGGACCTATATATCCTTTGATTTCAAATAAGGTTATTGATAATGAAAAACCGCTTGTTTATTTTACCGTAGGTAAATGCTTCCGTAATGAATCATCAAATGTTTTTGAGCTGGCAAGATTAAATGAATTTACAATGTCCGAAATTATCTTTATCGGTACGGATGATCAGGTAAGGGAAGGAATAGAGAAAGCTAAAGAATTATGGCATTTCTGGATCGATACATTTAATTTAAACTGCTCAATAGAAACCGCTAATGATTCTTTTTTTGCAGGGAATTATAAAAAGCTAAAATTTTTTCAAAAAATAGGTGATTCAAAAATCGAATTTAGACTATTATTGCCGCATTCTAATAAATACATTGCATGTTCATCGGCTAATTATCATAGAACTCATTTTAGTAAGAGATATAATATTAGTAATGCTGACGGTTTATGTCATACTGCATGTATTGCGTTTGGTATTGAAAGATTAGCTTATGCATTTTTATGCCAGCATGGCTGTGATCCGGGAAAATGGGATAAAAGTGTTTTAAATGAAATAGAAAAATATACTTCAAGTAAATTAAAAATGGAATACTATTTGGATGATGAGGAGTAAAAATGACAACGAAATCTTCAGTTATAAAAGGATTAGGTGTTTATCTGCCGAAGAATGTTTATACCAGTGAGGAAATAGAAGATTTGGCAGGATTTAAAAAATTCGGCATAAGGAACGGTATGATAAAATTATTTACCGGTGTTGAAGAAAGACGTTATGCCGATAAAAATGAACAGCCGTCTGATATTGCCAGTAAGGCAAGTTTGGAAGCTATAAAAGATGCCGGTATTCATCCTAATGATATTGATGTGATTATATTTTGTGCTATTACAACGGATTTTATAGAACCGGCAATTGCAAATATAATTCAATATAAAATAAAAGCTAAGAATGCGCATTGCCTGGATGTTAAAAATGCCTGTAATGCATTTATGAACGGTATTGACATTGCTGATTCTTTAATTAAATCATCAAAAGCCAAATGTGTACTGGTTGCATCCGGTGAAGTCCCTTCACGGTTATTAAAATTTAACTGTGAATCCAGAAAAGAAATTGAAAAAAGAAATACTTCTTATTCTGCAGGGGACGGAGGAGGAGCCTTTATTATTTGTGCTGGTGATGATGAAGAAAGAGGGATTAAAAAAACAGCTTTTAAGTCATTTGGGGAGCTCTGGAATAATAATGTTAACTGGGGCGGCGGTGTAATGTATCCGCATGAACCTGATAAATTTTATTTTGTCGGTGATACTAAAGAGCTTCTTATTAAAAGCTTTAAAGTAGTCCCTAAATTTTTTAAGAATACAATTAATGAAATTGGCTGGAAGAAGTCAGATATATCATTTACAGTCGGTGCTCAGGTTGCAAAATATATAATAACCGAGATGTCAAAAAAAATCGGAATACCATTAAATAAAACAATAAGCGTTTTATCTAAATACGGTAATACAGGTGCAGCAGGTATACCTATTGCAGTACATAAAGCGGTCAAGCAGGAAAGTATAAAAATCGGTGATAAGGTTGTTTTATTTGGTGCAGGAAACGGTTTAAGTGTCGGCTGTATTTGTATTGTATGGTAAATGAGAGGTGCTATTTATGAATAGATGTAAAAATTGTATTATGCCTGAGACAAACGATTATATTTATTTTGATGATGAGGGTATATGTAATGTTTGCAGGAAACATGAAAAACTTAATGAACAGATAAAAGTAAGAAAAGAATATTCTTATGATACTTTGAAAGAAAGAATAAATAAAATTATAGGTATTAAAGATAGTCAGTATGATTGTGTTGTTGCTGTGTCAGGCGGTAAAGATAGTATAATGACTCTTTATGTTGCAGCTAAAAAGCTGAATTTAAAGACATTGGGTGTTTTTATTGATAATGGATTTTCAACAGATGAGTTGTATCAAAATTCTATAAATGCTGCGGATTCATTGGGTGTAGATTTAATTGTTTTTAAGACAGATATATTTAAAAGAATGTTTAAATATACACTGTTAACAAAACAGTCCTTTTATTATTGCAGATTATGTCATGCAATAATAGATAAACTTGTAAAGGATATAGCGATTAAATATAATATCAATTTAATCCTTGGAGGGTTTACAAAAGGTCAGGATTATATCAAGATTCCGGAATTATTTCATATATTTAAAACAACTGATGATTTTATTGAAAAAGAACTTTCAAAAATAGAAGAATTTAATGAAATTACACAGATGTTTCCTAATCTTGCAAAATATTTTTCAACACAATATCCTTCAATAAATCATATATCGCCATTCTGGTATATTGAATGGAATGAGGATGAAATAATCGATTTTATTTCTAAAGAATTGGGTTTTGTTACACCTTCGATAAGCTGGCCTAAAAGATCCTCTAACTGTTTATTCAATTTTATTTCTCAATTTTTAGCAGTAAGGAATTTCGGTTATTCACAGCATGAACCGGAGCTAAGTACTTTAATCAGGAAAAATGAGATTACAAGGGAAAAAGCTTTGGGGATAATTAATACACCAATATCGAAGGATGAAATCCAAAATGTTTTAAATATACTGGATTTAAAATATGAAGATATTATTTAGTATAAAAAATTTATAGGAGAAATTTATGTCAGAAAAAATTACTGTAGAAAAAGTCATTACATTGCTCAATGAAAATATTGAAGCATTAAAAGAAATTAAATTATCCGGTAATGATTCATTAATAGCTTCAGGATTGATAGAGTCATTTGATTTAATCAATTTGCTTTCCGTTTTAGAGACTACACTGGGGATCACATTTGATCTTGATATGCTGAATATTGAAAATTTTGAAACACCGGCTTTAATTGCAGATATGTTAAATAATATGAAAATTAAGGTATAGGGGATGATTTATGAATTATGAACCTAAAAGTATAGCACAGGTTTTTGATGAAATTTGCTTGCGATCTCCTGATAATATCTCACTTATTTTTGATGATGAGGTTTTATCATTTAGAGATTTATTTAATTGTGTAACAAATTTTGCAAAAAATTTAATAAATTTAGGTGTAAAAAAAGATGATAGAGTTGCTATTATTCTTCCTAATTGCAAAGAATATATTATTACCTATTTCGCTCTTTTTAAAATAGGTGCCTGGGCAATGCCTGTAAATACCCGCTGGGAAGCCGATGAAATAAATAATATTTTTTTAGATGCAAAACCAAATACAGTTATATTAAAAGAACAAATAGGTGTAATTAATTACCTGGATATTGCAGAGGATATCAGGCTAAAGAATGATTTTATAAAGAATATGATTTTGGTTGTGAATGAAGAAGTACCCGCTGATAATATCCATAATTTTAATGTATTAATGAAAAATCCAAAAAATAATATTCAATTTAATGATGTTTTTCCTGACGATGTTGCCATGCTGTCATATACTTCAGGTACAACAGGCAAACCGAAAGGAGTTATGATTTCTCATAAGAATTTTTATCTTACTTCCCTGCATACCACAAATACCTGGGGGATGAAAGATGAATTGCCGTTGTCTATTGCACCGTTATATGCCGCTCAGGGATTTCTTGCCATGCTGATTGACTTTGTAGGGAAAGGTGCAATGCATTTTATATCCACTTTTAATCCTAATGAAATATTAAAAGCAATATCAAACGGTAAAAATACTGCCATACATACTCAGCCTACAATGTGGTCATTGCTGCTGGCATCAAGAGCAATAAATTTTACAAATTTTTCATCATTAAAAAAAGTTGTAGTATCCGGTTCGCTTTGTTCATATCACCTGGCAAAAAGCATAGAAGAGCGGGTTGGGTGTATTCTGCTGAATGCATATGGCCTTGTAGAGGCGACTAGTGTTGTTACATTAACAAAGCCTGATGATTCATCTGATGTAAGATTAAACTCTGTGGGGAGACCGATAGAAGGAGTTGCAATAAAGATTGTTGATGAAAATCGAAAAGAAGTGCCGAAAGGAGAAGTCGGAGAATTAGCGGTAAAAGGATATCTAATGAAAGGGTATTATAATAATGAAAAAAAAACAAAAGAAATAATCGATGAAGAGGGCTGGTTATATACAGGAGATTTGGCAAAATTTTATGATGATGAAAATATAAGTATTGTGGGAAGATGCAAGGATATGATTATCAGGGGTGGATTTAACATCTATCCTATAGATATTGAAGAAATTTTATTAAAACATCCGTCTGTCCAGGATGCTGCGGTAGTCGGGAAAAATCATGATGTAATTGGTGAACAAACTGTGGCTTTTATTATTCCCAAACCGGGTGCGGTTTTAGATAAGAATCAAATACTGGCATTTTGCAAAGGTAAGATTGCAAATTATAAAATCCCCGATGATGTGATTTTTATTTCACAGATGCCGATTATACTGTCCGGTAAAGTAAAGAAAAATACTTTAAAAGAATGGGCTGAAAAAGGTGTACCGGAAAATGAATTATTTTTATTTCAATAATTAAGAAGGTAATATTTAACTTTTAAATAATTTATAGCAGGAGTAATTATGGAAAACACATTTGAAAAATTTACGGAATATTTAAGTATGCGCTTTAACATTCCGGCTGATAAAATTAAAAAAGATACCGTATTTACAGAAGATCTTGGTATTGATTCATTGGCTTTGTATAGTTTGATAGAAGATGTTGAAAAAGAATTTAAAATAAAACTGGACATTGATGATATTATTTCTATAAGTACTGCGGGAAATATTTATGAGTATGTATCAACAAAAATTAATGAATAATAAAAAAATATTTTTAATTAATAACAATCAGCCGATTGAGTTTTTAGAAAAAAATATTCTGGAGGCACCTTATGTTTCGCTGAGTGAATCTTTTTCTTCCGCCAGATTTAGAGGGACCAAGATATTAAAGAAGGATAATAAGTATCATATTATAACTTGGCAGAGAAATATTGCAAGGCTGCAAAAAATGGATGTTTCTCTGCCGACTATTGTTTCATTACTTTTAGATAATGAAATGATTATTAAATCTATATCGTTAAGTGAATCATTTGCCGGCAGCCAGGGGATCAGCTGTAGTTATAAATATTTATTCAAAATTTTAAAGCAAAATTTACTTGGGAAAAAATTTGACTTAAACAATAAGAAGCTATTTGCCATTGATAAACTGCATTGTGTTCATCTTTATGAAATATTATCTGCAGCTTTGTCTTCAATGGAAGAAATAAAAATTAAAAATTTGGATGAATTTGATGAGGTAGAAACAAGTCAGGCATTTGAAGAAGGCAATGATATCAAATTTGTTGATTATCAGCAGACAAATAACGGACTTTTTTTAAATTGGGAAATAATATTTTATAATTATAAAAAGACATTAAAATTTAATGCAAATGGCGAAATTAAAAAAATTGACAACTTAAATGTTGTTTTTAGATTTATAAGGGATGAAGATAAAGATATATATTTTAATCAGGTAATTAATGGAGATACAAATAAAAGCATTATTTCTCAATTGTTAAAATTTGCAATACATTGCAGGCAAATTATTATTAATCAAATTGGTGTAAAAAATGATTTTCTTCATTCAAATTCATTACCCATATCATTCATTGGATTAATAATACAATCTCTCGGTATTGTTATTTTCAGCAATAATTATAATTATATCCAGCATATATTGGCCGCATTGCAAAGGAAAGATGATAAGCCTATGTGTATTGGTATAGCTAAAAATATCGAAGAAGCACAAATACATTTTCCTCAGTTTAGCGTAGAAGATTTATATTAGATATTGATAAAGGAGATCATTATGAACAATGATAGAGAAAGTTTTTCTCAAAGGTTTTTTACTAAATATACTGAATTTATAATTAGATATAGAATACCGGTTTTAATTATCGGATTAATAATTATTTTTAGTTTAATAATTATATTTCTGCCAAAGATTAAGCAGGATGTTTCATTTGTTTCAATATTTGGGAAAGAAAGTAAAATACGAAAAGATGACCGTTTATTTAAAGAAAAATACGGCAGAGATGAGGTTACAATAATCGGGATAGAATCAGATAATATTTTTACTATACCGTTCCTGCAAAAATTAAAATCATTTCATGAGGAATTGGAAAACTGCTCCGATAAAATAACGGAAGTAACGAGCTTAATAAATGCACGTTTAACAGAAGGTATTAATGATGAAATAGTCGTCCATGATTTAATTGAGGATTTTCCTGAAGATGAAAATGATTTATCGGCTATTAAGCAAACAGTATTAAACAATCAGGCATATAAAAACATTTTAATTAATGAAAAAGCAAATTTTACTACTATTGTTATAGAAACAGATATTATTACTGATTTAGAAAATATTGATGTGGTTCTTAATATTAAAAAAGTTGCTAAAAAATATAATTCCAATAATTTTACGGTTTATGTAGCCGGATCCCCGGCAATCATGCAGGTATTGGATAGTGTATTGGCTAAAGATTTTGCAAAATTCGTTGGGATAACATTGTTAATCATATGTATTATTTTATTTATAGTTTTTAGGAGGCCTTCCGGATTAATACTCCCAATTATAATTATTATTTTAAATTTGCTTTTGGTATTGACATTAAAGTCAATATTTAAATCTCCAATAAGTACTGTTACAAATGCATTGATTCCCTTTCTTATGGCAGTAGGCATTGGGGATGCAATACATATTTTAGCGGTTTTTTTTAATGAATGGAAATCAAATGATACAAAAGATGCATTAATTACTACCGTAAATTTTTGCGGTCTTCCATGCCTGTTTACAAGTTTAACAACCTGTGCCGGTTTATTTTCTTTTATAAACGGACGTGTTGTTACGATAAGAGATCTCGGCATATATGGAGGCATAGGTGTAGTCATCGCATATATCCTGACTATGACATTAATAATAATCGGCTTGTCTTTTTTAAAGAAACCGAAAAAAACTAAAATACTAAGTGACGGTAAAAAAGTTTTTTTTCCATCTCTTGAAAAAAAAATACAAATGCTGGGAAATTTCGGGATAAAAAATCACTTATTTATATTAATATTTGTTTTAATTTTATCCGGTGTCTGTTTTTATTTTATATCAAAAGTAAAAGTTGCTCATGATCCGTTAAGCTGGATTGCTAAAAAGGATCCGGTTGTAATTGCTACCAGGAAATTGGATAGTTATTTAAATGGAAGCGTCGGATTGGAGTTAATGATCAATACCGATAAGGAAAATAAATTTACAGATCCAACGGTATTGCATAAAGTTGAGATATTGGAAAACAAAGCTAAAAATTTTAAGAAAGACAATAAAAATTTCATTTCTTCCACTATCTCGGTACTTACTATGATCAGGGAGATAAATAAAGCGGTTAATAGCGGTAATGATGAATATTATACAATCCCGGATAATCAGAATCTCATCGCCCAGGAGTTGCTCTTATTTGAAAGCGGCGGAGGGGATAAGAGTTTATATGATTATGTTTCCTATGATTTTTCCGATTTAAGGATTACTTTCAGGGCGCCGTGGATTGATACGTCCGGCTATAAAGATTTTTTAATATTTATTAAGAAAGAAGCTCAAGAACTTTTTACCGGTGACAAGGATATTACTAATGAAAATATTATTTTATGCGGCAATATGGCTATTTTTTCAAAAGCTATAAATGAAATGCTTCCTTTAACAATCAGGGGTTTTATTATAGCATTTATCATTGTAACATTGTTTATGATTGTTTTATTTAGAGATTTAAAGCTGGGATTATTAAGTATGATACCTAATTTATTTCCTATTATATTTACACTGGCAATTATGGGCTTATTTAAAATTAAATTGGATATGTTTAATCTTTTTGTAGGAAGCATAGCCCTCGGCATTGTTGTTGATGATACAATACATATGATTCATCATATACAGGAAAATATGAAAAGATATGACGGTGATGTTGAGAAATCCGTAAATGATGCATTGTTAAAATCGGGAAGGGCGGTAGTATTTACAACTGTAATTTTATGTCTTGGATTCTCATCATATTTATTTTCAAGCATGGGCAATATTTATTCTTTCGGGATTCTGTTGATTATTACACTTATTACTGCTTTGTTGGCGGATATTATTGTAACACCGGCAGTAATTACTTTTTTCTATAAGAAAAGGAAATAAAAATGGAGCTTTATTTCGGCAATCATAACTATTATTTAGGAGAATGCAAGTCGGTGGGTGAATTATATGATAACGGTATGGTAAAATCGACTATAGATGAATTACAAAGTTACGGATTTAAATATAATTATGTGTCACCGGTACCTGTTTATGATATGGCTAAAAAGATTACAAAAGATATATTGAAAGATAAAACAATTAATGAAGTTTATTATGATGCCTGTTTTAGTGAAAATCTTAATATAGTTCATCATGAAAAAATTGATAAAGATAAGAGAAGTGAAATGGAAAATTTTATGAATTATCCTGCAATTCACTTATGCAATTATCTCAATTTAAAAAATATAAAGTATCATGGATTATCACAATTGGGCTGCTCAGGAATATTCGGCTGTATAGAGACGGCATGCAACTCATTACGATGTTCGGAATCAAATAAATATTGTTTATGTATAACAAGTGAAAAAATACCGGTAAATTGTTATTTTGACAGGCCTCAACAGAAAATACTGCATTCTGAAGCGGCTTCCGGGTGTCTTGTCTCCAATGAAAAACTTGAGTATCAAATTATCGGGTATTCTTCCATATCCAATACCAATTTAAATGCAAATATGCTGGAATTACTCTTAAACTTTGTTTCTTTAACAAAGATGCTCCTTGATAAACATTCTGTAAATATTGCGGATGTTGAGAATTTTTTAACTCCAAATTTTTGGCCGGACTTCTGGGAAAGGCTTGTTTTATTCCTGAAAAGCAGCAAGGAAACATTAAATTTTGATAATATAATGAAGGTTGCTCATGCATTCTCCTCAGATTTTATTATAAATTTAATTAAAATAGAAAATGAGGGTTTGATACATGCAGATAAGATTCAAATAGCTTATGGATATGGGTATGGTTCGCATATCTATTGTTTGATATTTAAAAAGGTTTAATATGGAAAATAATTTATTAAATAGCGACGGTTTAACAGATTGGGCAAAAGTTTATTCTTATAACGGGATTTATGAAGAGGATTGCTGGAAATCGGGATGCAGCTCACATTGCTGTAATTATGATATTGTTGGTAAAAATTTTAAGATTTTAAAAAAAGTTAATGAAGTGCCCTTATTCCCAGGTGAATACCATTACCTGAAAAATAATAATAAATTTCAGGAAGGCAGCACAATTAAAATTTTGTCTTTTACTTTAAACAATAATGTCAGGATTCCTGTGGTTTTAAATTGGTGCCCTTTGAACGGTAATTGTTCGGATCATGGTTACAGGCCCGTGATGTGCAGATTTTATCCCTTCTTTCCTGTTATTGATTATAAGGGTAAAGTATTAAGCTTAGAGCGTAGTATCCCGTATGATTTGTTTTGGGAAGATATAGATGAGAATATGCCCTGTTCCATTACTTCTCTTTCTATTAACTCTATTAATTCTTTTTTGGGTTTGACGGCAAATTTATGCAGGGATCCGAATAATATTTTTTATTTGATAATGGCTGGTATTTATAAAAAATCAATTTATGAGCAAATGCATGAAAATAAATTATTAAATAATATTAATAATGCAGCTGATTTTTTTAAGCAATGGGAAAAACTAATTATTTCCAATAAGTTGTTTGATGTAAAAAAGACAGTTTATAAATTGACCGAATTATGGGATAATCTTAATAATATATATAATGAAGAATTTACTATCGGCAAATAAAATTGAAAATCAAATTTTTTAAAGGGGAAAAATGAAAAAAAATTTTATATATTTTTGGGGAAATTATGTATCAAAACTCATACCGGGAAAAATGTTTTACCCGGAAAAAACCGGTAAGATTACAAATAACTTATTTACGATATGCGACAAGGATATAAATATATATGTTTATTCTAAAAAATCCAATACTATTTGTATTGATGCCGGTTACAAGAATAATAATTATCTAAGAGGTGAATTCGATAAAATCGGCATTAACCCTGGATCTATAACTCATCTATTTTTAACTCATACAGATGAAGATCATGCAGGAGCCGTTGATTGTGACAGTGATACAAATTGGCTGGATAATGCAAAGGTTTATATGGGCAGGGAAGAAGAGAAACTTATAAAAGGAAAAATTTATAGAAAATTTTTATTTTATACACCTGTAACAATTTTAAGGAGATATAATTTGATAGATGATGGTTTTGAAATCAATATCGGAGACATTAATATAAAGGCAATATTGACTCCGGGGCATACGCCGGGACATTTCTCTTATTTGATTGATAATAAAATTTTAATTACCGGGGATCTTTTATTATTAAAAAAAGATAAAATAATTCCTTTCTATTATATCTGGAATAAAAACAATAAAGAATTAATAAAGTCTATAAAAAAAATATCTGTTTTAAAAAATATAGAAATTTTATGTACTGCACATTCCGGATATTCATACAATTTATCTAATTTATACAAATTTAATCAGAAATAAAATAAATATAAAAAAATATTTGCATTATTTAATATGTTTTTGATAAAATCTTAATAGTTGTTTTGTTTATGGTATAAACAGCAATAAAAAGTATTAAATTTATATTAAAAAAATGAGGTTGTTTTTATGAAACAGAAAAGTATTAATTTTAAATTAATTATTTTATTAATGACTATTTTACTAAGCATTCTTACATGTACTACTGATTTTACACAGGGATCCGACGGCTCTAATAATGGAAGTAATACTGATTCTTCCAGACTTTCATCCACTGTTGATTATTATGTTTTTAGCGGTGATATCCTTTTGGATAAAAATGATCCTAATGATCGAGTTTTAATCGAAAATTTATCAGATCCGGACAGTTCTTTTATCGATAGTGGCCAAAGTAGAGGTACAAAACTTTACTCTACAAAAATATGGCCGAACAGTAACGTAAAATATTATTTTGATATCGGGAGTCATTTTACTAGTAATGAAATATATAATATAAAAAGTGTGATGAGTGAAATAGAGAGAGCATGCGGTGTAAAATTTTATGATGTAGGTTCCGGGGGTAATTATGTCTATAAAATTGTCAGGATAAACCCTCCTGGTGATAATCCTTATTTATCAGGACGTTCTACTTTAGGATATGTTAAAAATGCCAGATATGAATTCATTGATAACATGTCTAGTACAATTTTACATGAATTAATGCACGGGCTTGGATTTTTACATGAACAGCAAAGAATAGACAGGGATAATTTTGTTACAATTAATTGGTATAATATAAGATCAGGTGATAGAGATCAATTTGAAAAATATTTATTTACCGATTTATTAACTCCTTATGATTATAATTCTATAATGCATTATTCGAGACGGCAATGCGCTATAAATCCAAATTACGATACTATTACACCAAAAGACAGCAGTGTAAAAAATTTAGGCGGCGGTGATTTAACTAATTATGATAAGCAGGCGCTTGTAAAATTATACGGCGGCCCAAGACCAAGGTTTGGAGTAACATTAAATATTTATGATAATTCGGTTCCTGCAAGAACACAAACTATAAGATATTTTGATGTATATAAATCAAATGTGTTAGGTATTGATACTCCGGCAACTATTGTTGTAGGGGATCCAAGATATTATACACAAACACTTTATTTTTCTCATTGGGAGTTATCCGGGAATGCTAAAATTGACAGTATTACTTCAAATTCGACAAGTGTTAGAGAATTTTATACTGATGTTACGATAAGTGCAAGTTATTCTGAAAGTGTTGAGCCAGGTATTGGTACACCATTGTCTCCAAGCGGCAGTTTAACATTAGGCAGCAGCTTGCAGTTTAAATGGACAAAACCGGCAAATGCAGACGGCTCTTTAATCAGGATTTATAAATGGAACAAGTCAACATATGTTTTAATGCGTACAATAAATAATATTAGCGGCAGTACATATAATTATCAATATATGTCTGATTTTACAGAAAACGGACATTATGCATGGTCGGTACAGGGCTATATTGGAAACTCTTATGGCTTGGAGTCATCATTATTATCATTTTATTTCCCTGAATCAGGTGATGACGATGACGATGACGATGATGTTACAGTATTTAGTGTAAGCGGTAATCCTCCCTTGTTTACATGGCCTTCCGACGGTATTAATGATTTTTGGCTGCTTGTTTGTGATAAATCAGATTTTGATAATGGCGGGGGCACATTGTATATTAATGAAGAGGATTTAACTACAAATATTTATAAATCTTCTAAAACTTTTCCTCCCGGTACTTATTACTGGAAAGTAAAATATAGAAAAGGAAGTTTCAGCAACTGGTATTGGTCGGACATCAGGTCTTTTACTATACAATAATTATAAAATAATAATTTTTTACCTTCTCACTCATCTTATTAAAGAGGGGTGAGGAGGTTGTTTAATTTAAGATTTGTTATTTTTCTTTATCAATGTATTCTCTATTAAGTTCTATAAAATTATAAAGTATAAAATCTGTTGCTTTATTAATTGTGTCTGTTTGATCTTTTATTGGAGAATCATCTCTGCATATACCGATTTTATATACAGGTGAGGTTGTTTTTATCCTGCTCTCAAAAAAATCTATTGGTTCATCTTTGATTATATCATATCCGAGAATTACATTATCAATTAATAGATGATCAGGTACATCTTTTCTTAATCCTATACTTGTGTATTCCACCTGTCTTTTTTTATTAATTTCCGGACCTATTTTTAATAATGACCCTGAATATGTCATTATAATACATGCGTTTTTATTATTAAGCTCAATATAATCAGTCTCCAGCATGTTTTGTTTTTTTAATTCTTCTTTAAATGCTTCTTCTTTTTTTATCCAGAGTAGTGCTATTTTTTCAATGGAGTCATTATTATATTGCAGGGATGAATATTTTGTTATGCTGGCTATCTGCCGTTGTATTTTTTCCGGTAAATTATTAAATGCATTGGTCATATTGCTATTTAAACATATAACGTAAAATAATTATATCTAAATTTATTTTTTTTTACATCTAAATTAATTATTTAATATGTATGTATTATATTTTGTCTTATTTTTTTATGTTTGAGAGACAATCCCAATCAACTAAATAAAAAAGCATGGAGAAAAAATTTAATATATCTGATATTAAATTCTCCATGCTTTATGTGCAGGATTTAATCTATTTTTTGTCTTTTGACTACTTCTAATAAAAAAAATATAGCATATTTTGATAGCTTTTTTAAATTTTATTACAAATTTTTTAATAAATATTACTATTTTAAACTTATTACATAAAAAAATGATTTTTTCATTTAAATAAAGGATAATTATTATTTTTAAGTAAAATAATAATTGTTTGACAGTAAATTAGTATTCTATTATAAAAATGATATGTTAAAAATTTTTGTTAATCCAAATGATCCTGTATTTTTTTTTACTGTATTATTACTTATAATATTTATATTTCCATCTTTATTTTCTCGTATTAAACTTCCTTATATAATTGGTCTTATTATTGCAGGGATAATTATCGGGCCAAATGCTCTGGGTATAATTGAAAAGAATTCAGCAATGCAGTTGTTTAGTAAAATTGGATTATTATATATTATGTTTTTAGCAGGGCTTGAAATAGAATTAATCCAGATAAAAAGAAATTTTAATAATACTTTATTTTTTGGATTAATAACTTTTTTTATTCCCCTGATTATAGGAACAATTGTAGCATATTTTGTTTTAAAAATGAACTTAGTACCTTCAATATTACTTGCAAGTATGTTTTCTTCACATACACTTATAACTTATCCTATTGTAAGTAAGTTAAGAATATTAAAAAATAAAGCAGTAACATCAGCTATTGGAGGGACAATTATTACAGATATTTTAGCATTATTTGTTTTAGCATTGATAACTGGTACGGCAGGTGAGCATTCCGGTTATTTTTTCTGGATAAAATTTTTTATTTTTTTAATACTATATATATTAGCAATAATTTTTATAATGCCTCGTATTACTAGATTATTTTTTAAAATTCATGCTAAAACAAATATTCAAGAATATCTTTTTGTATTATTATTGGTTTTTGTTTGCGGTTATTTAGCTCATTTTGCTGGTCTTGAACCAATTATTGGGGCATTTCTTGCAGGGCTAATATTAAATTCATATATTCCTAAAAATAGTATTTTAATGAATAGAATTCATTTTGTAGGAGAAGCACTTTTTATCCCTGTGTTTCTTATTTCTGTTGGAATGCTTATTGATTTTAGGATACTATTAACAAACAAATTAGCATGGCTTGTTTCGGGGTGTATGATAATTGTTGCTGTACTAAGTAAATTGTTGGCATCAGTGATATCTGGATTTTTTTTGAAATGGAAAAAAGAAGAAACAGGTTTGGTTTTTGGGATGAGTGTAAATCAAGCGGCAGCTACACTTGCGGCAGTATTGGTTGGATATGATTTAAAAATTTTCGATGAAGCAATTTTAACCGGAACAATAATGATGATATCTATTACTTGTTTTATCGGCCCATTTATTACCGAGTATTTTGGGAAAAAAGTAGAGATTAAAGAGAAAAAAGATGAACTGGAAGAAAGTAAAAATAAATTAAGAATACTTGTTCCTATTAGGAATAAAGATAATATAAAACATTTAATGGATCTTTCATTTGCTCTTTATAAAAAATTTTCGTCTGACACTATTTTCCCCTTGAATATTGTAATTGATGATTTAAATATTGAAAATAAAATAATCGAATCAGAAAAACTTTTAACGCATACCATTTTTCAATCAGAAGTTTCAAATGTCAATATAGCTCCAGTTACACGAGTTGAGTTAAATATTGCATCAGGTATATTGAAGGCAATAAAAGAGTTAAGAATATCCTGTGTGATTACAGGATGGGATGGTAATAAAAATATAATAAGTAAAATATTTAGTCATAATCTGGATTATTTTATTGAAAACAGTAATCAATTGTTAATTGTAAATAAAATAATATTTCCATTTAATTTTTTTAAAAGAATTTTAATATTAATCCCACCTCTTTTTAATAGACAAAAAGGGTATGAACAAATGTTAAATTTAATCAAGATATTTGCTGATCATTTTAAGACATCTATTGTAATAATTGCAGAAGAAGATATTGTTAATGCTGCTAGGGATAGTATTATTAATATTAAAAATGAGTTGGAGATAAATTTTGTAAGATTAAATTCATGGAAAAATATTTTAATAACATTACATAATGAAGTAAAAAATACCGATATAATTGTTTTATTTTCTATAAGAATCGGTAGACCGGCATGGCAGCCAAGTTTAAATAAATTACCAGGATTATTATCAAAGACTTTCCAAAAAAATAATATAATGATTCTTTTTTCTGCGGATGAAAAATTAAACATTATTGATGAATCAATTTGTAATAAAATTGATATGCTTTATAAAGATAATTTTTTGTATAAAGAAGATATCTATTTTGGTTTAGAAAAATTTGCTTTAGAAGATGCTATAAAAAATATGTTGTTAAATAGATTTGGCACAGATAATAAGGATTATGAATACTTAGCTTCACTTTTAATTAAAACTGCGCATAAAGAATCATTACAACTTCTTAATGACGTTGCTTTTATTCATGTTCATGTAACACAGGTAGAGGATTATGTTTTTTATATTGGTATTAATAAAAATGGTTTTAAAATCCATGGCATTCAAGAAAATACTACAATTTTATTAATTCTTTTAAATTCATCAAAAAAACCGCCGGAAAGACATCTTGAATTATTAAAAATTATAGTTAAAACAATAAAAACTCCTGGCTTTATTGAGTCTCTTCAACAGGCAAATTCGATAGATGAGTTTGAAAAACTAATGATATCAAATTGTAATGAATAATCTATATTAATTAGTCAGTCCTGAAAAAATCGCCAGAAAGAAGATTTGTAAAAATATTAATTTAAAATAATTTTTTTAGTATTTTTTATTGAGAGATAAAGGTTTTATAATCCTAAACCGGCATCATATTTTGCATTAAGGTAGTGTTCTATATCCCTGCGTTCATTATTGCTTATGGATCTGTTATAGATAATTAATTCTGCAATATCACCGTTAAGAAATCCGGTTACATTATAATTACATCCTATTCTTGCAGGTACACCAAGGGTCCATGTTGTTGTTTCGTCATATGCAGCTAAATTAGTTGTGTTACCTGTTCCATTTATATATAGATCAATATAATCTCCATATCTTCTTACTGTTCCGATATGGAATGTATTTGAGATATTAATTGCAGTATTTGTAACACCTAATATTGTTGCTATATCATCTGAAGTATATACCCTCATCTGTTGATTGGCACCTGTTGAGTATAATTGCAGTATTTCATCTATATCTGTACCACGATCAGAAAAAATAGTTTCACCATCTACACCGCCAGTTCGTGCAAAAGAAATTATTGTGAAATTTGCAGTGGTCATTATATTATTTAATGAATCTAAATAATCATTACCTCCGTCAAATCTCGCAACAGGAAATCCGTTAAATCCGTTTAATATTTTTAACGGGCGGTTGACTGCTGTTACTTGTGTAAAGTCGTTGCCGTTTCCTGATCTGTCATCCCATGTAGCTATCGGATCATTATTATTACCTGGTATAGAATCTCCGGTAAGCCATAATATAAGTCCAGGCAGTTCATTTGGTGTGACTATATTTTCTATTTCATCATCATTTTCATCATTTTCTTCATTTAATTTGTCTATTAAATCATACTCCATATGACATACAACAATGAGGAACAGCTGTAAACAAAGAAGAATTTTTATTATATTTTTCAGCATTTATTAAGCCCTTTTAATTAAATCCTACAATAATAATTTTATACCAAAAATATATAATTTTCCATTATTAAGTGAAATATTTTTAATTTTTAATATTAATCATTTTGCCGGGAAAAAAACATCCCAAGTAAAATCATCATTCTTAAAAGGTATATTGTTAAATATATAGTAAACTATATCAATGCTTTTTCCTTCTCTATCTCCTCCGAGATATGTATAATAGCATCCGTTTTTTGTATAATGAGAGCACACTCTTTCAGGGACATATATACCTACATCTACCCAGTTTATACCTGTTGTATATATCCATTTTTCATTAATCTTAGCCGTAATAATAAATATACTGTTTTCAAAACTCGGGGGTTCATAAAAAAATATATCAGGCGGTTTTTTTAACTTGCTGTTTTCATAGTTATCGCTGAATTCCAGTAATATTTTATCACTGTTTACCATATTATATTCAATCTCTATTTTATGAATCTTGTCCCTGTTTTTACTGAAAAATATATAATGCATTTTTTCTATTTCTTCTTCATCTTTTCTTTTTATATGAGATATTAAATATGATCTTACCGGGATGCCGCATTGCTGAAGAGTATAAAAATAGAAAAATGCACAGGATTTATAATCGCCTTCTTTATAAAAATAAAGGTCCTGCGGATTTATCCAGTCTGTTTTTAAAGAAAAATCCGGTTTTATGTTAAAATTAAGTTTAACATATTTTGTCAGGTATTCCATTAATTCTACATCAGATTTCATGCTTTTGAGCTGATTAATAAAATTTTGATATTCTTCTTTAATTTCTTCCTTTTCCTGTCCTCTATTATCAATTTTCAGTTCTTCTTTTTCCATTTTGCCTGTTATTCTTTTTAATAAAAGTTTAACTGAAAATGAAGATGCAATCATGTCTAAAATATCAAACTCTTTATATTTATCATCAATCCCGAAATTTACTGCTGTATGAATAATAATATTATCATAAGAGCCTATGCTGAAAGTAATGCCGAAATTATTTATTTTGTCATAAATTTTATAAAGATCCATATCTATCATACTTAACGCTATATTATTAAATTCATAATGATCACCAACAAAAAAAAGAGATGAAAGCCTTGACTTTTCCAATGAAGACAATAATACCCTATGAGTTTGTGATTGATCTATTATCTTTAGTACATTAAAAGGTTCAATAGGGATTTCTTCATTATTAATTAATTTAAAATCGATATAATAACTGCCTTTATAGATAAAATAAACGGTAAATTGCGGGAATACCGTTAAAACCGGGAGTAATATTAAAAATATTAATACAATAATTTTTTTAAGTCTTTTAATCATATTAAGAATTTTCGTCATAAATTCTTTATATTATTAATACTGATTATAATATATATAATAAAATTTCATAAAATATTTTATATTTATGCAATTCTTAAAGATTTGTTTAATTCTTTTGAATTATTGATAAAAATTTCAGCAATTTCTTTATCAAACAGTTTGTTCTTTTGATCCTCCATAAAAGAAAGGGCTTGAGTAAAATTCATCCCTTTTCTGTATGGTCTGTCGTCTGTAATTGCATCATATACATCCGCAACCGTTATTATTCTGCTTTCCAATGGGATTTCATAACCTTTAAGCCCGTTAGGATAGCCGCTTCCATCCCAGTGTTCATGATGGTACAGTACTCCTGGTAAAATATTATTATACGATGGTATATCGCTCAATATTTTTGCACCAACCGAAGGATGTTTTTTAATTATCCCGTATTCTTCATCTGTCAGTTTTGCCGGTTTATCCAGAATGTATTCCGGTACTGCAATTTTACCTATATCATGCAATATTGCAGAAATTGTCAGATTTCTTATTTGTTCTTCATTCAGATTCATTTTTATTCCTAAAAACTCAGCATATTTTGCAACCCTTTCACTATGACCTGCTGTCCATTTTGATTTAGCGTCAATTGACTTAGTTAAAGCCAGTAATATACCGAAAAGAATTGATTCTTTCTCCTCGAACATCTGTACACTTTGCAGTGCAATGCATACCTGATCAGCCAGCATACCTGCTCTTGCTATGTTATATTCTTTAAACTCTTTTTTTTCTGTTTTTGTCATTACCAATGATCCGATATAATTATCATTCATATACATAGGTATGTTTAAAAATGTACCAACCTCCGTCCCCAATGTATTTTCTATAAAATCAAAAATTTTTTTATTTTTACTGCTTTTTATAAGTTGAAATTTATCTTTCATTTTACAGGAGTTTTTATGCCCTATTTCAGCATCGCAGATACACGGCTTGTCTATTAATAAACCAGATTTAATTTTTTCCGTCAAAGCCATTACATCAAATCCTTTTTTTTCATCATTTCTTAGTAAAATTTCTATATTTACATTTTTAAATAATGAGGATACAATGCCTACTACCCTTGACATCAGGTCATTTCTTGAGATTGAAGATAATACAGCTTTGTCTATCTGATTCATTGTCTCCATGGTGGCAAGATGTCTTGTTATTTCATTGATGTTTGATTCTACTTTTGATGCCATTGCATCGATAGAGCTGGAAAGAATCCCTATTTCATCCCTTCTTTTTATATTTAATCTGTAATCATATTTACCTGATGCTATCTCACTTGCACCTGATGAGATTTTGCTTATCGGTTTTGCTATCCTCATTGCAAAAAACTTACCGAGAAATACGGAAAGTAAAAACAGTACTAAATCAAAAATAATAAACTGTTTAATATTATGTTTAATAAATTTAATTAAACCTTTTCTTTCATAGTCTATTGCAAGATAGTACAGGTTGTTGTCATTTTCTCTTGTTATATTTACTAAAGTAGTTTTTATGTCTGATTTTCCAAGGAATATATTTTTATAAATATTCTCAGGATTTTTATGTTTTGTCATTTTTTTAATAAATTTTAGTCTTTCCTGAGGAATATTTTTAATGTTAAAATTACCGGTTGCTTCATCAAGATAAATTTCATTCCACTTTTGATCCAGGGTGTTATAATAATATATTCTTAAAAGTGTGATATCCTTTATCATCTTAGGTATATTAAATATTGTTTTAGCTTTATCCACAAGTTCTTTGTTGTTGTTATTTAAAAGTTTTATGCATACATCGTTATTCTCTTTACTAATTAATTTTTCAAATTGTGAATCAAATATTGAAGATGTTATATATGATACTGTGTTTTTAGCAGTAACAGCAGTTGTCATTATGAAGATTAAATAACCTATCAATAACCCAAATATTATGAAATAAATAGTCAGCCGTTTTCCGAGTGAGAATGATGAGAGCGTATTTAAAAATTTATTTTTCATATAATTCTATTTTAGTAAGAAGAAAAATATAATGCAATACATAATTATATTTTTACAATTATATAAATAAATTTAATTATTTTATTATTTGTAAAAAAAAATTCTTAATTTAAATATATTATTGATTAAATTATAGTTTTTTATTAATATGGTCTACCAATCACTTATAGTATTACCGGTTATTTTTTATTTAATTAATATTAATAATATTTAAAGGGGTTATTTTATAAAGAGGAGCATATATGATAAAGGAAATTTTAATTTTATTATTTTTATTATGTTTATTTAATGTATTTTCCCAGGATGCAGAAGATAAAGTATCTGAAAAAGAGGATAATATACTGACTTTTGAGGAATATATAACTATCCTGGAGGAAAAACTGCCGGACTTAAAGCAAAATGACAATAAGCTTGCTTTATCAAGAGTAGCTTTAATTAAGGCAAATGCCCTGCATGATGTGCTTTTTAGTTTTTCTGCACAGGGGGTAGGCAACAAGACATATCCTGACGGTCAGCCTACAGAAATTGATTACAGCTCAGGCTTCCAGATGGAGGGAATGTTTTCATCAACACTCCCATCAGGTACAAGAGTTAACCTTGGTGCAGGATATCAGCAGATTTACTCATGGGGCAAGACGGAAATGCAGGATTATAATAATATTCCTATGACAATGACAGGACCGGATTTTTCAAATATTCCGACTTATGATGATGAGTTTACATCGGTTACATATGATCCTTATATAAAGATCGGTGTTGTGCAGCCTTTGTTGTACAACTGGTTTGGATTTTTGGACAGATACGGTAAAAAGGATGCAAGGATGAAGCTCCAGATCGAACAGTTGAAGCATATTGAAAATAAAAATACAATTATGACCTATTATAAGGCTCTTTTTTTCAGATGGATAGAATACAAAGAGATATTGAAATATCTTGAGACAACCATTGAAAATGCAAAAAAACTTGAAGCTCAGACAAGACGTAAGGTTAATGCAGGTATTGCTGAGAATGATGAATACCAGAGGGTAAAATACTCTGTTTATAAATATCAGGAACAGTATAATGCAACGGAAGTCGAGTACAAAAAGATACTTGATGAGCTTGCTATATTTATAGATGCTTCATTATTGGAGCCGGAAGTTAATGAGTTTGACTCATATTTTAAAAAATCAGCAGATTATGAAATAGCATTTTTAGAATTTGAAAAAACAAGATCCAGTGAGATATTGGGGTTAACTAAAAAAAATATAGAATACAATAGAAGGGTAAGTATTAATAAATTGATGCCCCAGTTAAATCTGTTTGGCAGTCTTGATATCAAGTTTCATCAATTCAGGAAAGATCCTATTGGCGATACGACTACAGAGATGAAATATGAATCCTCAAACGGAGATATTGATTTTGTTGCAGGCTTGGAGTTTATTTATCCTATTGGGGATCATAAATCAAGGGGAGAGCTTAAAGAAGTAAATTTAATGCTTAATGATTTAAATCTTAGCTATGAGATTACTAAAAATAGTTATGTAAAAAATATGAATATAATTATAAATAATACAGGTATGTTAAGAAATAATATAGATTTAAAAGAAAAAAGCATTGATGCTTTAAAATCGCAATACAGAACGGAAAGAGTAAAATATAATCAGGCAAGGATAGATTTAAGCTATTTATTAGAAACGGAAAACTCAATTAAAAATGAAGAAATCGAATTAATCAAGCTAAAATCTCTGTTTATTATATTATTTTTTGATTATTTAAGATTAACGGAATGAAAGATAAAAGCATTTTTAAAAAATATAGGATAAATTATTTATATATTTAAATATGAAAAATAAAGCAGAACAAAATATAAATTATTCTAATGAATATCGTGCAAAACGCGCCAATTATATAACATGGTTTGGATTTTTTACAAATTTAATTTTAACAATATTTAAATTATTTGCCGGGATAATAGGGAAAAGCAGTGCTATGATTGCTGATGCTATTCATTCATTATCTGATTTTGCAACTGATATAATTGTATTAGTAAGTTTTAAAATAATTAAAAAACCTCCTGATAAAAATCATGATTATGGGCATGGGAAATTTGAAACACTTGCAACAACTATTATTGGAATAGCATTATTTATAGTTGGATTAGGGATTCTATATTCAGGTAGTAAAAATATTTATTCTATAATAATTTTAAAAAAATCAATAAAATCACCAGGGATGATTGCAATTATTGCAGCTGGATTATCAATTGTTATAAAAGAATTATTATATAGATATACAAAATTTATAGGAAATCAGATAAAAAGTCAGGCCGTTATAGCCAATGCATGGCATCATCGTTCAGATGCATTTTCATCTATTGGTGTATTTATAGGTATAGGTGTTGCTGTTTTATTTGGAAATTCTTGGAGGATTTTAGATCCAATTGCTGCTGTATTGGTTAGTTTTTTTATAATTAAAGCCTCTTATGATATTTCTATTGGCAGTATTAAAGAATTGTTGGAAGAATCATTAGATGAAGAAACGGAAAATACTATTTTAAATATCATTAAAAATGTTAATAAGGTTTTGGATCCACATGATTTAAAAACAAGAAGAATCGGCAACAAAATTTTAATTGATGTTCATATTAGAGTTAATAATTCATTAAATATTGTTGAAGCACATAATATTAATAATGAAATTGAAGATAAAATTAAAGAGAGATTTGGGAATGATACAATTATCAATATACATACAGAACCGGAAAGTGAATAATATATAATCTATTATTATCAAATATTGAAAAATTGATATTATTAATTGTTTTTAGTTATTTTGTTTTATTATTTATTAATTTTAAAAATTTTTTCTATTATTTTTAGAATAATGATAAGGTATTACTATTCTGTTTTTTGTAATAATATTTATAGATGGAGTTCCAGTATTATTGTTTAAAAAATTTCCCACATATTTTACTAGTTTTTTCATCTGGCAATTTTATTTCAACTTGATCCGATCTTTTATTATTATCTTTGTCATCTTAATTTTTTTCACATGAAAATAAAATGAATATAAAAATGTAAAAATTATATATATTTATCCTGTTTTTAATAAATTTTTTTAATTAAAAAAAGTAATCTGCAAATAAATATCCAATAATATATACAATATTCTGATTTTAATTCATTTTTTTTAAAAAATTTAATATTATTAGTATGTCAAACCATATTATTTAATTATAAAAGCGGTATTTTTTTATGCTGGATAAGATGTTTAAATATTTTGCTGAAAATAAACTCCTTGTTAATTTATTGATTATATCATTTGTTTTATTAGGATTGTACAGCATTACCCAATTAAAACAGGATTTATATCCGTTGGCAAGTCTTGATACAATAATAATCAATGTTCTTTATCCCGGAGCTTCTCCTAAAGATGTTGAGTTGAATGCGGTTATTCCCATAGAAAGAAAATTAAAAAATATTACAGGTATAAAAGAATATACTTCTGTTTCAGTAGAAAACTCTGCTAGAATGGAAGTTTATTTAGATCATGATGTTGAGGATGTACAGCAGGTTAAGGATGAAATATTTAGGGAATTAGAAAATGTTCCTGATCTTGCAGAAGATGTTGAGGAAGTTAAACTTTATGATGCAAGCCCTAAATTAAGGGCCGTTTATGAAATAGGAGTCAGTAAAAAGGAAGGATACGATGTAAGTGATAAGAAGCTTTATGATTTTGTTGATAATCTTGAAAATAAGATTTTAAAGATTGAAGGGGTTAGTGATGTAAGAAAGGAGGGTTACAGCGATAGGGAGATAATGATTAATGTTGATGCCGATAAGATGAATAAATATTATATCTCATTAAGTGATGTTATTGATAGTATAAAGACAAGGAATGTAAGGATTACCGGAGGAACATTACAGTCTGTAATAGAAGATAAAACAATAGTTACAATTGGTGAATTTGAAGATCCATTAGATGTTAAAAATGTAATCATAAGGTCAAGTTTTGAAAAAAATAAAGTAAGTATAAAAGAAATAGCGGAAGTTGAGGATAGTTTTAAAAAAAAGATAGTTGATGTAAAAATAAACTCAAAAGATGCAGTATCATTAAAGATAATAAAGAAGGAGAATGCTGATGTAGTAAAAACATCAAAAAGAATTCGTGAATATTTAAATTCTATAAAAGATCATATCCCTGAAGGTTTGGAAATTACGGAAATCCAGGATGTATCATTATCCATATCTTCATTATTAAAGGTTGTAAGATCCAATGCTTTATTTGGCTTTTTATTTGTTTTTTTAGTATTATTTTTATTTCTGCTTGATTTCAGGACTTCATTTTGGACTGCTTTTTGTATTCCTATAACAGTACTGTTAACAATGATTTTTATGAATGTAGCCGGTTATACAATAAATATTATATCACTCGGCGCTCTTGTAACGGTAATGGGAATGCTGGTAGATCACGGTATTGTAATATCCGAAATTATTTTTGAATACAAATCAAAAGGATTAAAGCCGCTTGATGCTGTAACAAAAGGTATTAAAGAAGTTATTGCCCCGGTTACAGTAACAATTGTAACTACAATAGTAGCTTTTATTCCCATGTTTTCCATTAAAGGAATGATGGGGAAATTTATATATATTTTTCCTTCTGTAATAATTTTTACATTAATTGCTTCTTTTTTTGAGGCAACTTGTATGCTGCCATGTCACTTAATACATAAAAAGGAAAAATCAGATAATAAAAAAGATAAAAAGATATTTTTTATTAATAAAAACTGGTTTAATCCTGTTGCCGACTGGTATGAAAAAGCATTATCTGTAATTTTAAAATACAGGTATCTTGTAGTTGTTGTTTTTTTACTGTTTTTTATTGTAACAATTATAATTTCAATCAATCCTATTAAAAATTTTGTTCTATTAGATGATGAGTCTGCTGATCAAATATTTATAAAAATAGAGGCGCCGAAAGGATTTAATATTGAAAGAACAAAAAGATTATGCACTGTTATAGAAGATATTATTTTTAATGAAGTTAAAAAAGGGGAGCTTGTATCTGTAAAAACATTGATCGGGCATCATTCTATAGAGGGATTGAAGCATAAAGGATATCATGAAAACTGGGGGCTTATCGGTATAAATTTAGTTCCTCTTACTGAAAGAAAAAGGAATGCAGATCAGATAATTGATGTGTTAAGGGAAAAAATTAATACAAATAAAATGAAAGAATTTGAAAAGATAATTTTTGTTAAACAGATTATGGGGCCTCCTACAGGTGATCCTATAGATATAAAAATTATAGGTAATGATATTAAACAGGCTGTCGAAGTAAAAAATATGCTGCAAAAGCATCTATCAAGTATAGATGGTGTTATTGATATTGATGATGATCAAAAAGAGGGCAAAAAAGAAATACTTGTAAATTTTGATTATGATACTATGGCTAGACTTGGTGTTAATGTTTTACAGGCGGCAACAACTATAAGGGCTGCTTATGAAGGTTATATTGCTTCTTATATACAGGCAGCTAAAAGTAGATTGGATTTTAGGGTTAAAATTGATGATTCTTATAAAAAAGATGAAAAATTTTTATCTGATCTGCTTATACCAAACAAATACGGCAGATTAATTAAACTTGGGGAAATCGCGGCATTTTCTCAAAAAGAATCAAAATCTTCTATTATTCATTATAATGGAGATAAGGTAATAACCGTAACTGCAAACATTATTCCAGGGAAAACTACACCTGTAAAAGTAATTAATAATATAAAGGAAGAATTCAAAGATATTTCTAAAAAATATCCTCAGATTGATTTAATATACGGAGGGGAAGCGCAGGAAACTTTTGATACATTTCAGGATCTTGTTGTGACTTTTATTATTGCGGTTATTTTAATTTATTTTGTCCTCGTATTATTATTTAGATCTATCGGTCAGCCTTTAATTGTTATGATTACAATTCCTTTTGGTATTATTGGCGCTATGTTGGCTTTGATAATACATGGTATTACATTGTCATTTCTTGCAATTATAGGTATAATAGGATTAATGGGAGTTGTTGTAAATGACAGTGTGATAATGGTTAGTTTTATTAATGAAGTATTTGAGAAGAATAAAGATAAAGAAAGTATAAAAAATAATATTACTGAAGGGGCAAAAAAAAGATTGAGACCTGTTATTTTAACTACTTTAACAACTATTGCAGGATTACTTCCTACTGCTTATGGTCTTGGAGGAGAAGGGGGAATGCTTGTACCCATTGTATTATCAATTGCTTATGGATTGTTGTTTGCAACAACACTAACTTTGATATTTATACCTTCATTATATTTAATAAGACTGGATATATTAGGTTTTATTAATAAAATCATAAAAAAAAGCAGTTAAAATTATTTTGAAAATATTTATAAATTCATTAAGTCTTTATATATAATATTAAAATTTCTTTTTAAAATTACAAAAGTGATGTAAATTTTTTATTAATCAATAATTTTAAGATAATCAATTTATAATAACCAGAATAAAAATTTGATTTCCTTCAATATTAATATGCTTGACTAATAACGGCATAAATGATATTTTGGTTTTTCCATAAAAATTATAATATAATAATAGGATAGAAAGGTAATTAATTATGAATATATTTAATTCTATGATTTTAGCCACAGGTGGTACTACTGATATTAAGCAGTTATTACCAATGATTATAATGGTAGGCGCTTTTATTTTTGTTTATTATTTTTTGTTTATAAGACCGCAAAGTAAAAAAAAGAAAGAAACTCAAAGCATGCTTGATAACTTAAAAAAAGGCGATAGGATAGTTACTATCGGTGGAGTTCATGGCAAAGTAGTTTCTTCAAAAGACAATACGGTTACTATTAGAGTTGATTCTAATGCTGAGATTACTTTTGATAAAAATGCTATTTCAAAAGTATTGGGTGAAAATAAACCTGCCCAGGTTAAAGAATCAAAAGAAAACGAGAATATAAAAAGCAAATAATAAAAAATTACTATTTAGACTTTTCATTAATGTAGTTGGAGTTTGATTATGAAGATGAAAAAAAGAACAAGATATCTCATTTTTTTATTCTGTTTAGGGTTTGGTATTTATTTTTTAGTTCCCTCATTACAATGGTATCGTTTTTTTGATAAAGAGATGAGAGATGATGCTGCTTTAACGGGTGAAAATTTAAAACTGGCTGTTAACAAAAAGGTTAATGATATTTTAAATGAATTATATGATGATAAAAAACAGGATAGTAAAGAATATGAGTTAATAAATAAAAAATTTATTCAAGAGATGAAAACTGTTAATAAATCTATTAAAAAACTTAATGAATCATATAAAGAATATAATGAGAAAAATCCGGATGATAAAATAGAGTTAAAGAAAACTTTTGATATTAAAAAAAGCTATAAAATAAGTGAAATGAAGAATATTCTTTATAAGATAAAAGATAAGGAAAAAGAAGTTGATTCTTTTTTTAGATCTGTTTTAGTTAAATATTATGAAGATTATTATAAAGATAAAAAGAATGTTAAAAATAATATAATAAAACTCGGGCTGGATTTGCAGGGTGGAGCTTATGCTGTTGTTAAAGTAAAATTTAATGACCCGCGAGTTAAAGAAAGATATCCGGATGGTATAAATAATGATCAAAAAAATGCAATGCTGGAAAGTGCAATAATAAAAATAGAAAACAGAATCAATAAATACGGACTTTCTGAAACTACTATACAAAAACAAAGAGAACAGGAAAAAATTATTATATATCTTCCCGGTGTAAAAGAAGCAACTGAGCTTAGACAAATTATTGAAACTGTTGGTGTTTTGGAGTTTAAACTTGTATCAAGAACAGGATCTGATGCTTTATACAGGATGAAAAATGCAGCAGATTTAGAAGGTAGAAAAATATTTAGGGATGATAAAAAATTATTACCCGAGTACCAGACTAAATTGGAGGCAGAGGCTCCAAATACGGAAGTTTTATTTTTAACCAATAAGGATAGATTTGGTGTTGAGTCGGAAGAAAAGCAGATGGTAGTAGTAGAAAAAGACCCTCTATTAGGAGGCAGTGCAGAGATTAAAGATGCAAGAGTACAGTCAGATCAGTATGGGCAGAATGTTGTTACATTTGAGCTTGGCCAGAAAGATGCTGATAAATGGGCTAAGGTAACAGAGGAAGCAGCAAAAACAAAGGAGCAGATTGCAATTGTACTTGATGATGTTATTTTAACTCATCCAACGGTACAGGAAAAAATATCAGGCGGACGCAGCCAGATAAGATTGGGTAATGCTCCTATTACAGAATTACAGACATTGGCTTTAATTTTACGTTCAGGCAGTCTTGATGTGCCCCTTGAAATTTCAGAAGAACATACAGTTGGAGCCAGTCTTGGTAGAGATACAATAACCAAGGGTTTATGGGCTATTTTTTATGGATTAGTCTTTGTACTTTTATTTATGTTTATATGGTACAATGTTGGAGGAATAATTGCAGATATAGCCATGCTTTTAAATTTATTATTATTAGTTGCCGGATTAGCTTTATTTAAAGCTGTTTTAACTTTACCGGGTATTGTTGGTATTATTTTAACGGTCGGTATGGCTGTTGATGCTAATGTAATTATATTTGAAAGAATAAAAGAAGAATTTAGATCGGGGAAAACTTTTAAAACAGCTGTACAGTTAGGTTTTAATAAAGCATTTTGGACTATAATGGATGCCAATTTAACAACATTTGCGGCAGGTATAGGATTAAGCCTTTTTGGTACGGGACCGATTAAAGGTTTTGCCGTTACATTATGTCTAGGTATTGTAGTATCATTATTTACTGCATTGTTTGTATCAAGATTAATCTTTGATTCATTTTTAAGTATTATAGAATTCAAATCATTAAGAATGTTATCGTTCAGGGGGAAGTAAAAAGATGATTAAGTTTAATAAAATAAGAATTCCAACAATATTATTATCTATTATCTTAATTTTAATTGGAATATGGTTTTTCGTTGGTATTAATCCATTTAATATAAATTTAGGTTATTTTACTCCAAAAGGATTTAATTTAGGGATTGATTTTCAGGGAGGTCTTGTTCATCAGGTAACAGTATATTCCGGAATTGAACAAGAAGAGATAAGACAAATGGCAATAGATGCAGGATTAGGTAAAGAGGTGCAGGAAGTAAAGATTCCTCAAAAGAATAAAATAGGCAAAGAAGCATCATATTTAATTAAGGTTTTAATTACGAAAGAGGAAGATCAAATCATTGAAAAAGATCCTGATATGACTCCTTCTAAGTTTTTAAGTGAAAAAATGGCAGCTTTATATAAAGCTATAATAGAAAAAAAGGGAGAATTTTATACATTAGAGGGTGAGGAATTAGCAAACGCTAATAGGATAAGTAAAGATTTATTAACAGGAGAGATTGAAGATCAAAGAACAGATAATAAAAGAGTATTGTATAATGTTGTAAAAGAAAGTGAAACCGTAATATCTCCTGTTTACTCAGGAACTTTAAGAAAGCAAGTTATATTTTTAATAGTTTTTGTATTGATAGTTATGCTTTTATATATTACATTCAGGTTTAAATTTAAATATGGTATAGGAGCTGTTGCAGCCTTAATACATGATGTATTAATAATATTGGGATTTGTCAGTATAACAAGGCTTGAATTTGATTATACAATAATTGCTGCAATTTTATTTATTATTGGATATTCATTAAATGATACTATTGTAATTTTTGATAGGATAAGAGAAAATTTTGGTATAATGAAGGATGCAAGACCAGTAGATATAACTAATATTTCTGTAAATCAATCATTAAGTAGAACTATTATAACATCACTTACTACTTTATTAGCAGTAATTGCTTTATTAGTCTGGGGCGGGCCTAAGATACAGGGATTTGCGATTACTTTAGTTGTTGGTATTATAAGCGGTACATATTCATCAATTTTTATTGCTTCACCTGTTGTAGATTCCTGGGATTTATTATTTGCTGATAAAAAGACGAGAATTAAAAAATTAAAAAAGGAAGAGAAGATTAAAGTATCTAATGAGGAAGATAAAGTATCTATTGAAGGTAAAACATCCGATAAAAATATAGATAATAGTGCTAAACAGGAAAAGATTGTTTTATCAAAAAAGCAGCTTAAAAAAATATCAGGTAAAAAGAAAAAAAGTAAAAAATAGGGATTGACAAATATTAAAATTGGATTTAAATTAATCAAAATATAAAAAGAGGATTTATGGCAAAAGAAGAACCAATCGAAGTAACGGGAAAAGTTATCAAAGCATTACCTAATGCTATGTTTAAGGTTCAAACAGAAACAGGTCATGAAATATTGGCTCAATTATCTGGAAGAATGAGAAAATATTATATTAGGATTGTACCTGGCGATACTGTTGTTGTTGAAATGTCTCCTTATGATCTTACAAAAGGAAGAATTGTTTATAGAAATCAATAAAATAATTTTAATAAATAGAGAGGTATAAGAATTGGCAGAAGTTTATAATAATAGGAATGAAGATATTGAAAAAACTATTAAAAGATTTAAAAAATTAGTTGATAGAGAAGGGATCTTACTGGAAGTTAAAAAAAGAAGATACTTTGCAAAACCAGCTATTGAAAAACATGAAAAATTAAAGAAAATGGAAAGAAAAAGAAGAAAAAAATTACTTAGAAATAAAAAATTATATTAATTTTTATATTTTTGTAATTAAATTTGTTTTTTTAAAAAACAGATGATATAATTTATTGTTATGAAAAAAATTAGTACTATTGTTTTTATTATAATAGTTTTATTTAACTGTAAATCTTTTTTTAAAGGTTCCAATAACGGTAGTTTTAGATTAGTAAACACATCAGATAAAATTATTGAATTTGTATGGATAACGCCGGAAGGTGAATTTTACCCCACAGCAAAAAGTATCAATATAGGTAAAAATGATGCATTTGAAGTGCAAGGATTAGATTCAGGATACTATGATATTGCTATTGATTTTAGGGGAGAATATAATTCTTTTAATTCCAAAAAAGATAAAAATCTTGTTTTAAATATTGAAAAAGGATTAGTAACTGTATGGGTGGTTAATCCCAGCGGTGATATAATTAGATAATATTATAATATGATTTATATTTTTAAATTTCATGTCTTTTTATATTTAATATTTTAAAATTTTAATAAATTCTTTTTAAGTTATTTTTTAGAATCATGTTTCAACTGATTTTAAAAATTTTAAAACCATTTTCATGTCATTATAAACAATCTTATTCAATTTTGACTTCATCCCACCGTTTCTAATTATATAAGACGGATGATATGTTGGCATAACAGAAATATTATTATAACTAGAAAAGATACCTCTTAATTTTGTTATACCGGATTTTGTGTTTAAAATAAATTTAGTTGCAGGATTACCAAGGGTAATAATTACTTTTGGATTAATTATTTCGATTTGTTTTAATAATATCCAGCTGCAGGCATTTATTTCTTCCTTTAAAGGAGGTCTGTCTCTTAATCCTTCCTGATTAATTGTAGGCCTGCATTTAATAATATTGCATATGTAAACATCTTCTCTTGATAAATGCATTCCTTTTTCTATTACAGCTGTCAGTAATTCTCCTGCTCTTCCTACAAATGGTTTTCCCTTTAAATCTTCCTGTTTCCCGGGGGCTTCACCGATAAACATTATTTCTGCATGAGGATTTCCTGTGCCAAAAACATAATTAATTCGTGTCGCTGAAAGTTTACAGTTTTGACAATTATTAGTTTTTTTATATAAATTATTTAATGATTTTATTTTGTCCATGGTTCAATAATTATATTATACAGAATGAGAAATATTTTTATAAAGTGTGATAATATATTATTTACAGTATTAAATCAAATGTTTTAAAATATAAATATATAAATATATAATATTTTATTATAAATAAAGGAATAATATTATGACGAAATTTACAATTATAAGACATGGTGAAACAGAATGGAATAAAATAGGTAAACAACAGGGGCATTTAGACAGTCCTTTAACAGAAAACGGCAGGAATCAGGCAGAAGCTGTTGCACAATATTTAAAAAAAGACTTTGATGTTTTAATATCAAGCAGTTTAGGCAGAGCAATTGAGACGGCAGAGATAATATCAAAGATTTTAAACTTAAAAATAATAAAAAAAGATGGTTTAAAGGAAAGAAATTTAGGTATTTTACAAGGAATGACTATAACTGAGTTTAAATTAAATTATAATGAAGAATACATAAAATTTATATCAAATAATCCTGATTATATTATTCCTAATGGTGAAAGTATTAATCAAAGATATAAAAGAGCAATTATGACATTTAACAATATTGCCAATGAATATAAAAATCAAAATATACTTATTATTACGCATGGGGGTATTTTAGAGAGTTTGTTTAGATATACATTAAATATTCCAATAAATATAAAAAGAGCCTTTTCCCTTATAAACGGCAGTATTAATATTTTTACTTATGATAGAGAATGGAAACTGGAAAGTTGGGGGATTATAGAGCATCTGGATAATATTAAGGCTTTGGATGATTTTTAATAAAATGGATGAAAAATAAAAAATAAGGAGACACGAATTGGATATTTTGATAAAATATATTTTTATGATTCCATAAAGAAGATTGTACTTGTCTAAATTATTTTGTAATAGTTAAATTTATTAATTTTTTAAGAAATGTATTATGAATAAGGAATTATTATTTAATATTATTAATAAAATTTATCAATTAATTACTAAGAATATTGTTTTTATATATCTTATATGTGTTTTTATTTTATCTTGTTTGACATATTTAGCTAACTATCATAAACCGCGTACTCTCTTTTGGGATGAAAATTATCATATAGCATCATCTCAAAAATATATTGATGGTGTTTTTTTTATGGAACCTCATCCTCCTCTCGGTAAGATGCTGATTGCTCTTGGGGAGTTAATTTATCAAAAAAATAATAATCTTGATAAAGATTATTATAATAAAACTGATCATATTAAAAGTATACCGGATAATTATAGCTTTACGGGTGTCAGGATGGCATCTACTTATCTGGCATGCTTTTCATCAATATTGTTTTTTTTGATATTATTTGTACTCTTCAATAATCCGCATGTAGCATTTTTATTTTCATTTTTATTTTTATTTGAAAATTCCATTATTTTACAATCAAGATCTGCTATGCTTGAAGGGCAGTATATCTTTTTTATTTTATTAGGTTTATTATATTTTTTTATATTAATTAAATATAAGGTTAAATTTAAAATTTATAATTATTTTATCCTGGGAATTATTATCGGCTTTGCTGTATCAATAAAATTAAATTGTTTAATATTATCAATTTTATTTGTTTTTATGTATTTATCAGAATATAAAGAAAATATTATTAGTTTAAGATTCAATTTTTTCTTCTTTATTAATACTTTTTTTAAGATAATTATTTCACTTATTGGGATAATATCTGTTTTATTTACTGTATATTATATTCATATAGCTATATGTACTAAAGTTATTAATAATAGATATTATGAAGCATCGGAAAAATATGAATATCTACTAAGAAATAATAAAGCTGCAAATCCTTTATATTTATATGTTACATTAACGGATCATATTAAATTTATCAATCATTATCAAAAAGGTGTTCCAAAATTGGATCTTTGTAAACCGGGTGAAAATGGCAGTCATCCTATAGGGTGGTCTTTGGGTATTAAAAGTATAAATTATAGATGGGAAAAAAAAGATAAAAAGGTGAAATATTTGTACTTGCAGGGTAATCCGGTTATCTGGTTTTTAGGTTTAATAGGAATTATAATGTCAATTATATTGATTGGATCGGTGTTGTTTTTTAATAATAAAATTAATAATGAAAGCTTATTTTATAATATTTTTATTTTAACTGTAATTTATATCATTTATATGTTTATAATGCTCAGGATTGAAAGAGTTATGTATCTTTATCATTATTTCTTACCATTAATTATTTCTTTAATATTATCATATTTAATATTTGTTTATTTATTTGAAAGAATGATAATAAATAAAAATATTTTTCTTTTTGTATTTTTGTTTATTATTTGTATGATTATTTTTTTTATATATATTTTTTTTAGTCCATTCACATATTATAAATGGCTGACATTAGAACAATTTCAATTACGTAATTGGTTTGATATGTGGGGTTTAGTACCAATAACATGAAATTTATTTTAATATCGGTCCACCTTTTATTGCAGCCTCACATCTTTTACATAAATAAGTATCACATTTTGTAATTTGAGGATTATTAATTATTGCTTCTTTTATTTTAATCACAAATTCATTAATAGAGAAAATACGCCATAAACATTTTCCTATTATAATATTATTTTCGATATTTTTAATATATGGTTCCAATTTGTAAAAACCATCTGAGCACCCTCCTATTTTGACCGGTATTGGTTGTCCTTTTTTGTTATTAGCCCATCTAATAAATAAATTTCTCCCGGCAAGATTTTCGGCAAGATGGATTGCCGTAACTTTGGTTAAATCTACACCCATTAAAATCAGGTAGCCTTTCATTTTTATTAATTCTTTTAATGGCGCAAATATATCATTTGGTGTTTGATTAATTATTATTTTTTTTGCATGTTTGCCTATTGCTGTAAATGAACATAATGGATGGCTTCCTCTTATCCTGTTTTTTATTGATAAAATATATTCAGGTATTACTCCCATTGATTCATGGATCTCATTAAGGTTAGGATTATATATTTTATTTTTATTATTTTTATTAATTAAACGACAATAAGCATTCTGCTTCGGGATTTCTTTATTATTTAATGGCGTTGTTTCAAAATCATATGAAAATGTCGGAGCTACGATTGTAACATTTTCCTCTAAGAATGCATTAATTATAGTTTTTGCTCCATCTTCTACAAATCCAAAGGATTTTAATGATGAATGAATGCAAATAGATTTATTTTGCAGTCCGGTTTTTTTAATACTGCTTTTTATTATTTTTTTTGTAACAATCATTGATAATCCAGATTAAATTATTTTTGCATAATAAAAAAATTATTGTTAATTATCTTAATTATTTTAAAGTTTAAAAATTTAGATATAAACTCAATTGTTTTTTTAGAATAAAAAGAAATATGTGTTATATCATTTTTATACCACCATTTTAAAAATAAATTTATATCATTAGGATGAAAGTTAGTCATACATACTAACATTCCTTCTTTTTTTAAATGTTTTTTAAAAAGCTTAAAGCTTTTTAGAGGATTTTTTAGATGTTCTAATACTTCAATGCATGTTATAATATTATATTTTTTAAAATAATAAATTTTTTTAGGTGAAAAAAATTTATCATAAACATCAACATATAAATTTCTTTCCTTAAGTAATTTTGCAAGTACAGGAGCAGAGCCGCATCCAAAATCCAATATTTTTTGATGTTTTGTATTGATTGGGATATTATTTATTATTTTGCACAGATAATTAACATAATCCTCATTTTCAGGATTATTATTATGTAAAAGATAGCGCTTTTTTTCTAAATTATTTGATACAATATAATTTTTATCAAGGGATATATATTCACAGTTATTACAATATAAATATATCTTTTTTAAATTATTGTCATTTATAGAGGACAAATAAGTATTATTACAAATTTTACATTTATTTTTAGTATAACTAAGTAATTTTGACATATCTTATTTAATTATAAAATATATATTTTAAAAATATTATCATAAAAAATCAAAAATTTGTTTTTTTTATAATTTTTTTTTATTTTTTAGTTGACAATAAAAGTCAGATAATATATCTTTTTGTAATATATAAAAATTTATCAAAATAATACCCGGTGTTGTCGGGAATTATAATAATTAAAAATTGTAATAAGGAGTTTTTATGAAACAGAAAGGGCTAATTATTGCATTATTAGCGTTAATAGCTTTGTTAGTTTTAGTTGGATGTCCTAAAAAACTACAGGGTGAAATTACTTTCTGGGCTATGCCTAATGCACCAAATGATGTACACGTAGCATGGATGGAAAAGAAAGGTGCTGAGTTTAAAGAAAAAACAACAGTTACTGTACATTTTGAAGAAGTTGGTTGGGGAGATGCTTGGACAAGAATCTCTACTGCTCTTGCAACTGGTGAAGGTGCTGATGCATTCCAGGTTGGTACAACATGGAATCCTCAATTTGCTGCAACAGAAGGTTTAATGGAAATCAATATTGCAGAATTTGGCGGTAAATCAGCTTTCATGGCTGCTAATTTAGAATCATGTA
>Ga0209164_1000438_pt1 | contig 100772 bp, 91 predicted proteins | sample MTBNYHSulfiMetaG_FD_187458 | JGI IMG/M metagenome (GOLD analysis project Ga0209164, IMG submission 187458) | Enrichment culture microbial communities from rom New York Harbor, USA that are MTBE-degrading - MTBE-NYH (New York Harbor Sulfidogenic)... | ecosystem: Environmental > Aquatic > Marine...
AAATGACCCGAGCATTCCTCCGATCTCTGCGGGTCACGTCCAAGACAGAGTTAAAACAAAGGATCGAGAAATATCTCGACGAGGTAAATGCTGCCCCTGTGGTGTTCAAATGGAAATACAAGCTTGATGAAGTCAAAGTCTAGCAATTGAAACGTTATTTTATGAAGGCTCTACTAGTGCGATGAAGAGACAGTTTGGTGCCCTTTCCATGATGCTGCTTCTTGTGCTCGTCGCGAGCGGGGGATTTTCGTTGACGACCGAGGATATCATTCTGCTCAAGAAAAAGGGAGTCGGTGATGAGACCATTCGAATCATGGTGAGAGAGAAAAGCAAGGAGACCTGTTCTTTTGCGGTGGAGGATGTCCTGCGATTGAAGGATGCAGGCCTGAGTGAAGAAACCATCCAAATGCTGATAACGGAAAGCTCCTTCATGAGGAATGTGCAGACCATCGTCTACGGAAAAGATACCAAGCCACTGAAATTCACAACGGTTAAGGACATTGTCCGGCTCAAGGAGGCGGGGCTGTCGGACGAAGTGATCCAGGCAATTATCGTTTTCGCATCGGGAAAGAATGAGGAAGAAAGGATGAAGGCATGGGATATGCTCCGGAGTATGGGAATCATCATTGACGTGCGAAAGGGGCCGCCAAGGAATGACCGCTTACCCTGAGCTCAGAATTCGTTTATGACCTCCTGAAGATGCCCGGGCGAAACAAAAGCACGAGGAAAAGTGAGGGAAAAAAGGGTTTACGCGATTCGGCAAGGGAATCGCCGGCTCGTTCGGACAACGGTTGAAGGCGAAGGGCTCCATTCCATCGGAGAAGAGGGAGAAGGCCATGTCAGAGGGATTGGATGTAATCATCTTGGACGACGAAGCTGTCTCATGCGAAACCATCTCGGGAATCGTCTCTCGATTCTATGTATGGGGCGAGGTCTTGTGTTTTACGAATCCCACGGAGGCATTATCTTATTGTCTCAACCGGGATGTGGGAATCGCGATCTTCATCGTGGAAGTCTTTATGAGGGAGATGAGCGGCTTTCATTTTTTGGAAAGTGTGAAACACAAATTCCTGACAGCTCACGAGGACGCGATTATGGTTACGGCAAGGGCCAATGACGATATCGTGAACATCTGCGTGGCCTCTGAGCTGAATTATCTTCTGGAAAAACCGATGGCTCCATACACATTGCAGCTTTCCGTTCGAGCCATCGCGGGAAAGTATCTGAAGTTCGCGAGGAGCCTGGAGAGCGCAATTCCTCAGCGCGAACAAATCCTGAGTTTCGTAGGCGAGAGAGACGCCTGAGAGATGTCGCGAAGGGGCGAGGAAGAGCCTTTCTCTGAGACTAGAGCACGCAAAGCAGGACATCACAAGCCCGGCATATCCTCATCTTCTCACGCCAGTCTTTGTGGACCCTGCCTTTACAAATGGTCCCGTTGATAAACCAACAAAGCGTACCGGACTGAAACTCCCAGGCGGGACACTGGCTTTTTCGTTCGTTCGGGCATTTCTTGATAACCCAGCAAGGTTTCAATTTCTTTTGGCTTCCCCTCTTTCTCAAGAGCAAAAAAAAGAGTTGCCGCTCCACATGAGGAGGCACGGATCGCCAACCCTGCTCGTAGCTGTGAACCGCCTTGACCGATGTGCCGAGCAGTCGGGCCATCTGGAGCTGCGTCTTGCTCAATTTTTTCCGAAAATGGAGGAATTCTTCGCTTTCCACGACAAAACCGCAAAGGCCTCTGAGGGGCCTTCTCCTGAATTGAGGATGATTTCTACCACGCTGTGGTATCTTCTGTCAAGCAGAACGGCCAACCTCATCAAAGTCCGAACATGCCGATCCTTCTTCTTCGCAATCCGAGGAACCCTGCGATGTTAAGGAACCTGATCAACCCCGTAGAAGGCAAGGGTTCAATCGATTTCACCTGCACGGAAGGTTTTTACGGGCCTCGACCGGCATGGGCTGCGTGGCATGATTCGAAGGGGAAGCCATTCGGCTCGGATGGACAAACCGGTTTTCCCATGCTACCCTTTCCTCGAACTTGACAATGAGGGACCCGATCACGGGCTGTGTGGTGGCCCGTGACTGCTCAGCCAAGGAGAAAAAAATCCCCATGAGTATCGTTTCTTTGGCGCGGTGCGGATCTTATGAAGCAGAAACTGTGGAAAAAGCTGTAACGAGGGCCGTAGAGCTCCTTGGGGGGATGCGTTCTTTTGTAAAACAGGGGAACCGGGTGCTTCTGAAACCCAATTTGCTTTCGGCAAAGGCTCGGGATCGGCGAATTACAACGGATCCCGCAGTGGTTCGTGCGGTTGCCAAAATGGTCTTGGAGGCGGGTGGACGACCCCAAATCGGAGATAGCCCGGCTATCGACTCTTTCAGACGAGTTGCGATGAAGACGGGCATGGCGGAAGTGGCCCGAGAGCTGGGGATAGAACTTGTGGAACTGAGTGATCCGGTAACGATTTCACTTCCTCCGGGCAGCAGGTTCAGAAAGCTGGAAATCGCTTCGCAGGCGCTCGGTGCTGATGTGGTGATCAACCTGCCCAAGCTCAAGACCCATTCCCAGATGCTTATGACCCTGGGGGTGAAGAACCTTTTTGGAACGATCGTAGCGCAGCGCAAAGCAGAATGGCATCATATGGCCGGAGTGGATCGAGACACTTTCGCCTCGCTTTTACTGGAGATCTATCGGAGCGTGGGACCGGCGCTGACGGTTCTCGATGGCGTCTGGGGTATGGAAGGTCATGGTCCGTCCAACGGCACCCCGTGTCCGGTGAACATGATTGCCGCCTCCAGGGATGCCGTGGCGCTGGATGTGGCAGTCTGCCACCTGCTCGGCGTGCCTCTCCGGACATTTCCCGTCTATCGGGTTGCCAAGGCTAGGGGGATCGGCCAAACGGATCTCGATCAGATCATTTTTAAGGGCGATTTACCTGATTCTCTCAGGGTCCGGAATTTCCAGGTCCCCGAATTGGACTCCCTCCATATCCTGCCCGGCCTGTTTGATTGGTTTACCAGACGTTTTCTGGTCTCCAAGCCCGTTCACAGGGGGGAGAACTGCATCGGCTGCGGCCAGTGCGCTCAGGTCTGCCCGGCTGATGCCGTGGAAGTGAATGGGAGAAAGGTCAGATTTCACTATGATGGATGTATTCGATGTTATTGCTGCCAGGAAATCTGCCCTGAAAATGCCATTTGTTTCAGGAAAGGGATGCTGGTGCGAATCCTGAACCGGTTCAATCGCTAGGGGGCGCTTTCTCAAACCGTCCCGCAATCCAGGGCCCACAGTAGAAACACTTATTTCCGGTCAGGTGGTATTGCAGAATCCGGAAATCCATGCGTTCAATGAAGAGATTGCGGCCACTTCCTGATCAACCTCCTCTCTCCCACCACAAGAGAGCCGCGAGCAGTGCCAGGGAACAAAGCATCGCCCCATAATCCCACAGATGCATCCGATAATCCCTGCGCAACGATCTTCCTTTCAGCGCGAATCCCCTCGACTCCATGGCCATGGCCAGTTCGTCGGAAAAGGCAAACGACTGGACCAGGAGAGGCATCAACAGGGCCAGGAAGTTGGTCACGTTCTTGAGCCTCGGGCGAAGATCGATCCCCCTGGAGCGTTGTGCATCCATGATGAGGCGGATCCTTCGCCCGATCAGAGGCACGTATCGCATGGAGGTGGTGAGGATAAATGAGAATTCATAAGGAATGCCCATTTTTCTCATGGCGTCTCCAATCTCCTCCGGGCTGACGGTTCGAAAAAAGACAAAGGATGCAGTGAGAAGATTGAGGAGTCGCACCGAGAGCAAAAGGCCCGCGCGATGATCGAAGGAGAGCAGGGCGATGAGGAAGACAAGGCCCACCATGGGCAAAACGAGAGGCAGGGAACGGCTCCAGGCCTTTACCATTGCGAATAGAAAGAGAGCTGCGAGAAGAACACAGGACTCCACAATGAGCATCACAGGAGACTTTGTGATGAGGATCGCTACAATCGCCATGGAGCCCAAAGCGAGTTTGGTTCTGGGATCGGGTTTTCTCAAATGGCTTCTCCTTCCTCATCAACGGACCGGGTCGCCGTTGTCTCGAAGATCATGCCCGGCTATTGCGCCCATTTCAATGAGTTCCCGGTTTCCAGAAAGCTTCCTGGGCGATCCATCCCCGACCACCTGTCCCTCGTGCAATACGATCCAACGATCCGCCGTGGCCGAAGCAAAAGCCAGGTCATGGGTGACGATCACGATCGTGAAGCCACGCTCTTCAAGGGACACCAGCAGCCCGGCGATCGCCTCCAAGAATCGTCCATCCTGCCCCACGGTCGGTTCGTCCAGGACAAGAATCTTGGGATGCATCAACACAATGGAGGCAAGGGCAACACGCTTTTTCTGCCCTTCGCTCAGTCGATAGGGAGATCGATCCAACAGCTCATGCAGGCCGAAGAGAATGCAGATCTCCTGAAACCACTTGCCTGAGTTTTTTCCAAGAACTTTGACCCCGGCCAAGAGTTCATCTCTCACCAGGTTCTTGAAAAATTGGTCGTTCGGGTTCTGGAAAGAAATGCCCACCAGAGAAGCCCTCTGCCGAGGCGTCTTGCCCCGGACTTCCTCTCCCATGATGGTCAATTTCCCTGCAGCGGGCATGAGCAAGCCGTTCAAATGTTTAATCAGGGTGGTTTTTCCCGATCCATTGCGACCCACGATGGCCAGCCTCTCCCCTTCCTCGATCTTGAGGGAAACCTGTTTGAGGATTTGTCGGTTCTCCATCCGATAGGAGATCTCCTCTGCCACAAGCGCGCAGTGTTTGCCCTGAAGACGTTCCCGCTCCTTCTGGAGGTAGCGGGGGATGAGGTGTTGTTGCAATAAAACCGGATGCGCATCCCCGGGATGGCCGTCAAAGAGGATCTTCCCGCACTCCAATACAATGCACCGGGTCGCGTCCTGGAGCAGACCTCCAAATCGTTGTTCGATGACCACGATGGTTTTTCCGCCCCGGTGAATTTCGCGGAGGGCTTCGCGCACCCGCCTTGCGCTCACCCAGTCCAAATGGGCGAAAGGTTCGTCGAGCAAAAGGGTGGGGGGATTCATGGAAAGAACCGATGCCAGTGCCACGAGGCGCTTTTCGCCTCCGGATAAGGCGGTGGGCGATCGTCCAAGTAGATCCTCGATACGGAGTAACTCGGTTACCCATCGGATCTGGCGATTGATCTGCCTCGCCGATAGCCCCAAGCTTTCCAGACCAAAAGCGATCTCATTTTCAACGGTGCTGTTGAATAGCTGCGCATCCGCGTTCTGAAACACCAGCCCGACCTTTGAAAGGAAATCGCAGACCCTCTTCCCTGCCGTATCGAGGCCGTCCACCAAGACGGAACCCTTGAGCACGCCGCCAAAGAAATGAGGAATCAGTCCGTTGAAATGGTAACCGAAGGTGGACTTGCCGGATCCACTTCCGCCGCACACCAGGAGGTACTCACCATCTTTGATGGTCAGATCGATCCCTTCGAGCACCCATCCGTGGGAAGTGTGGGGATAGCGGTACGAAACGTTGGAGAATCCAATCACGGCTTCCAGATCCCCGCCCTCTTCAGGAGATGCAATACGATGAGACCGATGATCGTGCCTCCAATCGTGCTCAGGCTGAAAGCCACAACCAGGGCCGTCAAGGCCATGGTTTTTTCCAGCAGGAGGGGCGCGACAATCCAGGCACTCACCAGTGCGCCCAGGAGCCCGGTTCCGATCACTTCACCCAGCGCCGCCAGATACATATTTCTGAAGCTTCGGTATGCAAGACCTGCCAGAAGAGCTCCGATCATGCCTCCCGGGAAAGCGAGAAGAGTTCCCAGGCCCAGAATGTTACGAATGATGGCGGCGATGGTGGCGATGATCACCGCATAGGCAGGACCCAGCATGACCGCAGCGAGCACATTGACCATGTGCTGGGCAGGGAAGCATTTGGAGACTCCCACGGGAATAAAGAATGGTGAAAGGGCGACCGCAATGGCTACCAAGGTCACAGATCGTGCCACGTCTCTCGCGTTCATCACCGAAGCTCCTGTTCCATCAGGATGTTAAACACAAATGCCGCTCTCCTCGCGAGGAAAGCGGCATCTGTGACTCTCCGAGTGCGACCGGGGGGTTCACACCCTGCAGGCGAGTCGCTTCCCTCCGCTGGAATTATCCAGATCAGGTTCCAAGGGTTACCGGGCAGAAAACCGGCTCTCAGTTGAACCACCCCTAGCGACAGGGTTTTCATAGCATGGCCACGGGGAAATGTCAACGAATCCTCGGCCGTTTGCCCTGGAATTGGTCGAAGACAAGAAAAAAGACCTCGATCCTACACATGGCCTTCACCCCGAGCCCGTTAGGCGGGCTATGCCAGGAGCGAATGAAAATGCCCGGAGGGGGCGTGTATGAGCGCGGGACGATGGAAAGGCAGCGCAGATCGCGCCTCATCCGAGTCACCGGCGAGGGGGTGCATGCATGATCGAAAATAGGACAACCCTGCCATGGAGTGTTCGGAGGGGGGAGGGAAATCGAAGCTTTTTACGGCATAGCGCGCCGAGATCGGAGGAGAGATTTTGGGGAGCATGTGCTCCAATTACCATCCGCCAGATGGATCCGGGCGGCAGGGCCTGCCACTGGTCTCGCTGGAAAAAAAGGATCTCGAGGGCGAGGCTGGGCGCGGAAAATTGGCAAATACATGCGATGCCGGGAACACATTTCCCATGCCGCGGCGTTTCACCCGGACAGGAGGCGGCGTTAGTGGAAAGCGGCTCTCCGATCCGGTCCCCTTCGACGATCAAAGGCCTCTCTGCGATCTTTGTGACTTCTTTGTTCCACAACAACAACTGCTGCGGAACTTCTTCGATCCTGTCCGCTTCTGCGCTCGTGGCCGCTTCTTCGGTCCTGCCCGCTTCTGCGCTCCTGCCCGCTTCTTCGGTCCTCCAAGCTTCTTCTCTCTGGGATATGGTAATTATAAGAAAATCGCCTTCGGTCGAATCCCAAGCGCCTGCCCCCATGATCGTCCGAGCAGAAAAAAATCCCGTGATTCACCTCTCATAGCTCCTTTGATGCGTCATTTCTCAGTAGGTTTGAGATGGGACGATCATTGTTTCACTGGCTCTTCGGCTCTGGAAACAGCCCGACTATCTATGTGAAAACTCGTGCGATGTCAACGAATATTTTTCACCGATATGGGGACAAATGAGTCCTGCGCTTCCTCACCGGGTATTCTTCAGTTCCCTGTGCAAAACCAGGTTTTATGAGCGTGGACACGTTGCTATGGTTATGCGGTAAGATAAAGCGCTTTAGTCAAATCCGAAATCCGGGTAACCCGGCAATGGTTGCCTGCTGTGAGGGAGACTGCGATAAGCCGAGAGGCCCTACACAAACAGACCGTCCTCACCGGCGCCGGAGACTGATTGGTGTGAAAGGCGGTTTTGGTCTTTGGATATCGATTTTTCGGTATTGCTTCGAGTTTCGAATTTCGAGCTTCGAATTTACAGGTCCAAGGCGGCGAGTACCCCTATGGGGTGCCACATCAAAGCCTGCCGGGTCCTCCGGCCCCGGATTCTTCCTAAATCATCCCGGCTGCAATTGACACCGGGTCTGTTTTCTATTATATGCATATTAGATAATATTAGGAAAGTAGTAAAAATGCCGCGAAGCTTTCCCGGGTTGGAACGGGCGGGCGGGGGGTTCCTATGCCGGAATACGACAATCTCCTCTGCGAGAAAAAAGGGAAAATCCTGTATATCACGTTGAATCGCCCTGAGAAATTGAACGCGTTGAGCAGGGCGCTGCAGTTGGAATTGGTGGATGCGATCACGGTTTCAGAAGAAGACGACGGTCTCAGCGTGATCGTTATCAAAGGCGCCGGCAGAGCATTCAGCGCCGGATATGATCTGGATCCCTCAGAGACCCAGAGAAAAGATTCGCTCAAAGATCCCGCTCTGGACAGAAAGAGGCTTTTACAGACTCAAAGGCAGTGGTGGCGACTCTGGGATTGTCCCAAACCTGTGATCGCCCAGGTACACGGGTACTGCCTTGCCGGTGGGACGGAACTCGCAATGATGTGCGATTTGGTTGTGGCAGCAGAGGACACGAAATTCGGGTATCCACCATTGAGAGATATGGGCTCTCCTGTCTCCCCCATCTGGCCGTGGATCATTGGAGCAAGATGGGCCAAAATCCTTTATTTTACCGGAGATACCATTGACGGCCGAACAGCGGAAGCCATCGGCATGATCAATTTTGCGGTCCCGGCCGAAAGACTGCACAGAGCGGTTGACCTGCTGGCAGAACGAATCTCTAAGGTCCCGCTGGATCTGTTGATGCTTCATAAAGCCCAAGTGAATAGAGCGCTGGAAGTGATGGGGATAAGATCCGCCATGCAATCAGGGCCCGATCTCGACGCCATTGGTCACGCATCCGGGGGTGCCCAGGAGGGTTTCTTCCTTCCGGCCGGAGAGAAGGGGGTTAAGTGGGTCCTCGAGAAGAGGGCCAGGCTTTTTGAAGGGAACCTTTTCGACATGATCGAGGAGCTGAAAAGGAAGTAGAGCCATTCTGCCTGCTCCTGAAACCTGACAGCCTCCGAGGAAAGGATCGAGAAACTCCGGACGGATGATTGGATCAGTGAAGGTTGGATCGTGACCCTGTGGAAGGGTATGCAATGAAAATCACCATGAAAATTCAACTTCTCACCCCTTTGAATGGATCGGTCAGCGAGCCCTTGCAGAGACATCACTGGCCCGGAGGTGAGAGAAAACAAGGGGCTTTTGCGCCTTCATACCGCTGGGATGATCTTAGGGCGTCTTTCAGCGACAGGAGCTTCCCCAAGCCCGTATCGTTCTCCTGGGAAGCCTCCACACGAGACAGGGAAGGGTTGCGGTATGACTTTATCCTTTCGAGGAGTCCGAGTTTTTCGGACTCCTTTGTCCTCGGAGATTTGCTTGAACCGAAGGTGGGGGTCTTTCATCTCCACATCGGCACCCGCTATTACTGGAAAGTGATCGCGAAACGCTGCGGTCAAGTGGTGGGTGGCTCCCCTGTGTGGAGTTTCGTCACCAACCGTACCGCTCCCCGCTGGATTCGAATTCCGGGAATGACCAACGTGCGTGATGTGGGGGGCTGGCCCATCGATGGCAATCGTATGGTTCGCCAGGGGATGATTTACCGAAGCTCTGAGATGAACAATCATCTCCAGATCACGGAGGGAGGCAAGGGCATATTGCTCGACGACCTGGGAATCCGCACCGATCTGGACTTGCGCGGTGTCTACGAGGAAGCACAACCGGTGTTTCATGCGGGGAAAGTCCGATATGTGAACATCCCCATATACCCTTACGGACACATCGTAGAGGAGCCGTGGAAAGAGGGCTACTGCAGGATTTTCAAGTTCTTCGCAGATGCTTCGAATTATCCCATCCTGTGCCACTGCTGGGGCGGTGCCGACAGGACCGGCACTGTGGCTTTTCTGCTCCATGGTCTATTGGGGTTGAACGAGGAAAACATGGCGCGTGATTATGAATTGACCTCCCTTTCCATATGGGGAGAGAGGTCCCGTCTCTCGGATGAATTTCGCGGCCTGCTCCACGCACTGGATGGATTCGGAAATGGTTCCGAGACAATCCGTGAAAAAGTGGAAAACTATCTCTTATCCATCGGAGTAACCCCTGAAGAGGTTTCCAGAATCCGCGCACACCTCATAGCCGTTTGCGAAGAGGAAAGTGAACTGGCAGGGAAGGAGTCAGAATCCAAGGAACGGCCGGGACTCCCTGATGTGGGATTGCAGGGGACATAATTACCCGATGTCCCAAGCGAGATCACTTCCTGGGGGAATTCGATGCAAATCAGCCCTTGTGAACGGGCTGGTGCACCAGCCAGGTGCCGCCCCGGTTGGCAAGATCTTGATGGAGGACATGGATGGACACCCAGGTGAAGGAGAAGATTTTACAGTGCGTGGAAATTCCCGGTGAGGAGGGGACCAGCAAGGTCATCCCTTTGAGGGAAGCCGTGCGCCGGTATGTGAGACCCGGCATGACCCTTCACTTTTGTTACGCTTCGACGACCTGTTACGCGACCATGTATGAGGTCATGAGGCAGTACTGGCAAAAGAGGCCTGATTTTACCGTGGCTGCCCTGGGGCTTCTGGCTGTGGCGGCTCCCTTTGTCTACGGAGGGCTGGCGAAAAGACTCATCACCACCTATGCTGGGGACGCGCACCCGAGTCCGGGCCCCAATCCCATTTATCAAAAGGCGTACCGGGAAGGACGGTTGGAAATCGAGAACTGGTCCTTGCTGACCTACACCTTGAGACTCAAAGCCGGCGCGCTGGATTGCGGATTTCTCCCAACCAAATCCCTTCTTGGCAGTTCCATGGAGGAAGAGAATAAAGGGTCTTTTGAGCGCATTGAGGACCCCTTTCGGCCCGGGATGAAGCTGGGCGCGGTGAGCGCCCTGAAACCGGATCTTTCCCTCTGCCATGCCGTGGCTGCCGATCCCCATGGGAATGCCATTATCGCCAATCCACAGAGTGAAAATTTTTACGGTGCCATGGCCAGCAAGGAAGGGGTCCTTGTCAGCGCGGAAAAAATCGTATCGACGGATTTCATACGGAAATATTCTCATCTGGTGCGCATTCCGGGCTACCTGGTCAAGAGCGTATCGGAGGTTCCATTCGGCGCCCATCCGGCTGCATTGAACAGCTTCGCTCTTCCAGAGGTGGAAGGGTACGGAATCGATTACGCCTTCCTGATCGATGCGCGCAAGGCAGCCAGGAAAGAGGAGAGTTTCGAGAAGTGGGTGAGATACTGGGTTCTGGAATGTGAGGATCGCAGGGACTACCTCAAGCGGCTGGGGACAGAGCGGCTTTTGCAACTGAAAGCAAAGGCTCATAAAGATGCCTGGTTTCATGAGTTTGAGGCAATGGCGGATCATATGGATGACGGTCCGGAGGCCACACCGGCTGAGAGAATGATCATTGCCGCAACCTACAAGCTCATGGAAAGAGTTCGCACGGAGAACTATAAGATCATCCTGGCCGGGATTGGAGCTTCAAACCTTGCCGCATGGCTCGCCACCTATTTCCTCAAGTCCGAGGGCTACGACGTGGATCTCACGGCAGAGGTTGGTTTCTATGGGTATCTGCCGCGCCCCATGGATCCCTTTATCTTCAATCACGCAAACATTCCCAGTTGCAAGATGGCGACGGATACTTTTGAAATCATGGGAATCCATCTTTCGGGAAATCCCGGCGCGTGTATCGGGGCGCTGTCTGCAGGTCAGGTGGATCGTCACGGCAATATCAACACCACCAAGATCCCGCCGAACTTCTATATCACCGGATCAGGCGGGGGGAATGACGTGGCATCGGGTGCGCGGGAATGTCTTGTTACGGCCATTCAGGGCACGGGGCGCTTCGTTGAAAGGGTCGCGTACGTAACCAGCCCCGGGGACCGGGTGCGAACTCTCGTCTCTGATTTGGGAATCTTTGAGAAGCCGCAAGGACAGGAAGAATTTGTCCTTACCGGGTACATGCCCGTCGACCATGAAGGCGGAAAGGAAACGTCCGTTCGTAAGATCAAGTCCATGTGCGGATGGGATTTGAAAATCGCTTCGGACTTGGTGGAGATCCCGTCTCCGGACAGAGAGGACCTGAGTCTTCTGAGGAGCTTCGATCCGAAGGGTCATTTTCTCCGTTGAGGCATGGAGCAGGGTCGAGCCGATCAAATCTTTCGGCTTGCCATGGGTCCCCAGGGGGAGGAAAATCGGAGTCGAACCGAACAAAATTGGTCGAATGGGGGGGGGATGATCATGGCCAATAGGAAGTTGCTGGAGGGCAAAAGGATTCTCGTCGTAGATGACGAACCGGATGTTTTGGAAATTTTGGAAGAGTCCCTTTCCATGTGCGAAATTGTGAAGGCCACCAACTTCGATCAGGCCGAGGAACTGATGGACACGCAATTCTTTGACATGGTCGTCCTGGACATCATGGGCGTTGACGGTTACAGGTTACTGGAGATAGCGAATCAAAAAGGTCTGAGCGCGGTGATGCTGACGGCCCACGCACTGAGCCCTGAAGCTACGGTGAAATCTTTCACAGAAGGGGCCGCATCCTATGTACCCAAAGAAAAAATGCAAGATATCGCCACTTACCTGGAAGACATCCTGGAAGCGAAAGAAGAGGGAAAGAGCCTCTGGTGGCGCTGGATGGATCGATTCGGCTCGTACTATGACCGGAAATTTGGTCCTGATTGGCAGAAGAAGGACGGGGAATTCTGGCAACGGTTCAAACGCGAACTGATCTAACCAGGAGGATTCATGAGAAATACCTGAGAAGGGTTGTATTGGAGCGGGTATTGGTGCCCGGTAGAATTTGGGGGAGAGGAATTCCCGCCGGAGAAAAGGGAAGACTCCGCCCGGGGGGGCTGCAAAGAGCGAGATTTCACCGCGTTTGTCCTCAAGGGCGGGGAAGAATGCCGGGGTGGAATCTCCGGTACTGGTTTTTGGAATGATCACGCATGAGGGAAAAGGAGGAGGAGGATGAGATCTGGAAAATTGTGTATGATTGGCATTGGGGTTTTTTTCTTGCTGATGGGATCTTTCGGAAACGTCATGGCGGGGATAAACCCCGGAGGGTTCAGTATCACCCCTTTTATTGGAGGGATTTCATGGGACAGTGATTGGGAACTGGACGATGAGGTGACTTACGGGCTGGCGGCCGGGTACGATTTTACAAAGAACTGGGGCATTGAGGGCATGTTCAATTATCTCAGCACGACGGATTCGAGGGATGACGGGGATGTGGATGCTTACATTTATCACATCGACGCTCTGTACCATTTTCTGCCCGATCAAAAATGGGTACCGTACGTGGCTGCGGGTTTTGGTGGGATCTCCCTGGACCGTGAAGAGCGAACGAGCAAATCCTGGGCTGCAGCGAATGTGGGAGGGGGCCTCAAGTATTTCATCACGGAGGCGGTGGCCCTGCGAGGGGACGTGCGGTATTTGCTCTCCTTCGACGAGACGCGAAATAATTTTCTCTACACGCTGGGACTTTCTTTTCTGTTCGGAGGCCGGAAGGCGGAGCCGATGGCGGCCGCTCCGAGAGACAGCGACGGGGACGGCGTGCCGGATGATATGGACAAGTGTCCGGGTACCCCGTTTGGGGTGAAGGTGGACGGCAGCGGATGCCCCCTGGACAGCGACCGTGACGGGGTTCCCGATTACCTGGACCGATGTCCCGGCACGCCTGCGGGTGTGAAAGTGGACAGCAGCGGATGCCCCCTGGACAGCGACCGTGACGGGGTTCCCGATTACCTGGATCGATGTCCCGGCACACCTGCGGGTGTGAAGGTGAACGGCAGCGGATGCCCCCTGGACAGCGATGGGGACGGCGTGCCCGACTATCTGGATAGATGTCCGGGAACGCCGCAAGGGGCGAAGGTGGACGGGAACGGATGTCCTTTGATGTTGAAAGAAGCGGTCTCCATCGAGCTGAAGATCCAATTCGACACGAACAGTGCGGAGATCAAGCCCGTCTATGACGAACTGATCAGGAGGGTGGCGAACTTCATGAGGGAGTATCCGAATACGGAGGCGGTGATCGAGGGACACACGGATAGCCGGGGAGCGGATGCTTACAACCTGGACCTTTCCAGGAGAAGGGCCGAGAGTGTCAAAAACTATCTGGTTGCCAAATTCGGTGTTTCGCCGGGACGGCTTGCGGCCGTGGGATACGGGGAGAGCAAACCCATTGCCGATAACGACACGAAGGAAGGCCGGCAGAAGAACCGTCGTGTTGTGGCCGTGATCTCCGCAGTGAAGGAGAAGATGGAAAAGAAATAGGAACCGATCGCGGGTCATGGGGCTTTTTTGAACCGAACCGCGTGTCGAAGATCCCGCTGCCTCGTGGCGGGGTCGAAGATCCCCGCCACGAGAAGCTCAACTGAGGGTCCCTCGAAACCCTCAGCCCAGTCGAAGGCCGGGAACCCGCCATGGCGGGTAATCCTTGGAATAGGGAAAAAAGCCCACAATACCCGCCGAGCTTGTGTACGTGCCGCTGCGGGTGCTCCCCTTACCTCTTGACGGAAGGGCCTTTTTGAGCGGACGGTGAGGGGTGCAGTTTGCTTCGGGGCGAGCACCTGGCGAATATCTCCGAAAGGGAAAAAGGGACTGCGATGAATGAAAACAAACCGGTGGAGACAACGGATGCCACGTTCGACGAAGAGGTCCTGAAAGGAGAGGGTATTTGTGTTGTGGATTTCTGGGCGCCTTGGTGTGGGCCTTGTCATACGATGGCTCCGGCGCTGGAGGCCTTTGCTCGGAAAAATGAGGGGAAGGTTAGGGTTTTCAAGCTTAATGTGGATGAGAATCCTAAGATGGCTGAAAAATATGGCATTCGCGGTATCCCTACGGTAATTTTTTTTGAGCGGGGCGAAGTGCTGGAGGTTTCCGTGGGGGCTATGTTGGAAACAAGCCTCCAGGCTAAGCTTGATGGGTACCTCAAAGGTTAGGGATCATATTTCGTCTTTGCTCCATGGGGCAATTCCAGAGGCGCGGAGTCACCGGGCTTGCAGTTCCGGGGCAGGTTGGCCACCGGTTCCCGGGGGGCAGCCCCGCGCTGTTCAGCGCCCAGGTGAAAGCGGCAACCGGGCACTCTTGGTATTGACCTTGGAGCCTTTTCCTCCTATACTCGGATCATAGGGACGTGGCCACATGGATGACGAAGAGTACCGCGGGAAATACATCAACCTGAGAATTCTCAAGAGCATTCAGGAATACTTGAAGACTGACAGCGCTGCTTCTACGGCTGTCTACCCGATTCGAGTGCCAGAGGATATGCTTTACCAAGTTCTGAAAACCCAAGGACCCGAGGGGGCGGATGAAATCATTCACCATATTTTCAGGCTGGGACTGACCATCTGGAGTGAAAAGCTTTATCAGGAGGTATTCGGGTCCCAGCGAAAGCTGGAGGAATTCATCGAACTGGTCAAAGAACGGACCAAGGAATAGAGAATGTTTCGTTCCAGGTATCAGCTCCGAGGGCTCCCGGCCCTACATTCTTTGGATCCCATTTTCTAACCCCTATGACTTGATCTCGCGAAAAATTGCTCTGTTCTGATTTGAAAACTGCGCGAGTGTCGAATTTCTATTTCTGGAGGGACACTCACGAGTCCCTGTTTTCCATTCATCGATAAACCCTTTGCAAGTAAATCACGGAACCTTCGACCCCATGCGGACAATGCTTAAGGGTCAAAGGTTTCGGCCAGGCACTTTGGGTGAAGGGCCATGGATAAATTGAAACCTTTCCGCCTGAAAAACCGGATGCTCTTTGCAAACTTTATTTCCAATCTCATTGGGGTCCTCGTGGTCACCACTTTGAGCGAGAGGTCCGTTTCTCCCTCGGCTGTGGAGTTTGCCCATTTAGCCCACGGCATTGATCTCGTCTTCATTCCCTTGTCTTTCGTGCTCCCCTTGGTTCTGACCCTCGCCTACGAAAGGCCGATTCGTTTCTATCTGGACATGGTCCACCGGAAAAAGATCACGCCCTCACCTCAGGAGCCGAGCGAGGAGGCACGCAGAAGACTGCTCAATGAACCTTTTTTCCTCATCGGGATGGATTTTGGGCTCTGGCTTACGGCTGCGGTGCTTTATCCTGCAGTCCTCTGGAGTGCCGGAGCCGGTAAACCGTTCATCATGCAGGTCTTCTTCAGAAGCCTTTTCACGGGACTGATTACCTCCACCATCGCGTTTTTTGTGCTGGAACGGGTGCTGCAGAGAACGCTTGCGCCTCTGTTTTTCCCCGGCGGAGGCCTCTACAGGACTCCAAGGACCCTGCGCATTCGGATTTCCACACGCTTGGGGGCCTTGCTTTTCGCTTGCAATCTGATTCCCTTCATCGCCATAATGCACACCCTGATGGCCATCCCTCAACTCCAAGAGAGTCCAGCCTACCTGATGGCCCAAACGCGCTCAGCACTGTTCGCGGATGCCGTTATATTCATGGGGGTTGGAATTTCCCTAACGATCCTGGTGAGCGGGAATTTAACCCGACCTTTGCAGGAGATCATTCGGGTGCTTCAGGGGGTTCGAGGCGGGATTTTTGATCAGAGAGTCCGGGTCACTTCAAACGATGAGATCGGTTACACCGGGGATGTGATCAACGAAATGAATCTGGGCCTACAGGAGCGGGAATTGATCAAGGAGACCTTTGGCAGATACGTGACAAGGGAGATCCGGGACGAAATTCTTTCCGGGCGGGTGCCCCTGGATGGGGAGCTCAAGGTGGTGACGGTGCTCTTCGCGGATCTGCGGAATTTCACCGCCATGGTGGAATCCATGGCTCCCAAGGAAGCGGTGAAGATGATCAATAGGTATTTCAAAGAGATGGAGGAGGCGATCCGGGAGAACCAGGGACTGGTCCTTCAATACATCGGAGACGAAATCGAAGGGGTTTTCGGGGCACCAATTTTTAAAGAAGATCATTCAAACCTGGCAGTGAGGGCAGCCCTGGCAATGTGCGAGCGCCTTGACAGACTCAATCAGGAACTTCAAAAGCAGGGATATCCCCCCCTGGCCCACGGAATCGGCATCCACACGGGGGAAGCTGTGGCAGCCTCTATCGGAGGCGCGGATCGTCTCTCCTATGCCCTGGTGGGAGACACCGTGAACGTGGCTTCAAGGCTTCAGGGGTTGAACAAGGAATTTGGAACTGAGATCATCCTCAGCGCCACGACCAGCGAAGGTCTGAATGACCGCTTTGCCCTGAAGAGCCTGCCCCCGGCCACATTGAAGGGGAAAACCGAGCCCGTTCAGATTTACACGGTCCTTCGACCAAAGAATGGGTCCAGAGGTTTCATGGAAGCGGTCACGGCGTAGCTGCATGGACATCACCCTATGATCGATGACGGTTTCATGCGCTATGATGAGATGAGGCGTGGACGAAAGAACAGGATGAAGGAGTGGGAGAGTGAAGATTGCGCTGAACAGGGGAAGACTCAGAGAGTTTTTTTGCGGGGCATTTCTTCTCTGGATTTTGCTCTCCCTTGCTTGTTCCGGGACGCCAAAAGATCGGGAGGCCCCGCTTGACCACCTGGTGGTTTTACACACCAATGATACCCACGGCCATCCCGTAAAATTCTTCCACCATCCCGCTCCAGACGTTGGGGGGCTTCCTGCACGGGCCACATTGGTCGCGAAAATCAGAGAAAAAAACAGGAACGTCCTTCTTCTGGATGCGGGGGACTTGAACACCGGACGGGCCGAGTCCAATTATTTCCAGGCGAGGCCGGACATTGAGGGCTATAACTACATGGGCTACGACGCCATGGTGCTGGGCAATCACGAGTTCGATCACCCCATGGAGGTGCTTGAAAAACAAATGTCCTGGGCGCGTTTCCCTTTTCTCTCGGCCAATGTGAAAAACAAGGCGGGAATGCCCATTTCTCGACCCTACATCATTAAATCCTTCCATGGATTCAGGGTCGCAGTTTTCGGCCTTACCACAAAGGATACGGAAGTGATCGGAAATCCGGCTCACGTCAAGGATCTGATTTTCCAAGATGAAATTGAGACGGCAAGAAACCTGGTTCCGGAGCTTCGGAGAAAAGCCGATGTGGTCGTCGCCCTGGTTCACATGGGCATCTATGCGTCTTCCGAAAGGGGTTCGAGGAGATTGGCCTCGGAAGTCCCGGGCATTGATCTGATCGTGGACGGCCACACGCACACAAAGCTTGACGCGCCTATCATTGTTCCATACCGCGGCGGAGAGCACAGGACCCCGATCGTCCAGGCATGGAAGTGGGGCTTGCTGCTGGGCAAGGTGGACCTGTGGATTCGGGAAGGCCGGGTGGTTGATTTCGCCTTCGAACCGATTCCGGTGAACCTGAAAGGGGCCACCATCAAGCCCGATGGGAGCAAGGCCTATCGTTTCATTGGGGAAGAGATTCAAGAAGATGGAGTTCTTGCCAGGTTGCTCCAGCCCTATGTGGATCATGTGGTATCCGCCTTGTCGGAGGTCGTGGGCTACGCTGAAGGCGATTTTTTCGTCAAGGACATGAGAAACGAGGAGACGGCTCTGGGGGACCTGGTTGCGGATTCCATGTTTTGGTATATGAAACATCTTGGGGTGGATTTCGCCATCCAAAATGGAGGAGGGATCAGAACCGGCCTTCCTGCGGGTCCAATCACGAAGCGATCCGTTCATGAGATGCTCCCCTTTGATAATACGGTCGTGGTTTTGACGTTGAAGGGATCTGATGTGCGAGACCTCCTCAACTACCTTGCTTCCATAACCCGGGGAAAGGGCGCCTTCCCCCAGGTGTCCATGGGTATCCAGCTTACCATAGATCGCGGGGCAGGGATCTCCTGGGGCGTCCTCATCGGCGGCAAACCGCTGGATATGAACAGGCGCTACAGGATTGCCACCAATTCCTACCTGGCAGCGGGCGGGGATGGCTACAGGGGATTCCTCAGCGCAACCGAGCGGTATGACTCCTCCGTTTTCCAGAGAGATGTCTTTATTGGTTACTTGCAGTCCCTGGGGGGCAGAATCAAACCCACGGTGGAGGGCAGGATTACCGTCTCTGGAGAGCCGAAAAGGCTCTCTTGGCTCAAGTGGGCGGCTTGATGTGAACGCCCCTTTGAATGCCCCTCAAAGGGCAGGACCGCGGGGACCTTCAATTTGACACATGGGTCGGGATGATTTATTCTTACCCTGCCAGTGGAATTGTCTCCCGGGAAATCCTGGGAATCATTTTCCGTTGGAGGGCGGGTGGATCCGCTTCCACCCTGGGTCCTTGTCGTAAAAGGAGATTCGGGACGCCTTTGCTTTGAATGCCGGAAGGAGTGTGGCCAATGGGTGATTTGCCTGCGGTTGTGGAGTTCCACGAAGAAGGTCCCCGTGAAGGTTTCCAGATAGAGAAGCGTCTCCATCCGTTGGAGGACCGCGCCAGACTGGTTGATGCCCTGAGCGAGACGGGCGTGGGAGAAATCCAGGTTGCGTCTTTCGTGAGTCCAACGCTCGTCCCGTCCATGGCGGATGCCGAGGAACTGTTCGCGAGGATTCAACGCCGGGAGGGTGTTCGTTACACGGCCGTCTGGCTAAACAGACGCGGATTCGAACGGGCCATGGCAACGCCCGGGGTTCACTTGTCGGGCAAGATGGTCGTTTACGCTTCGGATCAATTCTGTCGGCGAAACAACAACTGCAGTGCGGAGGAGATGAGAGAGCGCCAGGTGGCCTGGCTCCGGATGTTTGAGGAATATGGACTGAAACTGGAGTCCGCCTATATTTTGACCGCCTTCGGCTGCAATTTTGAAGGGGAGATCTCCCTTTCAAGGGTGGCTGACGCTGTGCGTTTCCTCGTGGACGTCTGCCGCAGCGAGGGTCTAGAGCTACCGGCCATTTGTCTTGCAGACACAGTGGGATGGGCGAACCCGGAGGAAGTGAAACGCCGTGTGGGTGCGGTCCGGGAGCTGGCGCCTCAGGTGCGGGTTGGCCTGCACCTCCATGACACGCGAGGGGTGGGCGCGGCCAATTTCTATGCCGCTTTGCAGATGGGTGTGGATCTGTTTGACAGCTCCGTTGCGGGGTTGGGGGGTTGCCCTTTTGCAGCGGTCAAAGACGATAGAGCCGCGGGAAACATCTGCACGGAAGACATGGTCTTCATGTGCCATGAGCTCGGGATTGAAACGGGCATCGATTTGGAGAAGATGATCCAAGCAGCGCGCCTTGCCGAAGAAATCATCGGCAGACCCCTCCCTGGAAAGATCATGCACAGTGGCTCGCTCTCGACTTTCCGGTGAGGGGACTACGTCTCACAAATCTCCCCGCGGCTTTCCCAATGCTTCCGTAGTGCGCGAAATCCTCCTTCCTTGATGGCGGTGCGAATCTCAATCATCAGGGACTCCAAAAAAAACAGGTTGTGAATGGCTGCCAGGCGCATTGCAAGGGGCTCCTTTGCCATGAAAAGATGCCTCAAGTATGCCCTGGAGTGGTTCAGGCAGGTGAAGCAAGGGCACCCCTCCTCGATGGGCCGGGGATCCTCCTGGAATCGGGCGTTGAGGATGTGGACACGGAACCTGGGGGCGCACCGGGTGAAAAGGGTGCCGGTGCGCGCAAAACGTGTGGGGACCACGCAGTCGAAGAGATCGATGCCCCGGGAGACCACCTGGAAAATATCTTGGATTTCCCCAATGCCCAGAAGATGTCGAGGTTTTTCACGGGAAAGGAGGGGGAGGGTCCATTCCAGGACCCGGTGCATATCCTTTTTGGACTTCCCGAGGGAACCCCCGATAGCGTATCCCTCAAAGTCCTGTTCCGTAACGAACATCGCGCTCTTTTCCCTTAAATCCCGGTAGGCTCCGCCCTGAACAATCCCGAAAATCGACTGGGGGTTCTGGGCATGACCTCGCCTGAATTCCGCCAGCGCCCGAAGCGCCCAGCGATGGGTTCGCTCCATGGCATTGGCGGTGTAGCGATGGTCGTGCAGTGGGGAGGTGCATTCATCGAGCATCAGGATCACATCCGCCCCGAGCCTTCTCTGGATTTGGATCACCTTTTCAGGAGTGAAATGGTGCGTGGAACCGTCCAGGTAAGAGGAAAATTCAACGCCGTCCTCTCCGACGCGGACCATCGGTTTCTCTTTCCCTGACGGGTAATGGCCTCCGCAGCTCCTATCCTCGGGAAAAATGGAGGCGATTTTGCCCACCCCATGCGCCTTGGCGGCTCCCAGGCTGAAGATCTGGAACCCGCCCGAGTCTGTCATCAAGGGACCGTTCCAGCCCATAAATGCGTGAAGACCGCCTGCCTTCTCCACGATATCTTCCCCAGGCTGCAGGTGGAGGTGGTAGGTATTGGCAATCAGCGCCTGGACCCCCACCGATTCCACATCGTGGGTGGAGACGGCGCTCACCGAAGCTCGGGTGGCCACGGCGACAAAGGAGGGCGTCTCGATGACACCGTGTGGAGTTCGAAGCTTCCCTGCCCGCGCTTTCTCATCTTCGGCCAAAATCTCAAATGAAAGCATGGGGTCTCTCTTGAACGTTTTTATCAGGTTAGCCTAAGATCAAAAACTTGACAACTATGGCGAAGCCGTCTTATTTTGCCTGTTCAGAGAGATCACGTCATGGTCTTGAAGCTTTGCCCGGAGGCGTTATGGAACCCACAAAGCATCCCATGTATCCCTGGCTTAGCGGGATCCGCCGCGATTTTCATAGGCACCCCGAAACGGGCCTGAAGGAGTATCGCACCACGGCAAGAATAAGAGAGATCCTTGGAGAACTGGGCGTTGAAATTCAGGAACTGCCGGGCGTAGAGACCGGCACCGCCGCACTGATCACAGGCCAGGCTCGCGACAGGACCCTCGCCTTCAGAGCGGACATAGACGCGTTGCCAATCCAGGAACTCAATGACGTTCCATACAGATCGGCGCATGACGGTGTTATGCACGCATGCGGTCATGATGCGCACACCACCATTTTGCTGGGCGTGATCAAGCACCTGGTGGAATCCGGGTTGAATCGGCAAATCAAGGGACGGCTAAAGTTCATTTTTCAGCCGGCCGAAGAGATTGCCGGCGGAGCGAAAAGAATGATCCAGGCCGGAGTGCTCCAAAACCCACCGGTGGACCGCATGATCACGGCCCACGTGATCCCCGATCTCCCCGTGGGACAGGTGGGGCTGATCCAAGGTCCCAGTCATGCGGCTGCGGATTCTTTCCGCATGACCATTCAGGGTAAGGGGGGTCACGGAGCCCGGCCCAACCAGGCCAACGATCCCATCGTGGCGGGAACCCAATTTTATCAGGCGGTGCAGACCATTGTATCCCGCAACGTGAATCCCCTGGATCCTGCCGTGATCACGGTGGGAAAATTCCATGCGGGCAGCGCCGGCAATATTATTCCCGAAAAGGCGGTCCTCGAGGGCACTGTGCGGACCTTTTCTGCGGAAGCAAGAGAGACGATCATGAAGCGATTGGAGGAGATTGTCGCCGGTGTGGAGAAAACCTTTCAGGTGAAGACCGACTTCCATTTCAGGGAGGGCGTGCCGGTTTGCCACAACGATGAGACGGTGGTGGCATTCCTTTCCGAAGCGGCGGGAAAGGTTCTGGGGAAGGAAAACGTTGTCCATCTCCCGCAGACGATGGGCGCAGAGGATGTGGCGTTTTTCCACCGGGAAGTTCCCGGAGCGGTCATACGGCTCGGCTGTTCCAACGATTCAAAGGACTTGACCGGCCGTCTCCACTCTCCCCATTTTGACCTGGACGAGGGTGTTCTGCCCGTTGGCTTGGAGGTTTTTCTGGAAGCAATTAGGAGCTACCTGGGCTGACGTGTTTGTAAGCGATCACGGGGCAGTGGAATGTAGATTGGCTCCTCTTTCCCTTCGAAATAATCCGGACTGTGGGCATGGAAGAAGAATTTCTTTACAGGGAGCGTTTTGAAAATTTCGCCCGGGTGGCCAAGAGGGTCACTTCATCCATCCATATAGGGGATATCCTGGAGATCATCCGCGACGAAGCCAAGGCAACGATTCCTTACGCCCAGGAAGCCTGCCTGCTCATACTCGATCCTGATGCGGCCCAATACACCCGTCCACTGCACTGCGGAGTGTTCAAAGATCGCCTCAACTGCCAGCTTTGTAAGCGGGGTCGCGCGAGCGTGGAAAAGGCTATAAACCATCCCTCGGAGTTCCAGTGTGCTTTTTACGAGGACGATCCAAGATGCCGAAACTGCAAACTGGCCCGGTCGATCGATGCTCCCCGGACGCATCCTTCTCCCCATGGCGTTGATCTTGATGGGGAGCCGAGAACGAGCGCACTGCCTGCCTCGGGGCCCTGTGAAATTGCCCTGCCCATTTACGACAGCGGCCAACTCCTGGCTGTTCTGGAACTTATTGCTCAAGAAGGGCACGATTTCAGTGAAAGAGATGTCTTACTTCTGAAAGATCTCCTGGACCTGGCAACCAATGCCATCATCAATGCTCGCAAGCATTGGAAGATGTCCCAGGAAAGGCTTAACCTCGACCGAATTCTGGCCCATCTGCGCCCGTTTGTACCGGAGACCGTGAAAAGGATTGTGGAAAAGGACCCCTCGGCTCCTTTTCTTGGAAAAAAGGAAGTGGACGTGTCCATTCTCTTCCTGGATGTGGCGGGTTATACCAAGATCAGCGAGACTCTCACCCAGGAAAAGGTCAATTTCATCATCGAGAAGTATTTCTCCAGTTTCCTGGATGTGATTTACAACCATGAAGGAGACATCAATGAGACGGCTGGAGACGGGCTCATGGTGATCTTTCAGGGCAGCCCGGAGCAGAATTCTCTGGATGCGGCCAAAGCGGCATTGCAAATCCGGGGGAGAACTTTGGAAATCAACGAGGAATTGAAGGGCCGCTTTCAACCCATCGAGGTGAACATGGGCATCAATTCCGGACTCGCTTCTGTGGGGATGATCCAGTTTCAGGGTGCCACGGGGACCCGAATGACCTTTACCGCTTCAGGATCCGTAACGAATCTGGCAGCGCGGATCGCATCGGCCGCCACGCAGGGGGATATCCTGGTTGGTGCCGAGACCGCGAAGCGAATCCAAGGACAAATCGATCTCTACGACCGGAGCTTCATGAGTTTCAAGAACGTGAGAGAAAAGGTGCATGTGTTCAGTCTGGTCCGGGCCGGCCAGATCCGTGCGTGAGTCCGTTCCTTTCTGCGCGATCCTTGATCGGTCAATGTTTTCCTTTCACACCATAGATGTTGCGGATGCGTGCAAGAGGGTTGTTCAGTTTCCTTGACAATGTTGCCGCCCCAGTTTAGATGAAGCGATATTCGCGAAGGCCTTTCCTGTTTCAGCCGGTAGCCGGGGGAAGCCGGATAAGAATTCCTTCGGTGGTTTCTGATCGAAACGCCCGGGCCCTCATGTTTGGAGCGTCGGAATGAACTGCCTTCATGTTCAGGGTCCGGCGGAAGGAGGAAGATAGGTGGCAAAAACAGCGGCTGAACTTGAGTCCCGGCCGGTTCTGTGTTGCGAACAAACCCAACGCATGTTCGGGGGGCTGTTAGCGCTTTCAGACATCTCGCTTGAGATTCACAGGGGGGAAATCTTCGGTTTGGTCGGACCAAACGGGAGTGGGAAAACCACCCTGGTCAATGCCATCACAGGGTTTTATCCGCCACAGAGAGGGAAGATCTTTTTCGAAGACAGGGATATCACCGGTATGAAACCGCACAGGGTAACGCGGCTCGGTATCGCCAGGACCTTCCAGAACCTGGCGCTTTTCAGGGGCATGAGCGTCCTGGACAATATTCTTTTGGGCCGCCATATCCACATGAGAACGGGGATGATCCGGACAGCGTTCTACTGGTGGTGGGCCAGGCGCGATGAAGTGTCCCATCGTCGGTTTGTGGAAGAAATCATAGATTTTCTCCAGTTGGAAGGGGTACGCAAAGAGCCGGTGGATATCATTCCCCTGGGTCTTCAGAAACGCGTGGAACTGGCGCGGGCTCTGGTGGCGGAGCCCCGGCTGCTGATCCTTGACGAGCCGATGGCAGGAATGAATCAGGAAGAAAAGGAATACATGGCTCGGTTTGTCCTGGATGTTTGTTACGAGAGGGGGAGTACGATCCTCCTGATCGAACATCACCTGGACGTGGTCACCGGAATCTGCGACCGTATGGCCGTGCTCAATTACGGGCAAAAGATTGCGGAGGGGAAACCGGCCGAGGTGGTCTCCGATCCGGAGGTGGTCACAGCCTACCTGGGAGAGGTTGGAGAGGAGGAGGCCCATGGCATCGGGTGAAAAAGCTGGACAAGGACGAAACAGGGATGCTTCCTCCGGCGATTTGGTCTCCGTTGTCGCCTTGTTGGCCAGAAATGCCCGGGACTTTCCCCAAAGTGTGGCCGTGCGCGAAAAAGACTTCGGCATATGGCAAGAATATACCTGGCATGACTATCTCCGGGAGGTTTTGGCCTTTGCTGCGGGAGTTGAAGCGTTGGGCTTCAAGCCCTTTGATGCGATGCTAATTCTGGGGGATAACCGGTCCCAGCTCTATTTTGGAATGCTGGGGGTTTCAGCCCTCCGGGGCTATCCAACTCCTGTTTTTCCGGACTCCACCCCCGGAGAGATTCTCCACCTGGCGCGAGACTCGGGCGCAAGGTATGCTCTGGCCGATGACCAGGAGCAGGTGGACAAGCTTCTGGACCTGCGTGACCAGCTTGGTTCTCTCGATACCATTATTTACAGGGACCCACGGGGTCTCTCCGCTTATGAGGAACCGGGTTTGATTTCCTATCAGGAAGTGAGAGAGAGGGGTCGCAGTCGCCTTCAGGAGGAGGAGGGTCTCGAAAAATCCCTCATCCATCGAACGGGGCCCGAGGACGACACGATTTTCTTACACAGTTCGGGAACCACAGGGGAACCAAAGTCGATCGTGCTCAAGCATCGTCACCTGCTTGCAGCCATGGAGGTGGCGAGAGAGGGGGAGGTCTTTCATGAAAATGAGGAGATCTTGGCTTATTTGCCCATGGCCTGGGTGGGAGATTTCGCGTATACGGTTGCAGGAGGAATCGTCTTCCATTTCTCGGTCAATATCCCGGAAAGCCAGGACACCGTGCTCCATGACCTTGGCGAAACGGCCCCCACGCTGATTTTTGCCCCGCCTCGCATGTGGGAGAACATGCTCACGAGCGTACAGGTGCGGATGGAAAGCTCTTCCCGAATGAAGAGATGGCTCTACGATCTTTTTATCGAAAGGGCTATGGAATTGGAGCGGGCAAACCTTGAAGGAAAGCCTCTCTCGGCCAGCCAAAAGCTGTTACACGCGCTTGGAGAGATCGTAATTTACGGCTCCATCAAGGATCATCTGGGATTGTCCCGCGTCAAGCGGGCTTATACCGGCGGGGAGGCCGTAGGAGAGGACACGTTCCTTTTCTTCAGAGCCATTGGGATCAATCTTAAACAGGGATACGGCCTGACCGAGGCATGTGCCTTCTCTACGATGCAGCCTGACGGGGGAGTCCGCCTTCAGACGGTAGGCAGGCCTCTTCCCGGTGTGCACATCCGCCTGGGGGAGAACGGCGAGATCCTGATAAAAGGGGAGACCGTTTTTGACGGATACCATAAGAACCCGGATGCCACTGCGGCCTCCCTGGTTGACGGTTGGTTTCGCACCGGCGACACCGGTTATTTCGAGGAGGACGGGCAGCTTGTGGTCCTGGGCCGGATTTCTGAGGTCATGTACAAGGAAGACGGGCAGCGTTATGTGCCCAATTATATTGAAAATCGACTTAAGTTCAGCCCGTACATCAAGGATGCAGCGGTTCTGGGTTCCGGCCGTCCCTATCTGGCCGCCATCATCTGTATCGAGATGGAGGCCGTGGGACACTGGGCCGAGGTTAACGGTGTCTTTTACACCTCCTATGCGGACCTCTGTCAGAAGACGGAGGTGTACAGCCTGATCGGGAAAGCGATTGGGCATGTGAACAACCTCTTGCCGGAGGGACTCCGCATTCGCCGCTTCGTTCACCTTCACAAGGAATTCGACCCCGATGACGGGGAATTGACCCGAACCCGCAAGCTCCGCCGTAGGGTTGTAGAGGAGCGCTATGCTTCCATCATCGAGGCGATTTACGGCGGCCAGGATTCAGTTGACGTGGAGGCGCAGATCACTTATGAAACGGGCGATGTGGGTATCATCCGGCGTGTACTGGCGATCAGAGAGGTAGGGTGATGTCGGGAGAACTGGTTTTTATTGCGGAACTGGGAATCAACGGGGCGCTGGCAGGCTTGATGTATGCCCTGGTGGCCCTGGGGGCCATTCTGATCTACAAATCCTCTGCGGTGGTAAACTTCGCCCAGGGAGCCATGGTCATGACCGGCGCCTTCGCCACCTGGTGGGTGGCGGAAAACCTCGGTGTTCCAATATGGCTGGCCATACCGGTTGCCGTGGCGGTGGTTTTCTTCGCCGGGATAGGAATCGAACGGGTTGCCTTGCGCCGAATGATCGGTCAGCCGCTCATCATGATCATCATGATCACCATCGGCCTGGATGTCCTTCTCAGGGGCCTGGTACCGATTCTGTGCGGCGTTGGACCCTATCCGCTTGAAGTGGGCATCAGTGAGTCGCCCATTGCCGTGGGGGATATTCTGATCAACCGTGTCTACCTGGTCGGTGGCGGTCTGGCCCTGCTGCTGGTGTTATTTTTCATCTATTTTTTCCAAACTCGTCACGGGATCGTCCTCAAAGCCGTGTCCGACGACTACACGGCGTCCTGGGCGGTGGGGATCTCCGTGGAACGGGCTGTTGGACTGAGCTGGGGGTTCGCCGGTGCGGTGGCTACGTTTTCTGGAATCCTCTGGGGTTCCATTCAGGGGGTGGACTGGACCATCTCCCTGGTCCTTCTCAAGGCGCTGGCCGTGGCCATCCTGGGCGGTCTGGATAGCGTGGGTGGAGTTATTCTGGCCGGAGTCCTGGTTGGCACGCTGGAAAATGTGATCTCCGCCTATGTGGATCCCATGGTGGGTGGGGGTACCAGGGACCTGGTTGCGGCCTTGATCATTTTCTTGACCATCCTGATCAAGCCTTTCGGACTCTTTGGGCGGGAAATCATTGAAAGGGTGTAGTCAGCCATGTTTTACCGTCGCGCTGGAATTCGTCACACAGACTATGAGGCCGACTGGCAGATCTGGTATCTCCGATTCGACAAAATACAGGTGGGAATCGTCCTGGCGCTGGCGCTCAGTTTTCCGTTCTGGGTCCCCAAGGCTTATCTGCAAGGCTATCTGCTTCCCTGGGTGATTTGGAGTGCAGCGGCGCTGAGCCTCAACCTGCTCGTGGGGTGGGCCGGCCAGATCCACCTGGGTTTCTCCGCCGTTATGGCCATCGGAGCTTATTCTTCCATTCACCTGATGCGTGCGGGATTCCCTTTTGAGTTGAGCCTGCTCGGCGCTGGCCTGGCCAGTGCGATGATCGGCCTGATCTTCGGGGCGGCCGCACTGCGGGTCAAGGGTCTTTACCTGGCCATCAGCACTCTGGCTCTTCAATTCCTGATTGACTGGCTTCTGGTACACATTCCGGCGATCAGCGGCGGAACGGCTGCAACCGTGCAGGCACCCAACCCCCGCCTGCTCGGGTTCGAAGTCACTTCAGACACGGGTTTATACTATATCGCCCTGGCGTGGTGTCTCATGGTGGCGGCTTTCATGCTCAACTTGAGCAGGACCGGGATCGGCCGAGCTCTGGTGGCCGTCCGTGAGAAAGACTACGCTGCGGAAATGCTGGGAATCAGCTCCTTTTATCACAAGAGCCTGGCCTTCTGGGCAAGTTCATTCATGGGAGGGATCTCGGGAGCCTTGCTGGCTTTTGTCTTCTACCGCGCGATCACTCCCACCATGTTCACCATTGATGTCTCGATTCAACTCCTGGCCATGGTGATTATTGGGGGGCTGGGCAGTGTGCTGGGGAGCTTCCTGGGATCCGGGCTTATTTTGCTTGCCCCGGGCTTGCTGAATAACCTGGTCAACTGGACGGCGCAAGCCATGGGCCTGACTGTGTCGGTGCTGATCCTCAACTATCTCCCCCTGGTCCTTTATGGTTCATTGATCATGGGATTTCTAATGTTCGAACCTCTGGGTCTGGCGAAGATATACGACAACGCTCGCAACTACTTTCTGGTTTGGCCGTTTGGATACACGAGACGGTAATCAGGAGGCGGAACCGAAACAATCTGAAGATCCGGGAATAAGTCTACCGAAAAGAAAGGGGGTGAAGGCTGTCGTCTAGAGGGGGAGGATTTGAATTCGAGGGTGGTTGCTCCAGAATCGTAAAAAGGAGGGATAAAATGAAAAGATTCGGTTTTCTATCTGTTTTTGTGGGGGGGCTCTTGGTTCTGAGCACGCAAGCAGGCCTGGCGCAGGAAAAGGTGGCCTACTATGCCTATCCCATGGACTATACCAAGATCTACCATATTGCTTCTTTTGACTGGTATAACGGAGCGGCGGACTATTTGACCCTTATCAATGATCGAGGCGGCGTCCATGGTTACCGTCTTGAGATGTTGACCGCCGACCATGCCAACGAACCTCAACGGGGAATAGAACTCTACGAGCAGTACAAGGAAAAGGGGGCGTTGTTTTTCAATTTCTTCAACACTCCTTGCGTCGCAGCGGTCCTCCCCCGCGTTCTGAAAGATCATATCATTCTTTTAACCCCCCAGCACGGCCGCTCGGATGGTGCGGATGGGACCGTCTTCCCCTACGTCTTCATCCCCACGCCCACTTACTGGACCCAGGCGGCAGCCCAGATCGAGTTCATCATGAACAGGGAGGGGGGAAGCCTCAAGGGGAAGAAGATCGGCTATAACTTTATCGATACCCCCTGGGGACGAGAACCACTCCCGATCTTCAAGCTGCTGGCAGGGGAGTTGGGATTCGAATTTCTGGAATTCCCCTACCCACCCCCCGGAACGGAGCAGACGGCCGCCTGGACGCAGATCCGCCGTGCCCGCCCCAATTGGGTCATTCTCTGGGGGATCAGGCATGTCTCTCTTACACAGGCCATGCGCATCGGTTTTCCTCTCAAGAATATCCTGTGCGATGGCTGGCTGGCGGAGCACGAGGTGGCCAGGGTGGGAAACGAAAAATGCAAGGGCGTGCTCTCGGCTCAACTTGTGGTTCCTGGGAGGGGGATTCCGATTCTTGAGTCGATTTACAAGGAGGTTCAGGCCCAGGGCAAGGGGAAGGGAAAGGATGAGAAGTTCGGAAATCTTTATTACAACCAGGGGGTTTTGAGTGGGATTGTGTTTGAACATACCATTCGCGTGGCCCTGGAGAAGTTCGGGGAGCCTTTGACCGGGGAAAAACTGAAAAACGCCATGGAGACGTTCACGGGATGGGACCCCCTGGGAGTGGCGCCTCCGATTACCTTCACCAAGGAAAACCACGAGGGTGCTCAAGGTTTGCGGGTGGCTGAATGGGATGGTGCGAAATGGGTGCCTATAACCGATTGGTTCCGAACCAGATTCCATCCCATCGTCTGGAACTTTACCAGGCAGGAGGCTGCAAAGTTCAAGGCGGAACAAAGGTAAAGAAAGAAACGAGAAAGGACCGGGGGGGGCGGATTGCACCTCCTCGATCCCGCCCATGCATGGATCTGGGAGAACAGGTTGAAATCATGGACGTCTTAACGCTGAGCAATGTGGAGGTCATCTACGACAAGATATTTCTGGCGATCAAGGGGATTTCGGTGCAGGTGCCTGAGGGGGGAAGGGTCGCGCTGCTGGGAGCGAACGGGGCGGGCAAAAGCACGACGCTCAAATCCGTCAGCGGACTGCTGAAGCCTGAAAGGGGAGAGGTGACTCGTGGCTTTGTGAGGTTCATGAACGCTGATCTGGGAGGGATGCCTCCTCCGGCTCGCGTAAAAATGGGCATCGCTCACGTTCTGGAAGGAAGACGGGTATTTGAGCATCTCACTCCGGAAGAAAACCTGCTGGCGGCCTCTATGGTCCACGGGGATCGCCAGCGAACAACGAACCTTCTTACGATGGTCTACGGCTACTTTTCCCCGCTCAAGGCCCGGCGCAAGACCAAGGCGGGCTATCTTTCCGGTGGCGAGCAGCAGATGCTGGCCATCGGCCGGGCCTTGATGGGGGACCCCAAGATGCTCATGTTGGACGAACCGAGCCTGGGGTTGGCCCCTCTCTTGGTGTCGGAAATTTTTCATATTGTCCGGCGCATCAATCGGGACGAAAAGGTCAGCGTCTTGCTGGTGGAGCAAAACGCCACGGCGGCCCTGGAAATCGTAGCCTATGCTTACCTGATCGAACACGGACATATTGTGATGGACGGGCCCTCGCATGTGCTGAAAGAGAATCCGGACATCAAGGAGTTTTACCTGGGAGGCTCAGGAAAGCTCGACTATCACCAGGTGAAGCATTACAGGCGGCGCAAGCGGTGGCTTGCGTGAGTCGCCCCGGGGGTCGCAGAGCATGGCATTGAAGATCCGGAAAGCGCTGATCATCTATTGTTCGCCTGCCGGGAGCACGGAACATGTGGCCCGGGTCATAAAAAGAAGAATCGAAACGCTCAAAACCCCTGTGACAATGCTCGATCTGGGCAAGGAGCGCGATCTTCCCTTTATCATCAACCAGCTTTCTGATGCAAGGGACAACCTCTGTCTGTATGTGGGATCCCCGGTATATGCTTCCCATGCGGTACCGCCCGTCATGGAATTTATTTCCCTTCTGCCCGCTGCAGCAAGCGGATATTCCGTTCCTTTTGTGACCTGGGGTGGCGTGAGCAGTGGCATTGCGCTGAGCGCCATGGCGAAATCGTTGGAGGCAAAGGGGCATACCGTCCTGGGAGCCGCCAAAGTTCTCGCAAAGCACTCGCTCATGTGGGCGGCTGAGGCTCCATTGGGGGAGAACCACCCCGATGCCGGCGATGATCGATTGGTTGAAGAGTTGGTAGAAAAGGTCCATGCAAAACTGGAATCCGGCAGTCCTGTGGGCCTCCCGCTTTCCTCTCTGCACTATCAACCTGCAGAGTTTCGCGCCGGGATGGAGAAGATGAGCCTGGAAGCAGCCAGAGCAAAGCTTCCGTCAAAAGAGGTCAATGAAGGGCGCTGCAACCGGTGCGGCCTCTGTTTGGAGCAGTGTCCGGTGGAGGCGATCTCCCTGTCCCCTTATCCTCGATTCAGCCCATCTTGTATCTGCTGTTTCAACTGCGTCCGGCTTTGTCCGGAAGGGGCGATTACGGCAGACCTCTCGACTGTCTTTGACCGATTCAGGAACAGATCCAGAGAGTTCAACGAGCAGCCCTCGACCGAGATTTTCGTGTAAGAAGAGAACCCGGGGAAGAAGAGCCCCGGGATCTCATAACCCGTCTCGCCAATGAGTCAATGGTGGCCTTTGAGATCTGCATCTGTGGGAACAGCATCTCTGGTGAGGCCTCTTGGCGAGCATCATTTGTGGGAGCGGCATCCTGCCGCGACAGCCACTGAATGAACACTGCCTTTAAAATGATCTACGGATATGCTCCTTTCCTGTGTGCGCTGCGATCGCTTCTATGATGCGTGGCCAGGCCCCTCGTGGAACATCATGACCCATGCCCTCGATGATGAGGAGATCAGCTCCCGGCACCGCTCCAGCCAGGTCGTAGGCGTGTGCCACCGGCACCAGCGGATCACAATCGCCGTGGATCACCAAAGTGGGTACCTTCACCTTTCCCAGCAACGGTCTCCGATTGCCGGAGGCGATGATGGCGAGAAGCTGCCGCATGATTCCCTCCGGGTAAAAGCAACGGTCGTATAATGCTGCCGCTCCCAGCCGCACTCCTTGCCCCCGGAGCGATGCAATGTTCCATGGCGGAAAGCGAAAAAGCTGGGAGGCTAGGAAACTGTAAGAACGAGCTCCGGTCTCCCGGACCACTCCCATGCCAGCGTGGTTCGCGAGACTCCCAGGAGGAGTCCGTGCAGCGCGCTTGGATGCACCCAGAGACCGTTTCGTTCCTCTTCTCGAAGCTCGCCCCTCGGGGTCCAGCGGGCTCCCGCCCGGTCGAGGCGAGAGATCAGGTCGGGGAGATCGTGGGTCTCGCAGTAGCACATGTAAAGGGAGTCGCCGTGTTTTCTCGCCCACCGGCCCATGGCGTGATCGGTTCCCTCCACCTGGGAGATCTCTATGCGGTCGAGTCGCTCGGGCGGGTTGAACAGGGTGAGGGTGCCTTCGTAACCGAAGCGGGTGCTTTTGATGGAGGAGAAGCGGGAAGGGTCAAGACCGAAAAACCCCGTATATTGGGCTGCGGCACGACTCCAGCTACTCGTTAGTGTATTGGTCACCTCATAGAGGAAGCTCACCGGGCCCACCCGAGGACGAGGGTGTGAAGGGGTGATCACGAAGCGCACGCCGAAGGTCTGCTCGGGTGAGAGATAGATTTGCTCTCCATCCACAGCGGGATCCATACCCAGGGAAACCAGGCGCCGGCGCATACTCTCCGGATCAGAAACGGAAAGCCCGGCGCTCAAGAGCCCTTCCCCGCGTGCCGCCATGAAATCTGCCGTGAGCCCGGTGCCGTCAGGCTCACAAAGTTCGATCTCGCTTTCACCCGCAGCCAGGATGGTTCGTTTGGCACCAAGGTAGGGGCTATCGGCTTCGGCTGCCACCTCCGCCCCAAGGAGGGAAGAGTAAGTTCGTGCCGCGTTCCGGCGGTCCGCCACGGCAATCTGCACCCGATCCACTCGTTCAATCATGTGCTTTTCCTCCAGACCCATTGGCTCCTGCATGAAATGTATAGGAAAAAGTCGGGTGGGCGTCAAGCTTGAAAGCTCCCGGACGCAGGCGAAGGCGGCTTGACAACCATCGTGTTCCGGGCGGGATATCTTTCAAAGCCGGAGAGACCTTGAGAGGAGCCGATTCCTGTCACGCTTTTTCATACTCTCCAATGAAGCTTGGGATAAAGGTCGTCAGGTCCTCTACGACGCAAACGTCGGCGATATGGAAAATGGCGGCGTTCGGATCGGTAGATATGGCCACGATGAAGCCGGCGCCTTGCATGCCTACCGTGTGCTGCACGGCCCCGGAAATGCCGCAGGCCAGGTAGAGCTTGGGAGAGACCGTGGCTCCGGTGAGTCCCACCTGTTTTTTGTATTCCAGCCAGTTCTGGTCACAGAGAGGCCTCGACCCTGCGACCGCCGATCGGGGAAAAAGCGAGGCCAGCCGTTCGATGAGAGCCAAATTCTCCTGCTTGCCGATGCCTCGGCCGGCCGCAATGATCACCTCGGCCTGCGTCAGAGCGGCATCTTCCTGCCTTGCCTTCCTGATTCCCAGGGTTTTGGTCTTTACGGGAACTGCGGTGGAGGTTCGAATCTCAGTCGACCCGTCAGTCGGGGAAGAGGTTTCCTTTGCCCGGAAAGCTCCCGGCTGTACGGTCAGAATCGTTACCGCAGCGGCAGGAGCAAGGTCCTGCACGATCTTGCCGTTGAAAAGGGACCGGGTAAAGCAGACCTGCCCGGCCTCCTCGAATACAGCTTCCACGCCTGTGATGCACCCGGCCTGGAGGCGGACGGCAAGGGCCGGAGCCAAGTCGAGACCCCTGGTCGTCTGTCCCACCAAAATGAATATGGGGTTGAGCTCCGGGAGGAGGCCGGCCAGCACGTCTTTGGAAATTTCGGCATTGTAGTTGGCGAGATGGGGATTTTGGACTCCCACCACCGAGGACCCCGAAAATGAGGCGATCTGCTGAGCAGGCTTCTGGAGTTCCGCCCCCAAAACGACCGCTTTGATTTTCAGCGGTCGATATTTGCTGATCTCTTCGGCCGCGGAGAAGAGTTCGTAAGTGATCGGGGCGATCTGCCCGCTGCTCTGCTCCACGATGACGACAATACTTTCATCCATCCGTCCCACCGAACCCCGTTAGAGGAAAGCTTTCCGTTTGAGAATCTCAAGAAGTTTCGCCGCCTTTTCCTGCGGGCTTCCTTCGAGCACCTCACCGACCCGGGATTTCCGGGGCTTATCGAACCTCAGGATTTTTTCCCGGTCTTCCACCGGAGAGAAGGTCCGGGAATCGATGACCCTTGCTTTTTCCTTCTTCGCCCGCAGGAGGTTGGACAGGGTGGGGTAGCGGGGCCTGTTCAGACCGGTCTGGATTGTCAGGACCGCCGGCAACTGCAGTTCAAGGAGTTCGCGCTGCCCGCCTTCGATTTCTCTTTCCACGTAAACCATGCCCTCTTCCGGTCGGAGTTCTTCGTGGATCACAGAGGTGGCGTAAGGCAAGGACATCAATTCGGCAATCATGGGCCCCACCTGTCCCCGCATGTCGTCTTCGGCCATGACTCCGGTCAGGATCAGGTCATATTCCTGCTCAGTAGCCCACGCGGCTATCCAGGAGGCAATCGTCATAGGACCGATGTAATTCTCTTCCGGCACCACGATGTGCAAGCCGTGATCAGCCCCCATGCCCATGGACCGCTCGAGAACCTGTGCCGCCCGCTCCGGGCCCACGGTCAGCGCATCCACCACGGTTCCGGGCCGGGATTCTTTGATGAGAATGGCTTCCTCAACGGCAAACTCATCCGCGTGGTTCATCCAGTATTTGGCAGGTCCCGCCGCACGGACTGAGCCGGAGAGCTCGTCCACCTGAAGGTCTGTTTCCGAGTCCAGAACCTGCTTGATCGAAACGAGGATTTTCATGGGCGCCCATAATAAAAGCCGACTTTTGTTTCGTCAAGAAAAAAGCGAACGTTCGTTCTTTTTTTGGTTGACACGCCTCAAGCCCCTCCCTAAAATGGCCCGCATCCTTTATAGCGAAATTCTGAGGGAGCGCCATCACACATGAGCGTTATCTACATGATCAGACACGGGCAGGCCTCCTTTGACGGTGACCCCTACGATCGACTCTCGGAACTCGGACGCACTCAGTGCGGGATTCTAGGCGAGCATTTTTCCCGGATGGGCATAAGGTTCGATGCGGCCTACTCAGGGTCTCTTCGGCGACAAAAAGAAACGGCTGAGAATGTGCTGGAGCGTATGGAATACCGGAAGGCCCCCGATGTGAAAATCCTTTCGCAGCTGAACGAGTATGATTCCCAGGTCATCATCGCTTCTCAACTGCCCGCCATGATCTCCGAGGACCCTACCCTGGCAGAGGACGCCAGGAGGATGAGCGAACGTCGGTCCTTCCAACGGGTCTTCGAGGGGGCCATGCTCCGCTGGGTTTCAGGCCTGCACGACAACGAAGGCGTGGAGACATGGCCGCTATTTTCCTCTCGGGTGCAGAAGGCCATTGGCCGGATCATGGAAGAAAACGGGCGGAAAAAAACGGTGGCCGTTTTCACATCCGGGGGACCCATTTGCGCGACGGTACAGATGGCTATCGGGGTTTCCGGCGAGGTGGCCGTCCGGCTGAACTGGCAAGTTAGAAACACCTCGGTTTCCGAGTTCAAATACAATGATGAGGGGATCTTTCTAGCCTCATTCAATTGGGTTCACCATTTGCAATCCCGGAAAGAGCCGGCACTGTTAACCTACCGTTAAACCATAACCAGGAGATAAGGAGAGAAAAGATGGAGTTTACCGTATCGGAAAGACTACAGACCATTCTGGACATGATCAGGGAGTTCCTGGACAAAGAGGTCGTTCCCATGGAGCATGAATTTGCCACCAAGGGCTTCAAGGAGATGCTGCCCGAGATCGAAGAAAAGCGCAACATGGTCCGGAAGATGGAGCTGTGGGCGCCGCTTCATCCAAAGGAGTACGGGGGCATGGGTTTGAAGCTCACGGAGTATGCTTTGGTGGCCGAGGTCCTGGGCCGAACCCCTCTTGGTCTTTACATTTTCGGCTGTCAGGCTCCGGATGCGGGCAATATCGAGATCCTTCACAAGTATGGCAGCGAGGAGCAAAAAGAGAAATACTGCCGGCCGAACGTGGAAGGTAAGATCCGGTCCTGCTTCTCCATGACCGAAGTGGAAGTGGCCGGTTCCAACCCCACCTGGCTGCTTACCACCGGTGTAAAAGACGGTGACGAATGGGTGATCAACGGCCACAAGTGGTATACGTCCTGTGCGGAAGGATCGGAGTTTGCCATTGTCATGGCGGAAACCAATCCGGAGGCCGAGTCCAGACATATGCGGGCCAGCATGATCATCGTGCCTTCCGGCACCCCGGGGTTCAATATTGTCCGCAATCTCTCGGTCATGGGCCACGTGGGAGACGGTTGGACCTCCCACGCGGAAGTGCGGTACGAAAACTGCCGCGTTCCGTTAAAAAACGTTTTGGGTGGTGAAGGGATGGGCTTTGTTATGGCTCAGGAACGCCTGGGTCCCGGCCGCATCCATCACTGCATGCGCTGGATCGGGATCTGCAATCGCGCCTTCGACTTGATGTGCTCGTATGCTCTCAACCGCCGGCGGACCCCCACCGAGGTTCTGGCAGACTCGGACATCATCAAAACTTACATTGCAGACAGCGCGGCCGATATCCTTGCCTCCCGGCTCATGGTTCTCAATACCGCCTGGACCATTGAGAACGCGGGCGTCAAGGCGGCCATGAAAGAGATATCCCTGATCAAGTTCTTCGCGGCCAATGCCATGCAGCGCGTGGTCGACCGGGCCCTTCAGGTGCACGGGGGTCTCGGCATGACCGATGACACCCCCATCGCCATGTGGTATCGGGGGGAACGAGCCTCCCGGATCTATGACGGAGCGGACGAGGTTCACAAGATCTCCGTGGCCCGGAGGTATCTCCGGGAGTATGTGGGTAAGGAGGTCAAGTAGCTCCAGGAACCGTTCAACCGTGGAGACCCGGGGTGCCTGAGGATTGAAATTTCCTCGGGGCCCGGGTTTCCCGTGGGCGATTGCGCCTCAATCGCGGAAACCCTATGGACTATTTCATGAGCTTCGAAGAGTTTTCTTGCAAAGTGGGTCTGTCCCGGAAGGACATCTGCCGGGAAATCTTCGAGGAGCATCGTAAGAACATAAAAGTCAAGAAGGAGAAAACGGTTGTCAAAAACCTCGTGCGCATCCTGGATGCCGCGTTGAAGATCAGCAACCAAAAAGGCTTTCAAGCAATGAGCATGCGGAATTTAAGCCAGGAAGCCGGTCTGTCCATGGGCGGGCTGTACGCCTATTTTTCCGGCAAAGAAGATCTTCTGGAGATGCTCATGAGCACAGGTCACACCACCACCTGGCGCGTCCTGGAGGAACGCCTGGCAGAGGTTTCCGACCCCGTATCCAAACTGCGGGTAGCTATCCAGACGCACCTCTATCTGAGCGAGGTGATGCATCCCTGGTTTTACTTTTCCTACATGGAGGCGCGGCATCTGGGGGAAAAGCAAAAGGAGAGGGCGAAAGCGGGTGAACTGGAAACGGAAAATCTCTTCGCACACATCCTCGAGGAGGGCAAAGGGAAGGGTTTTTTCGCGGTTGAGGACAGCCAGCTGACGGCCTCCGTGATCAAGGCCATGGTGCAGGACTGGTACGTCAAGCGGTGGAAGTATGCGAAACGGAAGGTTTCGGTGGATCGATACGCGAGGTTCCTGGTGGCGTTCGTGGAGGCCAACTGTGTGGCGCCGGAGTATCGGCGCCCGAAGGCATTGAAAACGGAGGATCATGGACTTTACCGACAAGCCGGGAGAAATCAGGCCGGGAGAAGAGCTCAACGTTGAAAGACTTGAGGTCTATCTTCGGAAAACGGTTCCGGGGCTTTCAGGATCGATGAAGCTCCTGCAGTTTCCTGGAGGAGCCTCCAACCTGACCTATCACGTCGCCTTCGGCGATCGGGAGATGGTTCTCCGGCGGCCGCCCTTCGGCACAAAGGACCCCTCCGCTCACGACATGGGTCGCGAGTATCGTGTTCTGTCTGCAGTCCACCCGGTGTACGCCTATGCGCCTCGTCCTCTCCTTTACTGCGAAGACAACGCCGTGATCGGTTGCCCATTCTACGTGATGGAGAGAATCCGTGGCATCGTGTTGTGGAAGGACATGCCGGAAGAAGCGAAAGTGACCCCCGCACAAGGCCGTCAGCTTGCCTACAACCTCATCAGAGCGCAGTTCGAACTGCACTCCCTTGACCACAGGGCCATCGGTCTCGATGGCTTCGGCAAACCGGAAGGATACGCGGAGCGTCAGGTTTTGGGCTGGAACAGGCGATATCGCAATGCCCGCTCTCCCGATGCACCCGAAGCCGGAGACCTCATGGACTGGCTGGAAAAACAATTGCCCGCGGAGCAGAAGCGAGCGGCCCTCATCCATAACGACTTCAAGCTAAACAACGTGATTGTGGATCCGGCCGATCCCGTCAGGATTGTCGGGGTTCTTGACTGGGAGATGGCCACGATAGGGGACCCGATCCTGGATCTCTTCGGCTCCGTCGTTTACATCGTCGAACCCGGAGACCCGCCGGAGATGGAGGCCATGAACCAGTGGCCCCCGAGCCTGCGGAGCGGGGTCACCAGGAAGGAACTGCTCGACTACTACGGGGAGCTATCCGGTCTCGAGATCAAGAACCTGGACTACTATTACTGCTTCGCCCTCTTTCGACTGGCCGTCATTTATCAGCAGCTTTACTACCGCTATTATCTGGGCCAGACACAGGACCAGCGCTTCGCCCCCATGCTTCTGGCCGTCCGTGCTCTCATCAACCTGGCCGAAGAAATCAAGGAGCGCTCCGCGCACTCCTAGCCTCATGACGGGGGGTTCTTGATCCCGCTTCATGCGCCTTCATGAGCACTCCCCGTGCGCACGGGGAGCGTCACTTCCTTTCCAGGGCGAGTTCGATCAAGCGATCCATCATTTGGCCGAAGGAATAACCGGCCATTTTGGCCGCAAGGGGAAAAAGGCTGGTTTCGGTCATGCCGGGAATGGTGTTGGTTTCCAGGATGTAAAAGTCCCTGTCCCTGAGCATCATGTCGGTGCGGCTGTAACCCCGGCAGTATAGGGCCCGATGGGCTTTGATGCCGATTTCCTGCGCCTTTTGGGTGAGCTCCTCCGGCAAGGGCGCCGGACAGATTTCCCTCGTGGCCCCGGGCTTGTATTTGGCCTCGTAGTCATAGAATTCGTATTTCTCGTCCGGGCAGATTTCGATCAGGGGAAGCGCTTCAAGCGCGTCGTTCCCCCAGACGGAAACGGTGATCTCCCGACCCCGGATGTATTCTTCCGCAATCACGTAGCGGTCATGGTCAAAGGCCAGGGCGAGTCCCGTCGCCAGTTCCTCTCTGGAACGGGCGATGGTCAATCCCAGAGAGGAGCCCTCAGTGGCCGGCTTCACCACAACCGGAAGCCCGAGGGTGCGGACGATGGTTTCCCGGTCAAAGGGTTGGTTGCGGTCGAGAACCAGGTCGGAAGGGACAGGGAGGTCGTGAAGGCGGTACAGCTCCTTGCTGGCACGTTTGTCCATGCAGATGGCCGAAGAGAGAACCCCCGAGCCCTGATAGGGGAGATCGAGCAGATCCAATAGACCTTGAACAGTCCCGTCTTCTCCCCAGCGGCCGTGGAGAATAATGAGGGCCAGGTCCAGGTGGGGGGCTTCCTCTATCAGGCGCGCCAATTCCGTCGCAGGATCGATGCGAACCAGTTCATAGCGGTGCGGGTCAAGAGCACGGGTCACCTGATCCGCGCTTTTAAAGGATATTTCCCGCTCCCCTGAACGGCCTCCGCACAGGAGGGCCACCCTCAGCTTACGACCCGTCACAGGTGAGAACCCTCCACGTCGGGGTCCAGATGCAAAAGCTGCTCGGGACCTTCAGGAAGGACGGAAAAAATCTCCCTTTCCAGTTCGAGGGCTGCGGCGGACCATTGTTTCAGCCAGAACAAAGATTCAGGCGTGCGGCAGTACCGCCGGCGAATGTAGTCCATTCGCTCGGTAAGGGTGGTGATCCTGTCGTCCACAACGCGTTTGTCCGCGTAATGGACGACCTCAATCTCGGACACCCGGCCCGGGGGTCTCGAGGGGGAAAGACGCACGTGCTGGCGAACGACGGAGGCGATCTGCGGATAACCCAAATTTTTGAGCAATTTCGCCCCAGTGAGCGCATGGTCCAGCCGGCGTCCGAGGCTGTGCTTCTTGGTGATGTCGTGGAGCATGGCGGAAGCCTGGACCAATTCCCGGTCCAGGTTGAAACCCTGCTCGTTCAGCTTACACGAAAGGTGCAGGGCCACGGCGCACACCGTCTTGGAATGACGTACGATGCGCTCCGGCATCTGGTGTGCGGACATGATGTCGAGACAGGTGTTCCACCCGGGAAATCCTCTTTCAACTTGAGCCCTCATACAAATATTTTCGCAGAGAAGCTGAAAAGATTCAAGCGCCAACTTACGGCAGTGACCCTGGACATGGACCTTCGTTGCGATAGGTCGATTTCCCCTACCCTCCTCTGAGGGCAACCGGATTATAGTTCGTGAGGTTCGAGGGGCCGGCCCCGCGCCCTGCTTCTCTCTCTAGTGAACGTATTCCGTGATGATATTTCTGAGGGCGTTTACCAAATCGGCATAAGAGATCTGTTTGGTCACAAAAGAACTGGCGCCTGTTTTCTCACATTCCATCCTGTCCTCAACTTCGTTGGAGGTCGTCCAAACGACGACGGGAATCTTCCGTAAATCGGGATCTGCCATGATTTCAAGGAGAGCCTGGCGCCCGTCCTTTTTGGGCATGTTCAGATCCAGGAGAATGAGCGCAGGCCGTGGAGATAGAAAGGGATCGGTGTACTTGCCGATTCTACCCAAGTAGTGCATCATTTCTTCTCCGTCTTCAACGAAAAGCAAATTTCCGCAGATTCCCAGTTCTCGGAAGGCTTGCTCCATCAGAAACCTATCGTCGGGATCATCCTCGGCCATGAGAACCGTGAAATAATTCATCCGCTCTCGCTCCATCGATTCATCCTTTTTTCTGCCCGGCAGGGAGGGTCACGATGAACACGGAACCCTTGCCCGACTCGCTTCTGGCCGTGATTTCTCCGGCGTGTCTCTCCACGATCTTCTTGCAGATCGCAAGCCCCATGCCTACGCCTTCATAGTCGCTCCTGCCGTGCAGTCTTTGGAAAGGCATGAAGATTTTATCGAGATACTTCTCGTCAAAACCGATCCCATTGTCCTCCACGCAGATCTCGTGCGCTTTGCTGTTCCTGCCTTTGCGGCAGTAAATGTTCACCCGGGGGTGTTCATTCTCCTTCTGAAATTTCAAGGCATTGCCGATAAGGTTTTGAAAAAGCTGGATCATCTGGGATTTATCCGCCTCCACGGTCGGCAGAGCGTCCACCTTTACCGAGGCGCCTTTCTCTTTGATCGGGATCTCCAAATCGGATAAGGCTTCTTGGACCGACTCCCTCAGATTTGTCTCCCTGAAGGGCTCGGCCTTTGTGGACACTCGAGAATAGGACAGGAGAGATTCCAGGAGTTTCTGCATCCTGGCTGCCGCTCGCTGCATCCGCTGGATGTAATCCCGGCCTTCAGACCCCAGCGAAGGGGTGGATTTATTAGCCAGCATGTCCCCAAAGGTGAGAATCTTTCGGAGGGGCTCCCGCAAATCATGGGACGCAACAAAGGCAAAATCCTGGAGCTCCCGGTTTCGCTCCTCCAGCTCGGCCGTCCTTTCGAGGACGCGGATTTCCATCTCGTCTCTGGACCGTCGAAGCGCTTCCAGAAGCCCCATTCGTTCCATGGCCACAGCAACCTCGTCCGCTACCGTTTTCATCAGCGCCAGCTCCTCGGGAAAGAAGCGGGTCCGTGTCTTGGTGCCGAAAGAAAGGGTGCCGATGAGACGCTCCTGGGCCATGAGAGGATGGCAGGCATAAGCCTGAATTCCGTAAGCCTTGACCAGTTCCGTCCGAATATCGGGGGTATTGAAAATATCCTCCGCTACGATGCGCTCTCCATCACGGGCCACGCAACCGCAGACGGCGGCGCCGTAATCGAGCCACTCGATCTTCTTGGCCTCCTCTTCCGGGATGCCTGCAAACGCGTTAAGGCGGAGCCTGCCTGCCTCCCTGTCCGCCAGGAAATTGAAGAAAACCTGGCAATGCAGGTGTTCCATAACCTGCCGACACAGGTTGTTGATGATTCCCTGGGGATCCGACACCCTCAACAACTGGCTCGCCGTCTCCGAGAGCAGCTTGAAACGGGCTTCGCTGTCCAGCAAGGCCCGCTCCCCTCGTTTGAGATCCTCGATGTCCGTATTGGAGCCGTACCACTTGGTGATGCGACCGTTCTCGTCGCGCGCCGGTACGGCGCGGGTCTTGAACCACCGCCATGCGCCGTCATTCCGCCTGATGCGGAACTCGATATCGAAAATTTCACCGGTTTCCACGGCCTTCTGCCACGTGAACATTAATCGATCGCGGTCTTCGGGATGGACCTGGTTCAGCCACCCGAAACCCAGATTTTCGGCCTCCGAAACGCCGGTGTATTCCAGCCACTGCCTGCTCAAAAAGTCGCAATCCCCCTCCGCAGTGCAGGTCCATACCAGGTTCGGCATGGACTCGGCCAGCTCGCGAAAGCGCGCCTCGCTTTTGAGAAGGGCATCCCGGGTTTTTTTCATCTCCGTGATATTGTGCCAGGTCACGATGCCCCCCAGAATGCCGCCGGCCCTGTCCCGCAAAGGGGCTGCGCTGCAAAGGAGCGACAGGAGATCTCCTTTTACGTTCCTCTGCATGATCTCCTGGTTTTCGAGGGTTTCTCCATGCTGGATCGCACGCAACAGAGGAAGGTCCTGTGAAGGCATCAGTGCGGTACCGCTCTTGTCATAAACTTTCAGCCTGTCCGCCACCTCCTCGGCGGTCAGCCCCTCGTGCCTTCCTAGCATTTCCCGGCCGTAGCGGCTGACCATCCGGATTCTCCCGCCCGGCGCGTCGGCGATGGTGATCCCCGCAGGGACGAACTCCATGAGTGCCTCCAGGGTGCGTTTGCTTTCTTCCGCCTCGGCTTCCGCCTTCTTGCGCTCCGTGATGTCGGAGAAAATCGCCGCGAACTGCGCTGGAGCCGGGCGATAGGAGTAAACCTCATACCATCGGTCGAGGGTTGCGGATCGCTCCACGAAACGGAGGGGTTCTCCGGTCAGAGCCACATGGCCGTATTTCTCGATCCAGCTTGGCTCCAGTTCGGGCAGGACTTCCAGGACTCTTCGGCCTGAGACCTCTTCGCGTTTCAGGCCCGTGAGACGCTCGAAGGATCCATTGGCCTCAAGGAAACGATAGTCGCAGGGCCGTCCATTTTCATCCAGGATGATCTCATGGAGGGCAAACCCGTTGGTCATGTTGTCGAACAACCCCCGGTAGCGCTCTTCGCTTCGGTGAAGGGACGCTTCGCTCTCCTTGAGTTGGGAAATATCGCTCAGGGTGACGACACAACCGACAATCTCCTGCTCTTCGCTCAGGAGCGGCCCGGCATTGAGTAGGAGGTGAAAGCTCCTGTTGTCCCGGTCGAGGACCACTTCCCTGGCACTTACAAATTCACCCCGCAGGGGGCCGGACACAGTAAATTCCCCGATGTCGAAGCTGAACTTGAGCCTGAAGACGTCCCTGAAACGCTTGAAAAGCGGATTTTCGCCGCATAGCGCTTGAGCCGCCCTGCTCGCCCGGATCACTTTCCCTTCGGAATCGCAAACCACGATGGCTTCCGAGGCCTGCTCCAAAATGGAGCGGGAGAGCTTTTCCGAGGCAAGGATTTTTTCCTGCTGCTTGTGCTCCGTCAGATCGGTGACGATGGCGCAGGCCACGGCACCGTCTCCCTTCATCTTCAGGGGGCTGATGGAAAGCTGGACCGGCAAAAGGACTCCTTCCGAGGTGATCAGACTCAGCTCCCCTTTGGCTGTTGTTGCTCTCCCTTGCTCGAGAATCCTTTCATAGATTGGCTGGTCAACAGGAGCCACAAGGTTTTTCAGGGGCAATCCCACCAGTCTTTCCATGGATATTCCCACGGCATTTGCGAACTGTAGGTTGCAATAGAAGATGTCTCCTTCCACCGTCAGGGAAAGGGCGCCCTCGCTCATGGAATCGACGAAAACCCTGTACACCTGGCTCGCACCTCTCAGGGTGTACACCTTCTCCCCTTGCGGCCCCGAGACCACCAGGGCGTCCACTTCCCCTCTCCGGATGGCGGAAAGGGTCTCCTCGGCTTCATCCAGCCGGATTTGGAGGTTTTCCATTTCCAGCAGCAATTCCTTTTTGGTCTTGGCTTTCATGAGGCTCAGTTCTTGTTTTTCGTGGGTTTTATGTCAAGGCCCAGCAGAATCTTTTCTGTGTTGGACAGGTCGCCGATGAACTTTCTGAGGGGAAGAGGAAGCTTTTTGACGAGGGTCGGCGCCGCAATGATCTGTTCACCGCTCGCGAGGGAGGGCTGCTGATAAATGTCGATGATCTCCAGGTCATAGCTTCCCCGGAGGTGCTCTTGACAGATCTTCCTGAGATTTTCGATGGCACGAACCGAATTGGGCGTCATGCCCGTGACGTAGAGTTTCAAGACGTGTTTCTGATCCCGCGATTCATCCATTTTGAGCTTCCTGGTCACGGCGGATCCGTGTCTCTTGCCTTTTCTCTGCGCCATATTCCACTCTTTCCTCTTTGCTCATTTCTCGGTGTTTCGGTCAAATTTTTTCACGGGGGATTAGATCGAGTCCCACCAGAACTCTCTCCTCGTTGGACAGGTCACCGATGATTTTCCTGATGGGCGGGGGGAGCTTCCTCACCAGGGTTGGGACGGCAATGATCTGGTCTCCTGCCGCAAGTTTTGGATTTTCCAGCAGATCGACGATCTCGATGTGGTATTTTCCCGTGAGGTGCTCCTCGCAGATCCTTTTCAGGTTCGAAAAGGCGGTGACGGATTTCGGCGTCTGCCCCGCAACGTAAAGTCTCAGTTCCCAGACCTCGGTCTCCCTCTTGTTTTGGTTTTTCCTGGTTTTGGCTTTTGGTTCCATTGCCGTTTTCTCACCTCTTCCCCAGTTCTCTACGCATCTGCAAGCGCAATCCCATGGCTTGTTATGCGGAACTCCCGTATGCGGTTCGAATGGGCCGTGCCCCTGGATTTCAATATGTACAGTTTGCGGATCCGCTCGCCGCCTGACTCCATATGCTGCAAGACGATCCAGGTGTCCATCAAGGAAGAGACGGCCGTGTCCGTGTGCTCAGGAGCCCCCGCTGATTGGCTGAGACTTGTGAAAAATGTGGTGATCTGTTTGGATTTGACAAAGTCAATCAAACGGGTGATCATGGATTTTACATCCAGGGATGCACCCACGGAGATGAAGTTCGTGATGGGATCAAGAATGACGAGCGAAGGCTTCGCTTCCTCGATCCTCTTGTGAACGACGGAGAGGTGCTCTTCCAGGCCAAAGGTGGTGGGTCGGGATGCCTCGAAATGAAGAAGCCCTTTCCTGGTCCAAGGTTCCAGATCCATTCCTATGGAACCCATGTTCCTGGCAATCTCGCTCTCCGATTCTTCGAAGGCAAAATAGAGGCATGGCTCTCCCCTTTGACACGCGCTGCTGACGAGGGCCGCGGCCATGCTGGTCTTGCCGGTTCCGGGTCCTCCGGAAACCAGGACCGTGCTTCCGCGGTAGTATCCTTTTCCCTCCAGCATGTCATCGAGTTGGGGGATTCCCGACGAAACCCGCTCCCTGCCCGCTTTACGATCCACACTGAGGGAGGTGATGGGAAACACAGAGACCCCGTCCTCCCGGATGAGAAAAGGGTATTCATTGGTCCCGTGGCTCGAGCCGCGGTACTTGAGCACGCGGAGCCTTCGCGTGGAAATCTGCTCCGTGACGCGGTGATCCAGCATGATTACGCAATCCGCCACGTACTCTTCGAGTCCGTGGCGCGTCAGGGTCCTTTCCCCCCGCTCACCGGTCACCATGGCTGTCACGCCCTTGTCTTTCAGCCAGCGAAAGAGGCGGCGAAGCTCGGCACGAAGAACGAAGGTGTCGTGAAACCCCGAAAACAGCGCCTCGAGCGTGTCGAGCACGACCCGTTTCGCCCCGATGGAGTCAATGGCGTGTTCAAGCCGCACAAACAACCCTTCCAGATCATACTCGCCGGTTTCGATGATCTGGCTCCGCTCGATGAAGACGTAATCAATGACGAGTTTCTTCCGCGAGCAGAGCCGGTCCAGGTTGTAGCCGAGAGAGGAGAAGTTTTTGATCAACTCCTCGGCGTTTTCTTCGAAGGACATGTAGACGCCCGGCTCATTGAATTCAAGCGCCCCGCGGGCAAGAAACTCCATGGCGAAAACGGTCTTGCCCGCCCCTGCGCTCCCGCAGATCAGCGTGGGTCTCCCCTTGGGCAACCCGCCCCCGGTGATTTCATCGAGTCCCCTAATCCCGGTTGGAGATTTCTCCAGCCGGTTGAGCGTTTGGGTTTTCTTGGGTTGGGCCATCGCTTTTCTTCCTGTCAAGAGTGTCCATGCCCCGTATTCGGGCGCTGAAGGCAGTAATCATCGCTGAACGATCCCTGAGCCGGGAAGGAGTAAACCTTGGTTGCACGCGATGGAGGCGAGAAATGGCGGGGAGGAGATCACCACCAGCCGTTTCGCCGCCACAACATCGCTCTTTATAGCACAGAACCAAGGGCGGTTTCGAAAAAAACTTCCTCATTCCCGCATTGCCGCGCCCTGAGCGCTCCAGATTGAAAAGCCCCCCTATGTTCTCGGCGCACGGTGGTCACCCTCAAGCGCTCCGTAAGCTTGCGCTCCAGAATCAACTCCACCCAGGCAAAAGCGGTCCCCCTGATCTCAAATGCAATCCGGCTGCCGGCGCCTCCCGTGTCGGTGTGAGCTCGCTGCCCCATTGCTATGCCGCCCCTAGCAGCGCAAGCTTGCCCGCAAACGATCGGGTTTGAGAAGAAGGTCGAGGCCTTCCACCGCGCTTCGCACCACGAGGTCGCCGGCGAGGATTGCCTGCACCGCCGTGCCCTCGCCGTTCATGACACAGATCCCCAGTCTCGCCCGGCGGAGCATCGCCGTGTCGTTCCGCCCGTTGCCGAAGGCGACCGCCTGGTGCGATCCCACCTTCTCCAGGTAGTCGCCTTTCTGAAAAGCCTCGTTTCCTGCCTGGATGCGAACGATGGTCAAATCGCCGCATCCCTGCAGCACTTTTTCTGCCGTCCCATGGGTGTCGGCGGTGATCAGGTGCAGGGTGAGATAATCCTGGAGAAAGAGGAGGCGTTCACGCACACCGGGGCTCAGGTCCCCGTCGAGGGCGAGAGTACCGTTGAGATCAAAGAGCGCATGCATAAGGCGCACAGATCCCCAGCCAGAGATGTTCAGTTCCAACCCTTTAGGCTCCATGATCCCAAGTCTCCGTGCAGAGGCGTGGCACGCCCACTCTCGAGGGGCCGACCCATGTGAGCGTATGGCATTCCGCCACATGATGCAAGACCGATGGCCGGCTCGCCCTGCCCTCATGGCAGAAAAGGCCGGCCAAATCCAATTCCTGCCCAGCCCGCCAGCGTCCCCTAACTTCGCGCTTGCACGAGAATGGAGAGGGTGAGGGTAAAAAACTTCACCATTCGATGTTTTTTGTTCGATATTCGATATTCACAACGCACGATCGACTTCTAAAGCCAGCGCAAGAGCCTTCTAAAAGGGTTCAGAGGCTTCCGTCCAGTTCGTCGGCTACAGGCTTCTTACACGATCTGCAACGTTGTGCGCCTCTGAAAAGCGGTGCGCCGCAGGAAGAGCAGTGGTACCGTTCGCTCTCGGACCGCACCCACTCTACGCTGCCCTCCTCATCCCCGTGCTCGGCGACCTTTTCCCGCCAGATGGGAATGGTTCTCTTCATCACCCGCTGGCCCGTGGCGTAGCCGAACTTTTCGATCTTGCTGCACGGCCATTCGTCGCACTGGTGGCAGGAGTAAAATCCCCTGGATTTTACGCATTCGCGTATTTCGCAGACCTTGCAGCCCACATACATCTTCTCGGCCGAATCCTGCTGCATGCAGCCGAGGCATTCGGTTTCTTCGGGCTTGGTTCCGTAAAGGTTCGCCATGATGGCTCTGAATTTCTCATTGCCGTCCCTGGTGGCGAGGTACACACCGCAAAATCCGCAGTGCAACCCGCAGGGTGCCATCAGTTTCTTGTTCCTGATTTCTTCTTCGGTCCATCCTGCCATGTTGGTGTCTCCTTCTCAGGGTCATTGGATTCGGAGGGCTGAGGACCACCGGAGGGTCCATATGGCCAAGCAACCTCGCAACTTCTATTGGTGGTAGGAAATCTTTTTGGGGCTGAAGTATAGGCGAGTTCGGCTTGTGTGTCAATCCGAATGGCTCCGCATCATGTTGTGGCTGAGATTGTTGGAGGGGAAATCGAGCAGCCCCAAGCTGCTTCAGAAGAACTTCATGGGAGGGTATTTTTCCCTTGCAACACATTGCTGTTCCCCATAGAATCGACTGCGAAGCGGTAAACGGGCCTAATACGTGGGCATCTTTTCCTTGAACCGTTATCCCCTTTGCAGATCCGCAAACAGAAGATGGCTGCGTGATCTGCAATTGGAGCAGATTTTTCACACGTTACAAAGGGCAACCATCGAGATTCTTTCCATGATCTTGCACGTGAGGTCTCAACGGTGGAAGAACCGTTTTTACTTTTTTAGCTCAGGAGGTCTCTCCGTGCAGTCAGCCAGAAAAAACACAAAGGAGGTAGACGATGAAAAAGAGAGAGTGTTGGATCGGCATGATGCTTTTTGCAGTGGTACTTCTCATGGGTACAGGGTCTCTCCAGGAGGCCTCCGCTTCGGAAGAGGTCATAAAATGGAGGCTTCAGTCTGTTTTTCCCGCAGCAAGCCTTGGTTACGAGATGCTGGTCAACGATGTGATCAAGGAGATAAAGGAGAAGACCAACGGCAGGCTGACGATCACACCCTTTCCACCGGGAGCCTTGGCCAAACCCCTGGAGACCTATGACGCGGTCAGTTCGGGCGCTGTGGAAATGGCCTTTTCTACCGCGATTTACCACACCAGAAAGGTGAAGGAGGGCCTCGTGGAATTCGGGCTTCCCATGAGCTTCAAGGACCTGGAAGAGTTCTACGAGTTCTACTATGAGTACAAGGGGGGAGAGGCCTTTAAGCTGATTAGCCAAGCCTATGAGGAGAGAGGCACCCACCTGCTGGGCTTCGGTCCCACCGGCCAGTATGGCTGGATGACCAAATTTCCGGTCAAGACCCTTGAAGACCTTAAAGGGAAAAAGATGAGGAGTTTTGCCCTTTTTAGCATTCTTGTGCAGAAGTTGGGGGGAGCTCCTGTCTCCCTTCCCGGGGCCGAACAATACATGGCGCTCCAGAGGGGCACCATAGACGGCACCATCTATCCCATCTATGTGCTGGAGACTTACAAGCTCAAAGAGGTCGTGGATTATGTGATCCTCCCCTTCATCCTTACAACTCCTTCGATCAATTTTTACATCAACCTCCAGGCATGGAACAAGCTTCCCGACGAGATGAAGAAAATCGCGGAAAAGGCCTGTATGGAGAATTTCCCCGTCTATTCACGGGCCAGCAGGGACCTGGACTGGAAAAACCTCGAAATCGCCAAAAAGGAAAGAGGCCTCAAGGTCATGACCCTTCCTGACGCGGAGGTAAAAAAATTGCGCCAGGTAGCCGAATCCACATGGCCCGAGGCTAGAAAGACCGACCGATGTGAAAGGATGATGGATATGATTAGGGCGTTTCTGAAAGAAAAGGGTCACTAATCACGGTCGGATGACATGATATAGAGAAAGGGGAGCGGGGGGGATCCAAATTCCCGCGATAGGCAAGACCCGATGCCGTTTCGGGGCCGTGATTCAATTTCGGTTGTACGAAAGTCTCAGTTTCAAACCCAAAAAGGCGCCTCCGTGAACCCTTTTATCCTGCCCTGCCCCGGTGGGGCAGGGCAGGAGGGGGGGATGAGATTTATATATCCCCTTATCCGCCCAGCATTCTCTGGGGTATCCAGAGGACGAGACCGGGGAAGGCCATGACGATGGCAAGTCCGATGATCTCGAGGATGACAAAAGGGATGATGGACCTATAGATCTGCTGCATACTGATCCCTAAGGGACCGGCAAGCCCTTTCATGTAGAAGAGATTGAATCCGAAGGGCGGAGTGATATACCCGAGCTCCATATTGATGGTAAAGAGCACACCGAACCAGATGGGATCAAAACCCATCTGGGTCATCAGGGGTACGAAGACGGGCGTGCAGATCATGATGATGCCCGCCGGGTCCATAAAGAACCCCATGATGAGCAGGATGAACTGCATCCCTATCATCAGGAACCATCTGTTTACTTCCAGCCCGGTAAAGATATTGTAGACCATATCCGAGGCTCCCAGGGCGGTGTAGACATGGGAAAAGCACTTGGCCCCCAGGAGGATCCAAAGGACCATGGCGGAAAGGCGGCACGTGCGTATGAGAGATTCGTGGAGCACACCCCACGAGAACCTCCTCTTGATGAAGAGGACCATGAAGGCCCCCATGGCCCCTACGCCGGCTGCCTCTGTGGGGGTGCAGATACCCAGATAGAGGAGCCCCAGGACCAAAAGGATCAGGATGATGGGCGCGATGACCGCATAGAGGCTCCGGATCTTTTCACCCATGCTGAATCTCTCGTCCTTGGGGACCGGGGGACCGAGATGGGGCTGTATCTGGCACCGGATACCGATATAGGCTATGAAAATGAGGGATAGAAGGATGCCGGGAATGATTCCTCCCATGAAGAGCTGACCAACCGAAGTTCCGGTGAGCGAGGCATAGAGGATCATGATGACGCTTGGAGGGATGAGGATTCCTAAAGTCCCCCCCGCGGATATGCACCCCACCGCGATGAGCGGATCATAGTTTCGCTTTAGCATGGAGGGCAGCGCAATGAGACCCATGGTGACGGTAGCCACCGCACTGATGCCGGCCATGGCAGCGAAGACGGCGCAAATGGCGATGGTCCCCATGCCCAGACCGCCCCTGAGCCCCCCCATCCATCGGTACATCATCTCATAGAGATCTTCTGCGATACCGGATCGTTCCAGCACATTGGCCATGAGGATGAAGAGGGGCACGGCGATGAGGATGAAGTTCGTCCATTCGCCATAGGCCGTGGTAGCCAGAGTAAAAAGAGAGGCCGGTCCCCACTGCCAGACCATGAAAATGATGGCGGTTCCGCCGAAACAGAAAACAAGGGGAAGCCCGAGGCAGAGAAGAAACAGGAGAAGACCGAAAAGGAGAATCGTTATTAGGCTCAAGCTCATTTTTCTTTCCTTTCCACCTGAAAGAGTCCAGTCGACCGGGCTTCCTGCTCAGTGCCCGTGATCACTATCCTCAGATCCCTGATGAACTTGGCCACCCCCTGGAGCAGGATCAGTACGCCCCCGATGGGGATCACCACCATGGAGGGAAAGAGAGGCGCTTCCAGGAGGCTTTCGGAACGCTCGCCGTATTCCAGGGCCTCCAAGGCCATGCCACCGCTTTTCCAGATGAGTAAAAGGATGAAAACGAAGAAAAACACGGAGGTCAGCAGATCCACCAAGGCACGAGTCCTGAAATTGAAACGTTGATGGATGATGTCCACGTTCACATGGCTCCCGTAAAGCAAGGCGTATCCCCCGGCAAGGGCCGTATAGCCGCAGAGGATGTACTGATTGAGCTCCATGGACCATATGGTGGGTTTGTTGAAACAGTAACGGAGGATCACTTCATAGACCACAAAGATCATCATGATCAAGGCCAGGTAGGAGAGACATCTCCCCGTATACTCATTGATCTTGTCAATCACTGAAAGCGCGCGGTTGAGTTTTGTCATCTCAGCTCCTTCCCTATCTCAAAAGAAGTTAAAAATTAGGCATGAGCCCGATCTCCATCCCTCAAGCATCGTGCCCTATTCCATCATGGTTCCTTTGCTTCATTGAGGGCGAAGCATGATGATAGACTCCATCTTATTCCCCCTTATGGTTACTTACACGTGCAAGCCGAAGGTGTCAACCCTTGCTGGTTATTCAAAATAATGGACCCAAAATGCCGCCCAAGGTCTCTTTGAAAAAAAGTTGAGTTTGGTTTTATTTTGGACGCCAATGAGGAAGGGTGAAGGGTCAGACATCGAACGAGGTACCGCTCCGCAGAGAGGATGATCTGATCGGAAAGGACGGAAGGATGGTGGGGGAGTTCAAGCTCTTCAATGACTTCGTATACAGCGTTTTCCTTCATTCGGGCCACAAAGAAGATTCTGCTCTGGGTCCATCGGCCGGACAGGGTGTAATCGTTACAGCCGCGGACGAGCACGACAATGGACTCGGGGGCAAAATTCAGAAACCGCGCTACCCTTCGCTCGTGATCTCTTACTTGTGTAATGCATACGAGTCACGGCATGTAGTCATCGTGATCCGACAGCACATGCTACATTCCCCTCTCCCTTGGCCCGGCCAAAGGACCCCAGGGGAATAGATTAAGGCACAGGGAGGTGATGGTAGAGTCAAGACTGAGGAGTTTATTCTTGAAGCGAAACTTTCTCTTCCTGGAACCAACCCCTTCATCCTGAATAAAAACGGCGAATCAGGGTCCAGGACAACACCTCCTCAGGTGAACCATCCTTCTGTCTTAACGCCTTGGTAAAAAAAGCCCCTTATCTCGTCCCGGCGGCCCCTATGCCTCTTCGAACAGTCAAAGGATGTTCCTGACTTGAAAACCTTAATTGATCTGCCGACTCGAGGCGAGCCTCTTTTTTGACATCAGGATACCGGCCACAATGATTCCCAGAACCACCCCGGCAAGATCGGAGCTTCTCTCCGGGAATGCGATCAGGCATCCCGCTGCAAAGGTGGCGGATCTCAGAAAAAATCCGTCCAGCCTGCCCAGGCCCGTCATATAACCGGCCACGGCATTGCTGATGAGCCAGATTCCAACGCCGCAGGTCATGAAGGCATAGAGGATCTGCCGTAGGGTGCCATGGGCCACCAGCGCGGGGTTAAGTACGAAGAAGAACGGAAGGAAGTATTTATACAACCCAAGACGAACGGCCTGCCACGCGGTCCTGAAAAACGGGGCCCCGGCCAGGGATGCCGCGGCAAAAGAACCGAGGGCCACCGGCGGTGTAATAAAGGAGACCTCCCCCCAGTAAACGAGAAACAGGTGAACGGCTAGGGCGTAATATCCCAGCTTAACCAGGGCCGGGGCCATGACCAATGCGAGAAATATATAACAGGCCGTGATGGTCATTCCCATCCCCAGGATGAGACTGGTCAGTGCCCCCAACATAAGCAGGAGCGCGACATTTCCGCCTGCGAAGGACACGATCTCATAGGAGAAGGAATGGGCCACGCCCGTGACCATCAGTGCCCCTAGGATCATACCGACGGCGAGCAGGATGCCGGTCAATTCGGTCATGAACTTACCGGCTGCCTCCAGAAACTCGATAAAACCCCTTAGCGTAAGCCTGGTCTTTTTTTTGGCCATGGCCATGACAAAGAGGGCCAGCATGGCAATCCAAGGGGCCTCCGACTCTCTCCACAACCATACGGTATAGTATAGGAGCAGAACAAGGGCGATCAGGTACATCCAGCCTTCCTTGAGCACCTTTATGACGGACGGGCATTCTTCCCTCGGCATTCCCCGTAGTCCCGACCTGGCGGCATAGGCGTCAATTTGGAAAAAAAGCCCCATGTAGTAAAGGATTGAAGGGATGGCCGCTGCAATGATCACTTGAGTGTAAGGGATCGCAAGCATCTCGGCCATGACAAAGGCCGTGGCCCCCATGATTGGGGGCATCAGGACTCCGCCCGTTGAGGCGCAGGCCTCTACGGCCCCGGCATAGTATCCAGGGATCCCGGTCTTTTTCATGGTGGGAATGGTGAATGATCCCGTGGTCATGATATTCCCAATGACACTTCCGCTCAGACTTCCCATGAACCCGCTGGAAACGATGCTCACCTTAGCGGCCCCGCCCCTGAAATAGCCGAAAAGGGAAAGGGACAGGTTGAGAAAAAAACTGCCAGCCCCCGTATACTGAAGCGCCACCGCAAAGAGCATGAAACCTATAAGGATATTGCCCACCACCTTTGTGGGCAATCCGACGATGCTGGCATCTCCCATGGCGTGAAAGGTCATAGTCCTCCAGAATTCGAAAGAATTTCCCATTAGAAACGCCGGCATGTAGTTGGAATAAAATGGAAAGGCGGCGAAGAGCAGGCATACGCCAAAAAACATTAGGCCTGCTGTCCTCCTGGCCGCATCCAAAACCAACACCACAAGAACGAAGGATAAGAACCTTGCTGGAACCGGGGCATGCACCTGCCAGCCGCCTGTGAGGATGTCCATGCTGTGGCTGCAGAAATAGATGCTGCTGACGAGGGCGAGGCTGGCGAGCACGAAATCATACCATGGAACCTTGTCTCTCCTGGACTTCTTGGTTGCGGGGAACCAAAGAAAGACCAGAGGAAGATAGAGCCCGATCAACAAATAGTAATACCCGTTAGCACCGAAGACGACTGGGATATAGACCAGTTGAAAATTAAACAGGATGGCAGAAACAATGGCCAGAGCAGAAAATACGATCATGATCCATCTCAGGCTCCCTTTGATTTCTCGGTATTTCGTGACGGTTGTTTGTTCAGGCATACCAGCCTCCCGGGAAACACGGGGTTTTGCTCTTTTACAACAACCCATTGTCCCTGAAAATCATGGGTGAGTTGTCAGCAGGAAAGGCCTGGCTGTTCAAGGACAAAGGATCCCAATATTGAATTTGCGGCGGCCTCTTTATTCCTTAATGCGCATAAGGCATGCCAGAGCCCCGAAGGGGCCCGGCAAGAGTATTGGCGCGTCGAAAATCCTCATGAACGAGCCGAAGATGAACTGCGCTTATCAGATCAGGAGGTCCGCATTTTTCAGGGTTTCCCACCATGCAGACTTGAACTCTTCACTGCCGCTCTTCAGTTTTTTCTCTTTGGCGGTCTCCACAAACTTCTTCCAGAGTTCCATCCTGGCCGTTTGTTTGGAAATCTGTTGCTCTTGGTACTGATCGAGCTCAACGGTCCAAACCTTCTTCTCTTTTAAGAATTTCACCGTGCCCCTATGATAAGGATAGAAGGCCCCATTGGGGTCCACAGCCACCTTGTGATCCCAGTAAGGAAGATCGGCAGATTTGTCCTTATAAATACCATAGCCTTCCCAGATGCCCCTCGCATATTCGTACGTGATGTCCTCATCCAGGTTATCATAGCAGAAATAGCAATAAGGCAAGACCAAGCCAATGAAAGAAGGGTCACCACCCTTTTTCCCGGCATAGCGGTTTACCGGACCTACGCCCACCCAGGGGACAATCTCTTCCCGCCGCTTGAGCCCCTCCTTGTTATTGAGATCAAAGGGAATCCAATATATGCCGTGCGGACTCGCGGCTGTCTCCATGGGCAAGGAACCCGTGGTTCCGAAGACATACATATCGAGCTTTCCTGCCGTGACTGCCTTTGCTGCCGCACTATGACTTGCGAATTTCCTCACTTTTACGTCATCAAACGTTAAACCGGCATAGGCCAGCATGCTCTTTATATGTCTGTTTATTGCGGGGTAGCCGGGAACTTGAGGCACCCTTTTGCCCTTCAGGTCGGAAAATTTCTTGATCCCGGAATCCCCCCTGGTATAGGCCCCTACAAAGAGATTCTGTCCTCGCCAGGACATTTGTAATGGCTGCGGGCCCCAGTCAAGGGTTGCAAAATCTCCTAACCCGCGCTCAGCAAACCACCCGGATCCTCCCGTCTCGACGAGTAATTGGGCCTCCCGGTTACGGAGCGGCATCATTTTGGACACGGTGGTTCCCGATGGGAGCACCCTGGTCTTTATTCCTGTTATTTGTTCTACTCCCTCTGCGATTCCGGATGTGAATACATAGGCCATAGAACCCACCTCATGGGTGGAGATCACGACCAGTTTGGCGTCCTTACAAATACCCATTGAAGGAAAGGAAACCAAAAAAGTCAATGCCAGTACCCAACAGACCATCTTTATCCTTTTCGTCATGCGATGCCTCCTCTTTCTCTTTTTAAATTTCTTAGCCAGGATGTTGAAAAAGACTCAAATCCCCAGTGACTCACCCCCTTTCCCAAACGAAATGGCCCATGCCACCCAAACCCTCTGATGCCTATGCAAATGCAGGCGCCTATGATTCCCTTTGCCAAGCCTTTTCCGCCTGTCGTGCGGCATAAAAGGCCGGGTTCCATGTCCATGGCGCCCTTGGTGTCTTTTTAAGGGGTACCCCGCCTTTTTCCTGCCTCAGGTCTTCTCATTGACCCCATAATACAGCCCAGGCTTTTCCCCTTCAGTCCTTTATCGACAGGGAGGCTTACGGCGCTTTATCGTGACCAGGCTCAACCAAACGTGAAGGAACTCCGGGCAGCTCTCCCGGGCCGGAGCCACTTTGTCATCCTGGTTGAGAACCCGTTCCAGCAATGCATTGGCTGCCATGTTTGTATGTTTGTCGAGCTGCCCATATGTGTGGCATTGATCTTCATGAGAGAGGAAACCCTCGTGCCGGTTGCGCCGGGCCTTGTCCGCCGGGATTTTTTCTATGGTCCCAACTTTTATGGAAGGGATTTGGAACTCCCAGTCCATTCGATCCTTCCTTTCGCCCTGCTGCGGCAGCCCCATGGCCTGTCGCTACATCCTAGGTCCTATCCGCATATGGTGCGATTGCAGCTGCATGGGTTTGCCTTGAATGAGTCCGCAGCTCGGAGAGGCCGGTGTTTCCGAGCTGAGGGAGGACAGGAATCCATCAGACCGGTTCGAAATGATCCAGGTCCATGATGGTGTGGGTCGTCTTTTCGGCAAACACGGCCCTGACCTTCATTCCCACGTGGACGTCCTCGGGATCGACCCCCTGAATGATATGGGTAAGCGGCGTATCGGCGCCCTCCAATTTTATTTGCGCCAGGACATAGGGCGCCTTCCTGGGCAGGTGCCTTTCATTGTACCAGACCACGGTGAAATTGGTCACTTCTCCGTCATTTCCCAGGGTTACCCAGTTCTCATCCAGCCTTGTCCAGCAGCGTTCGCAATATTCTCGCGGAGGGACAAAAACCTTGTCGCATTTCGCACACCTAACCCCCAGAATCTGGTGATGATCCCTAAGGGCAACAATGAATCTGGATCCGATCCTCCCGGCAAAATACTGGTTGGGGAGGGCCATCTTCGCCTCCACCACAAAGCAATGTTCTCTGTTTTCCTTCTCTATGACCATGATTTCAACCCCTTCCTCGTCCTATCGATCCAGTTCAAAGTATAGAAGATCCTTAAAACGGCCCTGCGTTTCTTCCGCCCACACGGGCCGCACCCGATCCCCCTTTCTGGCCTCATCGATATCCTCTCTTCTTAGTCGATGGGCGAAGGTCTCCTGCGCCGTAGCTCCATCGAGGAGGATATAGATGGTGGCGTACGGGGTCTCTCTCACCTTGCCGGTCAGAGGATCAGGGCTGGCATAGTAGTAGACGTCGATCTCACAGATCTCCCCTTTCGGGCCTACCTCCACAAACTCCTCGACGCGGACGCGACACTGGGCACAGATCTCCCTGGGCGGAATTTGGGTCCTCCCGCACCGGGGGCACCTGTTGGCCAGGAACCTGCGCTCCCTGAAGCCCGAAAACCACCTCCCCATGACCGGCCCGGTGGCAAACCGCTGATAAATGGTGTTGACACACCTCAACGAAATGAGTTCCTCTGTTTCCGTGACACCTTTCCTCTGAACCACCGTCATGACACCCCTCCTACCAGTCCAGGTCTTTTTCGAGCATGATCAAAACCGTCCAACGGGTACCGCCGAACCCGGAGGCTAGGGCATGTTTGACTTCTTTTTTCACCTGATGCTCACCCGCATCCCCGCGCACCTGCAACGCAGCCTCGGCCACCCTGGTTGCGGCCGTAGCCCCGATGGGGTTGCTGGCGATGACTCCCCCGGACGGGTTGAGGGGGAGTTTTCCATCCAGATCAAACTCACCCGCCTCCAGCAGCCTGAAATGTTCATCTCCTTCCAGAAGCAGGAACTCACGGAGCCAATCAAGGCCCCACCAGGAAGAAGGGTCGTACATCTCAAAAATGTCAAAGTATTCCAAAGGCTTTTTAATGCCGTTACGTTCAAAGATCCGTCTGGCGGCATAGCGCATGGTAGATTCAGGCCTCACCTTTCCAAAAATGTTATAGGCCTCTTCGCGGTGGACGCTGATATGATCACGGACCCAGACAGGTCTGTCACTCATCGACCTGGCCTTTTCCTCAGAGGCAAATATGATGGCGCAGGCCCCGTCGCTTTGTGAGCAATTGTGGATGAGTCTCAGTTCTCCCACAAGGACGGGTGATGTCCCCATGAGGTGTTCGGCCTGTTCGTATTCCAGCCCCAGCCTACGGTGCGCCTTCGGATTGAGCATGGCGTGCTTGTCCATCATGATCCTGTAATGCATGGAGGCCCTTCTCGCGCGATCCGCACCGAATTCCTCGATCATGGCAGTGGCCGCGGTGTTGCTGCCCAACGCGCCTGTCTGAAGATTCCGGTGCCACAGGGGGCAGGCCATGTTGGTGATTCCGCCCGTGGTATGTCCTTCCTGGAGTTTCTCCATGCCGATGGCCATGACGGTGTCGTACCTGCCTGAGGCCACCAGGTTGTCCGCCGCACATACCAGGGTGGCGCCTGTGGTGCCACCCGTCGTGATTCGGTACTGCTGCTTGCCGCGGGCTCCCGTTCCCAGGGAATGCCAGAGATCAGGCTGGAACTGCATCTCGAAGAGCTCCATGTTGCCGTGCACCACACAGTCGATCTTTTCAATCCCCAGGCTGGCGTCCTCGAGCGCCGCACGAACGGCCTCATGGACCATCTCGGGTTGATTCTGGTGCTCTTTGTGACTGGAAAAAGCCGTCTGCCCCACACCAATGATTCCCACATGTCTGTTCTTTTTCTGTCTCTTCATCGTCCTACCTCCTCACGTCTCCAAAATGAGAACAGAATGGAACTGTCCAGCGGGCCCGGTGGTGGAATGGGCCAGTGCCTTCCTTGCACCGGGGACCTGCCTTTCCCCTGCTTCCCCCCTGAGCTGCATAACGGCCTCCGCCGCCCTGTAAAGTCCGGCAATCATGAGAGGATTCCCCGCGAGCATCCCACCGGAACGGTTCACATGGAATCTGTCGGGTCCATCCTCATCCAGGAAGCGAGCCCCGGCGCCATCCCGGCAGAAACCCAGGCCCTCCATCCACATGGGCTGCTGATAGGCATAGGCGTCCATCAGCTCCACCAGGTGGATCTCTTCTGTGGGATCCTTGATGCCTGCTTCCTCATAGGCCCATCTGGCTGCGTTCTTCAGGGAAAAATTGCTTGTAAGATCCCGATCCCCGAGAAAATAGCTGTCCATGCAATTGGCAAACCCGGCAATCCAGACTGGCCTGTCCGTAAACTCTCCGGCCCGCGCCTCCGAGCTCAAGAGCATGGCTACGGCCCCGTCTGAAACGGGATAGGCATGGAGGGTCCTGATGGGATCGCACAGCCGGGGCGAGGCCATCACCTGACCCACTTCCACCATCTCCCGGGCATTGGCATAGGGATTCTTTCCGGCCCAATGCCTGGATCGCACCACCACCCGGGCCAGATGCTCCTCCGTGACCTGTGCTCTCTCCATATAGGCCCTGGCCTGGAGGGCCGAGACGTTCAAGTAGTCGAGCCCCACCGGCCGACCATAGAAGGGATCAAATCCCAGATGGGTACAGATGTTCCGGCTTTCCGGCTGGGATTCCTTGCAGTGACCCAGAACCAGGACAAGGTCATCATGTCCCGAGAGAATAACGGACATGGCATAACCCAGGGAATTGAGTCCCTCCTGGGCCATCTTTTCTTCGCACTTGTATTGAGCGCCGAGGGCGTCTCCGACGCCCGCATCGGAGATGGTACGGGCATCGAAGACGTCATCGGAACAGCTGACGATGGTGTTGATGCCCGTATCCTCATCAAAGGTCACCCCGGTTTGGGCCTGGATCTCCTCCAGGCAATCCAGGAGCATCCCCTGAATCCGCTTGTACCATAGATCGGATACGTTCCTGTGCTGGGCCACTGCACAGATCGCAACCCTTTTACCTGCCATGAAAACCTCCTTTCTCAAGGCTCCTCTGGGCCGAACCGGCCAATCCCCTCGAATAGCCGTTACAGAATGCCCCTTCCTTGATGGCACGCAATATGGCATCCTTGTCCCTCTTGCAATCCGCCTCAATCCAACCCCGGCCGCATCCCGCCTCGGTATGGGCGTCATCCGATGCCACTTTGGGATAACAGATCTCGGGGATATCGAACTCCGGCGTATAGAATCCATGATGGGTGACCTCGACCGCATCAAATCCATAGCGCTTGTCAAGGGCCCGGATCCGTTCCCTGATGAGTTTTGGGCTCAGACCGTATTCTGCTGGATGGTTAAATATATGGAGGATCTCTTTACGGCCTTCTATCCTGTTCACATGGAAATAGCCCTTATGAAAGACTGTGAGTTCCTCTCCATAAAACATCACAAGGTCTGATTGCACGGCTTCAATAACCTCCCGGTAGTTGGGTTTCAGCAGGTGATCGTGATCCGTGAACGCAATGAAATCGAACCCCAGATCGGCATATAGGTCAGCGGCTTGCTGGGGCGTGAGGGTCCCGTCTGAACAGGTGGTGTGGATGTGTAGCTGTCCTTTTAGAGGCATGGGTAGAACGCTCGACAGGTCCGCCACAGGGACAGGCCATGGAATAAAGAGAAGGAGCCTGAAAGCACGTCACACCGGTCGTAGATCAAGTCTGAGGACCCGTTTTCACCCCCCCCCCCCGCGCGGCTGGGGATCCGTTAACTGCACATGATGTCATTGATAATCCTGCGGCCATGCATTAGATGCCTCATCATCGCCTCCGCGGCCTTGACTTCGGAGCCCTCCAGCACGGCTTTCAGAATGCGCCTGTGCTCCACGCATGCTCGATTATAGTACCCATGGAAGTCCGTCAGGGACAGAATTTCGCCTGTGGTCCGCTTGGAGAGGTCCTCCATGATCCCTACCATCACATACATGACGTTGTTGTGTGAACACCTGGCAATGGCCTTATGAAAATCCATATCTGCATTCACGAGCAGATCGGTATCTTCAGAATGCACAGCGTCTTCAAACGCTCGGAAAATCTTCTGGAGAAACATCCGGTCTCTTTCATCAGCGTTTTTTGCGGTGAGCGAGGCGATTTTGGTCTCCAGGATGATCCGAACCTCCAGCAGCTCAAGAATGGTTCTCTTTTCGAGCGACCTGCTGATCCTGACGGATTCGATGATGGTCTTCAGGAAGAAGTCCGGGCTTGGCTCTTTTACAAAGATGCCGTGCCCGGGTCGAATTTCCAGGTACCCAAGAATGTCGAGGCTGCGAATTGCCTCACGGACAGAGGGCCTCCCCACATGAAAGAGTTGAGAGAGTTCTCTTTCTGGAGGCAGCCTGTCTCCGGGTCTAAGATTTCGCTCCAGGATCATTGCCTTGAGCTGATCGCGAACCTCGTCGGAGAGGCGCTTCCTGGTCACCGGCTGTATACGATCTTTCATTTCGTGATCGAATCGATCCCCGCCCAGGCCTGAATCTATTCAGTTTGGAGGGCCTGTGGGGCGGTATGGTGGTAATACCAATTTTTTCGGAGAACATATACCCCTTACCGAGGCCTGTCAAGGAAATTCATCGGCTGGGATTGTGTGGGCCCAGGTCCCTCAAAGTTTGCAGCACGCTCCCAACCGTATCCGTATCGTCGGTAACGTGCTCATCCGGGGCGGCCCAGCCGTAAACGATAATGCCGTGATTGGTCTCCACGCGTAGGAAGACGTTGACGGTAGCCTCCACCGTCTCGTAAGCGATGGTGTAAGGTCCCGTAAGGCGCATTCTCACCGGCCAGGCATCCATCCGAGAAATCTTCATGGACCTCGCTCCGTTTCGTGGAAAGTCGGGAACACGGGATAATTGTCAGGCCAGGTTGTTTTGTCCGGCAGCCGCGTCATCTTCGAAAACCCTCTCCCTGCTCATGGCTGCCACTTGCAGGGCCTCCGGCGACCTCTTACGCCTTGAAGGAATATGGCTAGGTCATTCCCTAATCGGCAAGTGGATCAAAATCAATCCGTACTCGACCACTCCGCTGGAATCTCTTGTGTGTCAATTCGTTCCAGCGACCCCTTCTCAAGCCGGGGCTCCGGGGGCCGCAGTTGACTTCCATGCTGATTGTTGGTTATAGTTGGCTATGGCTACCGTATCCATTACCAGGGCGGAAGACGATCTTTACGCGGCCCTGACCGAGGCATTCGACGGCATTGCTGAGAGGCCAATTGCCAGGGGTGATCGTGTGCTGATCAAACCCAATCTGGTGGAGCCGCGAGAGCCCGGCAGCGGAGCCATCACCTCTCCGGGGCTTATCGAAGCAGCGGCCCGCTACTGTCTTGACTGGGGCGCGGCTAAAGTGATCATCGGGGATGGACCCAGTTACTACCAACCGGAATCACGCCTGCGGGATTGCTTTACCGGCTCGGGGGTTACCGGGATCGCCGAGCGGTTGGGTATCGAGTGGGTGCTTTTTGATGAGCATCAATATCGGACGTTCCGTGAGGTCTCCCAGTATACGCCAAGGGAGTTTAGAATTACGGAGTTTGCCTTCACCTGCGACAAACTGATCAATCTGCCGGTTCTGAAGACGCACTACCTTACCAAAGTCACGCTGGCGATGAAGAATCTGAAGGGCTGTCTGAAGCGGGAGGACAAGCCGCGCTTCCACGACCGGGAGTTGAGTCGAGCGGTGGTGGAGCTTTGTAAAATCGTGAAGCCGACCATCAATATCATCGATTGCACGGCAAAGGACATCGTCCGCCAACTGGGCACAGGATACTCACAGGAGAAAAAGGGGGGTGGAGGTCTGCTGATTGCCGGCAAAGATATCGTGGCGGTGGATGCGGTGGGCTGCGCACTTATGGGGATTGACCCGGCAGAAGTGCCTACAGTAACTCTGGGGGCTGCTGCTGGGTTGGGGGAGGCTGAGCTTCTCCGCATAGACATCGCTGGTGAGGAGTTGAGGCGGCTGAAGTTCAAGGTCAGGCTGCCGCAGGAAGAACTCCGACGGGATTTTCCCCTCCTGGAGATCATTGGAGCGGAAAAGGCGTGTAGCGGCTGTCTCATCCCCCTGCTCTCCAGCCTCACCGTTCTTCGGGAAAAGGGAAACAGATTGAGCAAGCCCCTGGCCATATGCTTAGGGAAGAAGCCGGAGGTGCCGGCGGACAAGCCTGCTTTCCTTGTGGGTGACTGTGCACTGGATGAGGATAAGGTCTATTGCAGTTGCGTGCCGGGATGCCCCCCAAGCCGTGAGGAGCTGATGGTCCGCCTTGCCGGTGCTATGCAAGGGGCGGCCAGATAAGGCCGGATCCCATTCCCAGGATGCCCTAAAGGAAGTTGTGGTAAAGAGTTCTGGAGGCGCTGTGGCTTTGCATGCTCTGTGTATACCTCATCTTCCTTCAGGACTGACAGATAAAGCGGGGTATCCAATACTGTTGAGCGGTCAATTCTGGATTAGGTTCATACAAGATAGTGTGACTCACTGCTGAATTTCAAGAGGAAACATTTTTTTTGTTTCTTCATCCGCTGGAAAAAGTGACTCTATTCGGAGTTCTTGGGTTGTTAAATCAAGAGGTGTTCCAAGCGTTGTAATAGTGGTGAAAAAGGTGGCTTTCATTGAATGTTTTTCCAGCGTCAGATACATAACTGGAAGATTATTATCAATTTGAAAATTAACTGGACCCTCACTGATCCGCAAGGGTGAAATATCCTCATACAATTCAAACAGTTCTTCATTTTGGGTTGAAACCACCTCCTCCCACAATCGAGCAAGCATAAAATGTTCTATGACGGGCCAGTCTTTAATATACTGCCGCAACCCATCTTGTGCAAAAGTAATTCGATACGCATTATCGTATTTTTTTAGAGCATTTTCCCCAATGTAGAATTTGATGATCTGATCAAATCCGGAATTAGTCATCAAAATCTTGTAACCCGTATTGACGACGAAGGCGGGGTACGGTTCATGATTTTCCAGCATGCGTTGCAAAGCCTTCCGGACGATTTCCATCTTTTGACCGTCAAACGGTTCTTCACCAAACTCAGCAGCGTACCCCGCTGCTTTCAAAAAAGCATTTCTGTGTCTGAACGGTAACTTCAACGAATTCCCTATGTTCAGAACCAAATTGCGGCTTGGCTGGGATTTGCCGGTTTCCACAAAACTCAAATGTTTAGAGGAAACACCAACGTCCAGTGCTAAATCCAACTGGCTAATTCGGTTCAATTTGCGCCAGAAACGTAAAATTTCACCTGCCGTTTCATTCTTCTTTTTATTACCCATCAAATTATGCATAAATTTTACCTCGGAGGTAATAGACTTCTTTACCTGCAACGCTTACTATACCCGGAAAGTAAATTCAACTTATTTCGAAGGGAGAAAAACTATGCGTGCATTTCGAATTTTGTTGACCATTTTTACTATAGGTACGATCGGTTACACAGGTGTTGTAATGTTCAATCATGGCTGGAACCTGCTCCCAATCTTCTTTGGCGATATGGCTGCAATGACCTGGCCCGGACAGTTCAATTTTGACTTTACATGCTTTCTGACGCTATCTGGACTATGGCTCGCTTGGCGACATCATTTCTCTCCTGGGGGACTTGCATTGGGGGTGCTGGGTTTTTTTGGCGGGATAATGGTACTCGCTCCATATCTATTTTTTGCCAGTTTCAAAGCAAATGGAGACATGAAAATATTACTTCTGGGGAAGATCAGGGCAAATAGCTAATGCCTGTTTTGTGATGACATGAACAAGGACCTTTATCCGGTCCCCTCATTACCATAGCGATTCGGTAATATCGCAATAGCGGACTATTGAAACATGTCCGGTGACGGCCACCGGACGGCGCCGATTCAAAGGCACCCGATCCCGTCCTGACAGGAACCTGTATCCCCTTCCCTCAGGGGATGCACGCGACAGGACCTTTCCGTCAAGGGGCTTGCAGATCCGCGCAGGTCCACCACTTTTACCTTGACAATCCAGATTCTAAGCGTTAATCAAAAATTTAATTAAATAAGGGTGGAAATGTCAAGTCAATCTTGATCCTTTTGTGGCCGACCCCGCCTCCCCATAATGAGGAGACGGAAGGACTTCCCCTGCATGGACCCAGGGGAGCTTATTGGCGGGACTAACCTACCTTTGAAAGGGCCGAGCCTGAAAGGGGGAATGCCCGGTAGGGGGCTGAACCCTGGGGCCTTGCGGCCCGAGGGGTCCCCTTGGTGGGGAAAGGACGATCCTTAGGCATGAAAAAACACCGGTTTTTTTATGGCTGGACCATTATCGGGGTCTCTTTCATCACCCTGGGCATCTCTTTTGGCGTCTGGTACTCCTTTTCCGTCTTCTTCGTGGCCATCCTGAAAGAATTCGGATGGAGCCGTGCGGCCACCGCAGGGGTCTTCTCCGTCTTCATGATGGTCCAGTCTGCCGTGGCCATCGGGATCGGTTCCCTCCTGGACCGGTTCGGACCGAGAAAGGTCCTCCCCATAGGCTCCCTCATCATCGTCATCGGGCTTTTGGCCTCAAGCAGGATCCATGCCCTGTGGCAGCTCTATCTCTTCTACGGGATAGTGACGGCCATGGGGATCTGCGCCATCGGTTATCCCTCCCATAGCATGTTCCTGCCCACCTGGTTCATCAGGAGACGGGGCCTCGCCATCGGGATCGCCATGGCAGGGATCGGCGTCGGCATGCAGGTCCTGGTCCCCTTTGTCCAGTACATCATCTCCCGCTGTGGCTGGCGTACGGCCTATTGCGTCCTGGCAGCCATTGTGCTGGTGATCGTGATGCCCATGAATGCCATCCTTCAACGAAAGGACCCCGCAGAGGTGGGGGCCTTGCCGGACGGGGAGACCGCGCCCCCTCCGGAGCCATCGGCCTCGGGACCTGCACCTGGGCGCAGCCCCGGGTCCCTCTCGACCCTTTGGACCCTGCGGAGCGCCTCAAAGACCCGTGGCTACTGGTTTCTCTTTCTTACCTTCTTTTTCACCCCTTTTGCCGTCCAGAGTACGCTGATACACCAGGTCGCCCACGTGGTTGACAAGGGATTCAGGGCCCAGATGGCCGCCCTGGTTTTCGGGCTGGCGGGCATAGCGGGCTCCGTCGGAAAGATCCTCTTCGGTTACCTCTCGGACAGGGTCGGACGCATCAAGGCCTTTGACCTGGCCATGGGCTGCACCTTCCTGGGTGTTTTCAGCCTCATGATCGTTCACACCTCCCGGCCCTGGCTCCTTTACGCCTACGGGATCCTCTTCGGGCTGGGGTATGGAGCCATCGCCCCCATATTTCCGGCACATGCAGCGGACCTGTTCCACGGGGCCCATTTCGGAAAGATCTACGGATCCCTGTCCATCGCAGGGGGTCTGGGTGGTGCGGCAGGGACCTGGCTGAGCGGGAAGATCTTCGATCTGACGTCCAGTTACCGCATCGCCTTCATCCTGTCCCTTTCCTCCATCGTCCTGATCACGATCCTCTTTTACCTGACATCGCCATCCCGGAGACGATAGACGGAAAGACACGCCAGAGGACTGGCACAGGGGATTTCCAAGGGGAACCGGTGATCCCCTTGCGGGGCCCTCCCCGGTTCCCGGTTCAGGACGCTTGGGCGCGCTGCATGTCAAAGGCGGAATATTCTCCGGTTACCGCCCGTGACCAGGTCACATGGGCTTTTTTGACTTGCCTGTTTTTTATCAAGATGTCGGGTTGGACATATCCCTGATACCCCGGTTTGTTTTTGAGTGCACCGCTGACACCAAAATTGGGGCAGGGATAGATCTCCAACTCTTTTGCGCCCTGGTTTTTTAAGGCCAGGATCAGGTTTTGAGGACAACCCCCGGGGCCGAGAAATGACATCATCATCAGCGATGCTCCATCGGGGATGTCAGATACGGCTTGGTCGAAGTTACTGTAAATCTTTTCCATACCCTACCTTCCAGTCTGAATCGTTACGCCCGCCGGGAAGTTCTTGCTCCGGAAGAGAGCATAGGGATCTCGGGTCTACGTGTCAAGCGGCGCGAAAGACCTTTCAGATGAACGCCGTTTTGCTCAGAGTCTATTTAAAAAATTTAGCCTGGATTTAACATTGTCCAATATCTTCTTCATTTCCTTCTTAAACGCAATTATATTTTCATCAATATATGGCTGCTTGAACGTTGTCTCCCTGTTTCTGATTTCATCAGGCATGAACTTATTTGAAGTAATTTCAAATGACATGTCTAAATGTTTACGCGTTTCTGCATCGAAGGTCTTTCTTGCACCGGTATCACATTTACGCAAGGCATGACTCAAACAGTAATATTTCGTTTTTTTCCATGGAGGTAGTCTGTCTAAGTGTTCAATGAATTCCGTTTTCAGATGGCCAGGGTGTTCCTGTTCCCCGGGTCCGATGATTAAAATGTTTCCCTCTATGAAACATCTTCCTGTTTGTGCACTACCAATGTCAGAATGAGATTCCCAACATAATCCGCCGCCGGAACCTTCGATGATCTTATAGGGGCCTAATTTGTAGAATTTGTCTCTCATCATGTCCTTGATTCTCCATAAAAAAATGGTTTGAGTCAATTTGGGATCAAAGCTTCATCATCGTCAAAGATACCTTTTTCGGCTGCCCTGTGGCAGGCAACGCAGTTGGAAAACGAACCGATCGATTCACGCTTAAACACTTCCGCGCTTATTTTATGGTGCTTTTTGCGGATATAGGGGACTTCGGTAATTCGCTTTGGTGTGGTGTCCCCGAGGCTTTTCATAATCCTAACGGACAATTTTGCCGAGCAATGATCAGCGGCATTCTCCTTAAGGTATTCGGCAATGAGCTTTTTGGACTCCGCATCAAGCTCGATCACCTCACCGAAATGTTCATCAAGTCCGGAAATGATTTTATCCCATGATCCGGAGGGCAATAGATCCGGATGGTATGTAAAATGGCAAGCGCCGCACTCCTTCTTGTATGTTGGATTAATTAGTGTTGTTCGATCGCGGTTGCCGTTGTGCTCTGAGCAATTCCGCGCCCTTTTTTGATATCGCCTTCTTTCTTTATGGCCATCATGGTCAGCCAAGGCCTGATAGAGTGCCACATTTGCCATCATTAAAAAGGTCACCGATAAAATTACATATTTTGTTATTGTGCTCATAGGATCCCCCTTCTTAGGTCGTTTTAATTCCATTGGTGTGCAAGATAAACAGAAATTCAGACTTTTTGATCGATAAGTGTTTGATTTCTCAACTTCGCATGTGAAAATGAGAAATCAGGTTTCATTGATTCCCTGAGGATGATCCAACCCCCCCTTTATTTTAAGGGGGGCAGGGGGGGATTTCACGAACATTCTGAAAATCCCCCTCGATCCCCCTTTGTCAAAGGGGGAGGTTAAGCAGTTCCTTCGCCGGAAAAGACTTTGATGAAAATGCTGCCCAAAGAAATATCCATTTTGGATAAGAGTGTTTTAATTCCAGTTCTATTCCGCATTAGATTTATTAAACGGTTTTATTCGTGAAATAGACTAGTATTTTGAGTAGTAAAAGATCTTGTTTTAAAGGTATTAACAGAGTAAAAAGAGGTTTTGGTGAAAAGGATTAGAATATGGAACTGCACAAAATGCGTAGAAATATACAAAGTTTTTAAAGTGTTGGACGACAAAAGTATGATGAACAAAAAATGATATGATATTGTCATTATAAAAAATTTTTATATTATACAGATTTACGCTACAATTTACAGATTTTAGTGTTTGCCCTGTTTCGATATTGCAGCTTCTACAGGAAGACCCACAACAACGATAATGAACCGGCAAATTTACTTTGTTTGCTCTCTTATCCTGAAGAGCGTGCGGACAGGTTTTTCCGCATAAACAGAAATCGGCCATCATACCGTTTATGAAAATACAGAAAATCAGGAACAGGGTAATTAATGTATTCAATATTTTTTGGTATTCCATCATTGTTTTTTCGATAATTGGATACTTTTTTGATTTTTCATGGTACATCAACCACCAACAATTCGTCAATGGACTTCTTATCAATCTATGATTTCGACCCCTCCCCAAATGATCAACCCAGAGCAAGGCGTTTGATATTTTCAAGGTATTGCTCAGAACGGTCAAGATAGAAAGAAAGAGCTCGAGAAAAGTTCCTCCCCAAAATTCCGTCAACAAAGAGGCGGCTAATTTCCCTCGTCTCTTTGAGGACATATTGGGAATAAACCAAAGCTCTCTTTTCGTCCGGTGACATCGTGCGAAGGCGCTTGCGCAGCTCACTCCTCGCCCGAGGCTGATACATCCAAAAATACAGGAGGTCAAGGGCGTTAATGATGATCATTTTTTCCAGGTTTCGGGCCTTGGCCTTGACTCTGCGAATAAGATCGCCTGGAGACTCAAACATTCGGAGGATGTCAGAATCCGGAAATAAGAGCTCAAGCCGCGCATAGCTATCAAACAACTGGGCGAGCTTCGTCGCATAGTCCATGGATCGCATGCGGATATTTTCGTAGCGATCGGCCACGCCCTCGATGACGCCAGCCACACAATCAGAAGCGCCCTTAGAAATGATGGCCGCCCATTTCTCTAAAATCGCGTTTATCCCTTCGGTCCCAGCTGCTGTAAGGACGCCGCCGATCGCCCAGTTTAAACCAATTGCAAGGGGTATCGACAAAATGGTTCGAAAGAAATTCCCGAAGACCGCGCCTTTAGCTAGTCCTCGGATAGCATTGTGGGTGGAAAGATACAGACCGTTTACCAGCGCCATCACGGCATAGAGGGCGTAAGGGTTGGTCGACGTCGTGATGCCGAGCATACGGTCAAGGAACGCTGTTTTGACCACATAGTCGAGCAACGGCACGGAAAAACCCGTAAAAAATAGCGAATCGCACAAACGGTCCCAGCTCACATAATCGTTCCACCTCAGAAGCGGCGAGCGTCGTAGCCCGCCACCGCCGAGGATTGACTGAAGGAGGTTGCGAAGCCCTGTTATTCCGAACCATATAAAGGCGCCACCGTATGCAAGCAACCACCACTCTTTCGTCAAGAAAAAAGTCAGGAAAGCCGGGATGAAACCGAGCGACACCTTGATCAAATTTTTAACATCACTCTTGAGATATCTCCACGAAATGCCCTTCAATGGTTTTGAGTTCTCGGCGCTATAAGACAGCCCATCGATGGTCTCCTCCTTAAATCCGCCCAGGGCCGCCAGATTGTCGCCATTCCCTATTGCGACGGAATTCGTTTCCATCACCCAACCGCTCACGGACTTGTTGCCAAACCGAGTGAAACCTGGGATGGACTGAACCAAACGGATAACTCCATCCAGAAAGGCGCTGTGGTCAGCAGCGGATCGATATGTCCGCTGAAATTGAACCGTTGCCCTCACAGGCATCAACTGGTTGGAAGGCCCTCCGGATCGCTCTATTTCCTTCTGTGCTCGCCGGGGCAAGGTCTCCTTCACAACCAGACCCATACCGTGCTGGTGATGGGATCGGCCTGATGAATCGCTGCCAATTCTTGCTTTGAGGGGGGCCCCTTTATAGAAAGATTGGAATACCCCGATTTCTCTAAGAATCTTGCGAAATTTATCTATCCTCTCGCCCTTCTCCGCGTATTGTGAACCTTCGAGGCGCTCTATAATCCCTCGAACAATTCGCTTCATCTTGATGACATTTTTTTCATTGATGGCTCTTTGGAGTTCATTAATTTCAGCAATATGGGATGCCCTACCGGTGTCATAGTCTTTCAGATTGAAAAGTTCCAGATGGGTAATCATGCCGCCACAGTCATAGAGGATTTCGAGGACATCCTCCACGTTCAGGCCGGTCAGGTTGAGGGTGATTCGGTAGCCGGAATGAAGTTGTTTCAATCGGTCAACCAGCGCGCGGGGCGACAATTTCAAAAGTTCGGGTTCATCCTCTCCATCCGTAGGAATATTAGGGTCTGGAACATTGGGGTTTTTCGCCGGACGCAGGTACTGCTCGACAATGGCTTCCGAGTCGAGCTTCCGAATTTCGTCTGCCAATTTGGCCATTTTCAGACGTTCCTCAGGCGCAGCTTCGAAATGAGGTGATCTCAACTCCTCAATCCTGGTTTTCAAGCCGGGCCACATATGCGTATGGATGAATTCAGCCAGATGGAGAAGGGATGCCTGGCCGGTACCGACAAAAGCAAGGAAGGCAGACTGCTCAAGGGGTTCAAGGTGGACTCCGTAAATCTCGCTCACTTCAAGACGGCGCTTGATATTGAATTCCCGGAGGACATCAAAGACATAGCGTTCTTGAAATTCAGAGACTTTGCGTCCCTTGTTCATAAATTCCCTTATACCTGGTTGTGCGAGGAAATGGAGAAAATCCTGTGTATCCGTGAATCCTCGTGGGACCCAGATAAAACGCACATACCGGCCACGGAATCTGGCTGAGAAGGAAACTCCGATACGAACTGCAATGCCCATTATCTCGGCGGCTTGTAGGAGTTCTTCAGCGGCTTCGGGCGGAACGAAGTTGTAGTAGATCACTGTCAAACGGCGGATGCCTTTAATCCAAGCGTCTGTGATCAAGTGGGATGGAGATTTGCGTCCTTTTGTTCGAGCGTCATGAACATGGTCGTCAAAGGCGATTTGGTTCCATTCCTCGGGCATTTCAAGAAGATGATACTGGCGCAGAAAGCTGCGAATGACATGCGGTTTTCCAGATGTCGCGATATGGAAATCCCTGGCCAGCTTAAGCTGTCGCCCGTAGTCTCCATGGCTTCGCACCAGTTCTTTCATGATTTGTAGCAATATGCGGCCCGTGTTATTCCGCATAGGACTCCGCGTCACATTCAAAATCTCACCCTTTAGGGAGCGCAAGGCACTGGTGCGATCCCTTGCCTTGCCCACGTCGAGAGAGTCCAGTAAATGAAGCACCGCGTAGGCGATGCGAAGACCTTGCGGGGCAACCATTTCCTTAATGCCGTGTGGATGGAGATAGGGATCGAGGAGCTTTTTGAGGTATTTCAGCTTGTTGTTTGGATCACAAACATCATTGACAATGCTCAAAAGTTCATGATCCCTTTTGTCAAAGAGAATCTTAGTCATGGCCCATAGCCCTACAACGATACTTATTATCCCGTCATTCCGGCGAAAGCCGGAATCCAGTCACAGATGTGAGGAATCTGACCAATTCCATTGTCTTCCCATACTCAGAGTCCTGGATGCCCCCGTATCAAGTGCGGGGCAGGCTTATCAAGTCCGGCTGACGGCGTGCCGAATGCGGCGCCACTGGTAAGTTACGTTGTAGGGATAGTTTCGTAAAACAAGTTTGGGAATCGCGACCGTGAACTGTTCCCCATCCCTTAAAAGCTTGTGGAAGGAAGCTGATCAGCTATCATCGGTATCTCGTAACCGTTCAGGGGTTCAAGCTTCACACGCACCGCAAGTTTCCCGCAGCGCCAGCGCTTGCGCGGCGTGTGCACTGCACGCCGTTCAGGGTTATCTTTCTTTGGCTGACTTATCCTTCTTTGCGAGGCCATAAATCCATAAACCTTGCAAGTCGGCTCTAAGCCCGGCTGCCATGCCTCAAAATATCCTCGAATCGTTCCATTCGCATGGACTCTCCTCTCAGAACGAATGCGTCAAAGGTCCAGATTTGAAGTAAACCCCCTAGCTCCAACCTTGAATCCTGAACCTTGAACCGGTGAACGATTACACCTGAGATAAGACTTCTCGATCTGTAAGAGCCCCCAAAGAGAGCATCGATTCGTGCTCCCGAGATGTTATCCTTCTTGGTTGCCGCCTCAGAACAATTCCATCTCCTTCAGATCGGGTGATATGATCAATTTCGGCTCGGTAATTTCCTGTACCTCTTCAACGGTCCAGCCAGGAAGAGCCTCCCTCAAGACAAGTCCATCATCCGTCACGTCAATAACCGCCACATCCGTGATGATAATATCAACACATCGGGGCGCGGTTAGGGGTAAGGTACACCTTTTGAGAATTTTCGGTTGACCCTTCTTTGTGGTGTGGGTCATGGCCACAATGACTCTCCTGGCCCCAATGGGCATATCCATGGCCCCGCCGATGTTCCCGATGGATACGTTGGGATCCGCAGACCAGTTGGCCAGGTCTCCCTTTTCCGAGACCTGAAGGGCGCCAAGGACGGTTGTGCTTACCCTTCCCAACCGAATGGCGTCAAAGGCCTCTGCGATATCAAAAATGCTCATGCCGGGTTTGGGAAGGATATATTGGCCTCCCGCATTGATCAGATTGTAGTCCATGAGCTCTGATTCATCCGGGGTCAGGACTTTTCCGTAAGCAAGGGCGCCATTTTCGCTGTGGAAAAAGATCTCCTTTTCCGGTGAGATGAAATTCGGCACCATACTGCCCATACCAAAGCCCAAATTTACATATTCCCCGTGCTCGAGCTCCTTGGCCACCCTCCTGGCGATGCCTTCCTCATTGAGGCGATCCTTCATTTTAGACCTCCCTCTGGAACCTCGACGATACGGTCCACATAGATTCCCGGCGTGATAATCCGCTCGGCGTCCAGTTCCCCCACCTCGACAATTTCATCCACCTCGGCTATGGTGATATCGCAGGCCTTGGCGATGAGGGGGTTAAAACAGCGGGCCGTTCCTTTGTAGATCAGGTTTCCCATCTTATCCGCCTTAAGGGCGCGGACAAAGCCGAAATCGGCTCTTATGGGATACTCCAACAAATACTCCTTGCCGTTGATCACCCGCTTCTCCCTGCCTTTTTCATGAACGGTGCCCACGCCCACGGGGCTGTAAAAGGCGCCGACACCCGTTCCGCCGGCCCTTAACCTGTGAGCGTATATGCCCAGGGGTATCATCTCCACCTCCACTTCTCCGGCAAGGGCCGCGTGTTCAAAGGCGGAATATTCTCCGGTTACCGCCCGTGACCAGGTCACGTGGGCCTTTTTGACCTGCCTGTTTTTGATCAAGATGTCGGGTTGGACATATCCCTGATACCCCGGTTTGTTTTTGAGCGCACCGCTGACACCAAAATTGGGGCAGGGATAGATATCCAACTCCTTTGCGCCCTGGTTTTTTAAAGCCAGGATCAGGTTTTGAGGACAACCCCCGGGGCCGAGAAATGACATCATCATCAGCGATGCTCCATCAGGGATGTCGGATACGGCTTGGTCGAAGTTGCTGTAGATCTTTTCCATACCCTACCTTCCAGTCTGAATCGTTACGCCCGCCGGGAAGTTCTTGCTCTGGAGGAGAGCATAGGGATTTCGGGTCTTCGTGTCAAGCGGCGCCGAAGACACGGGAGGGGAAAAGAATTGACGTTGTCATCGAGGCCGACAAGTGATATTGAAGGACGGTGTTTGAAGAAAACCCGAAGAAAACGATCCCATATGCCCAACTTGCGGACATAGTCGGATTTCCGGCTATGTCCGTGCCGCTTTTCTGGAAGGGGAAAGGTTTGCCGGCGGGCGTTCAGTTCTTTGGGCGCTTCGATAACGAGGCTCCCCTGTTCCCTCTCGTCTCCCAGCTCACCCCTGGGATCAGGGGCGACCCGGGTAAGGGATATTTCCTGACGAACCCATGAAAAAATCAGATGCAACCGGTTCCCCAATCAAGCAATCTGCGCTGGTGATCGCCACGTTGACTTCTTTCATGACCCCTTTCGTGGGATCTTCCATCAATCTCGCACTTCCGGACATCCAGAAGACATTCCAGATGAACGCCGTGTTGCTCAGTTGGGTCGCCACCTCCTATCTCCTTGCCGCGGCCATCTTCCTGGTCCCCTTTGGCAGGCTTGCAGACATCTACGGCAGGAAAAGAATTTTTCTTTACGGCATCTTGACTTTGAGCATTTCCTCCTTTTTATGCGGCGCTTCGGTCTCGGCTTCCGTGCTGATTTTGTTCAGGATTTTTCAGGGGATGGGAAGTGCCATGATTTTCGCCACCGGAATCGCCATTCTCACCTCCGTTTTCCCTCCGGAGGAGAGGGGGAAAGCCCTCGGAATCAACGTGGCGGCCGTCTATACCGGACTTTCTCTTGGACCTCTTTTGGGCGGCCTCTTGACCCAGCATCTCACCTGGAGGAGTGTTTTTCTCGTCAATGTCCCCTTCGGTGTTGCAGTCATTGTGCTGGTGCTGTGGAAACTGAAGGCCGAGTGGGCCTGGGCAAGGGGGGAGCGCTTTGACCTCGCCGGCGCCGGCATTTACGGACTGGCACTTGTGGCGATCATGCTTGGCATCTCGCGTCTTCCGTCCATGATGGGTCTGTGGATGATTCTCCTTGGGTTCTCGGGAATGTGGATATTCGTCAAATGGGAGCTGAGGGTGAAACACCCGGTCTTCGACATGACGCTTCTCGGCAGCAACAGGGCGTTTGCCTTCTCCTGTCTGGCCGCGCTGATCCATTACAGCGCCACATTCGCGGTCACTTTTCTTTTGAGTCTGTACTTGCAGTATGTCAGAGGTGCGAGCCCCCAGGGGGCCGGGTCCATTTTGATCGCCCAGCCGATCGTGATGGCCTTGTTCTCGCCTGTTGCGGGCAGGCTTTCGGACAGAATTGAACCGCGAATTGTCGCCTCGCTGGGCATGAGCCTCACAACGCTGGGGCTCTGTCCCTTCATCTTGATCAACGAGAATACAAGCGTTCACTATGTGATCGGCAGTTTGATGATCCTCGGGTTCGGGTTTGCGCTGTTTTCCTCCCCGAACACGAACGCCATCATGGGCTCCGTTGAAAAGAAGTTCTACGGCCTGGCGTCAGGTTCAGTGGGCACTATGCGCTTGCTCGGCATGGTCATCAGTATGGGTATTGTCACCTTCATCTTCACCCTTTGGATGGGGCGGGTGCAGATCACGCCGGAACTCCATCCGGTTTTTGTAAAGTGCCTGCGGGTGGCATTCGTGGTTTTTTCCTTTCTCTGCTTCTGCGGGATCTTTGCCTCCCTGGCCAGAGGCCGGGTTCGAAGGAAACCCGAAGCGTGATGTCCCTTCTTTGATAAGGGAAGCTCCCCACTTCCCTTGTAACATCAAGGTATTATTTCACTGCATTTCCTCGATTCTTTTCACCACGGAACGTGCTGACTCGGCACACCCCCCGACTCCGTACATCCCCGGCGGTTTCACGCTGTCACCCACATTGAAGAGATTGGGGAGGGAGGTATCCGGCGTAGCGTCATAGCCCGGTCTTGCGTGGTAGCCGGGCCAGGCCTTCCTGAAGCTTCTCATGAGCCAGCCGGTGGCATACTTGTCGAAATCGGGGGGTAGCGAATGGGAAACTCCAGGCCTAGCTCGTTAAAGATCCCCTCCAGGGCTCCCTTCCCTTCGATGGAGAAGGCCCCGGTGCTCAGGGTATATCCATTGTGGTTCAGGGAAGAAAACCTGCTTCCGATGAAGGGGAGCCTCTCGAGGACCAGGACTCGATAGGACCGGGCTTTGGCAAGCAGGGCTCCCGCGCAAAGGCCGCCGGCTCCTGAACCGATGATGATCACGTCGAAGTGTCTCACGACTCCTCTCCTTCCTTCAAAACCAGGGCCTCGACCGGGCAATACTCGATACAAGTCAAGCACAAAACACAGCGGTCCCTGTCCAGCTCCGTCTCACCCCATTCCGTCTTCAAGGCTTCGAACTCACAGATCAGGGTACACTGACCGCAGCCCACGCACCGCTCTTCAATGACTTTTAGATGCTCCATCCAAGGCCTCCCCTGGAAGGTATGGGGCCACAGTATCTTGACCGACCTGGCGGCTCATTCCCCTCCCAGACCCCTGGGCCCTCCGATCAGAAAGAACCGGGTCTCAGGTCTTCGGAAACCCCTTAGTCCAATTGGAATCAGAACTAATCCCCCTTCAAGAGTAAAACTCACATCGGTCAGGGCCTAAACGTTAGGAAGACTCAAAGAGATATTCTCAAAGGAAACCATACGATCTGTTTCACGAATCACAAACGCCATCCATTCGGTTTGTGCTTTTTTGTCCTGCCAGTGTATCCCCAACGGCATTCGCGTTCCAAGAAATAGAGCGAAAACGGCCGAGAGCTCAGCTCAGCCCAGTGGTAGCCAGGAGCGGATTGAAAAGGTCATCCCTCGTGATGGAAAATGAAACGCTCCCCCATTGGCGAGGACTCGGGAATTGTGATGACGAGCGGTATCTCTCCTGGGGCACGACTATAGGGGAACCGAGATTTCCGTCTCAAGGAGGAATCCACCGAAGGATATTGAGCATTGGAGGCGCCGGAAGAAGCGTTCCCGCAACTCTCCGGTTGCACAAGAATCCCATGAAATGCATATTGCAGCCTCTTCCACCGTCTGCTGGAAAGGCGAGGGGAAAAGGAGGGGCGGAAAACGGCGGAAGCTCTTTTTTGGGCATTGCCTTCCGTCAGTAAAAAATCTTGATGAAACCCTTCGGTTCTACTATGCTTCGTCATGCCGAGTTGAAGTTCCAGCCTACTCGAGGAAAACATTCGTGGGTTTGCGGCGCAGGCTTTCAGGGGCGAGGGGCTTGTGTGATCCGGAGGGAAAGGGCACCCCGTGAACCTGGAGGCGTGGTCCGCCGAGCCCATCCGGCGGTAAAAGGATGGAGGTCCGGCGGCCCGGGGCAGATTTGGCCCGGCCCTTGGGGAGCTCCCCCATGAAATTTTGGCAGGGCGAAAGAAAATCGGGTTTAGTTCGGGGCGGAATGGACTCTATCGTTAGGAAGTCCCTGCGCTTTGCACCTTGAACGGATAGTGCTTGAACCTATTTCCAGAGGATTGGAAAGGAGGAGATGATGGATTACCAAACCCTTCTCGTGCAAAAGGAAGGCGGGCTTTTCATCGTAACCCTGAACCGGCCGGAGCGACTCAATGCCATCAATTACGAGCTGGCCGTGGAGATGGATCACCTGCTCGAGCAGATCGGGGAAGACCCTGAAGCGAGAACCGTGATCCTTACCGGCGCGGGTCGAGGCTTCTGCGCGGGGGCGGATATCAAGGACATGACCGATCCCGATGCCAAAAGGCTTCCCATCGACAGGCCCTATACCTTTTTTAACAGGCTGGAGGACCTTCCAAAGCCCGTTATTGCAGCCATTAACGGTCCATGTAACGGCGGTGGGCTGGAGTTGACCCTCTGCTGTGACTTCCGTATCGCCTCTGAAGCAGCGAGTTTCGGACTGGGGGAGGTAAAGCTCGGCTTGATGCCCGCAGCCGGTGGTACCGTGAGGTTGCCGAGGCTCATCGGTCCGGGCAGAGCCAAAGAATTTCTCTATTTCGGGGACCGGATCGATGGCAAGGAAGCCCTTCGAATCGGACTGGTGAACAGGACCGTTTCCCCGGACCAGTTGATGACAGAGGCTAGAAAATGGGCTCTGGAGCTGGCGGAAAGACCCCCTCTTTCGCTGAAGATGATCAAGTCGTCGGTGAATCGTGGCATGCAGATCGACGTGATGGCTGCTCTGGAGTTCGAGGGCAGGTGCGCCACAATTCTAAGGAAGAGCGAGGATGCCAGAGAGGGAGCGCGCGCTTTTGTGGAAAAGCGCAAGGCGGTTTTCAAGGGACGGTAGGGATTGCTTCGGCACCTCCCTGTCAGCACGGGGTGTTCTGGAACACAACGGGATCGCGGCAGTATGCGTCTCGCATCGTGATGTCGATCTGCCCAAGGATCTCCAAGTCCTCGATGACGGCAGGTCGATCCAGCCCAAAGAGGTGTTTTCAGACAGCAACACCGTTCCCTTGCGCCTGGAGATTCAACCGCTTGGCCGGGCGGAGTCGAAATCGGTGCATTTTATTGGTTGTTTAACGGCTGCCGAATATGATAATCAAACAATCGGTCCTATGAGGTTTGTGAAGCCTCTCAGTGGTGATGACCATCCCGTGAATTCGAAAGAAGAGGAGGAGTGTACGAATGGAGAAGATGCTTAAGGACAGAGTTGCAATTATCACAGGATCTGGAAGAGGTATAGGACGGGCTGCCGCTCTGATGTTCGCCCAGGAAGGGGCCAAAGTTGTGGTCAGTGATATTGATCCTGAGCCGGCCAATGAAACGGTGAACGATATTAAAAAGGCGGGAGGACAAGCCATTGCCTATCCCGGGGATGTGACAGCCGAGGGGTTTGCCGAGGGAATTGTCAAGGCTGCCGTGGATCAGTGGGCCGCCCTTCATATCATCGTGAACAACGCCGGGTACACGTGGGATGCGGTGGTTCACAAGATGACCGATAAACAGTGGGATGCCATGATGGATGTGCACGTGAAGGCTCCCTTCAAAATTCTCCGTGCGGCGGCTCCCTATTTCCGCGACGCTGCCAAGAAAGAGAAGGAGGAAGGGAAGAAGGTGGCCCGGAAGATCGTCAACATCTCCTCCATGGCCGGTACGGGAGGCAATGCGGGCCAGGCCAACTATTCTGCGGCCAAATCCGCTATCCTGGGACTGACCAAGACCATGGCCAAGGAGTGGGGCCAGTTTGACGTGCAGTGTAACGCCATCGCTTACGGCTGGATCGACACGCGGCTCACCAAGGCCAAGGAGGGGACTCAGCCCCTTGACAGAGAAGGCGAGAAGGTTGCGATCGGAATCCCTGACGCCCAGCGACAGATGATGAAGATGATCATCCCTCTGGGCAGGCCTGGAACCCCGGACGAAGCGGCGGCCCCTATTCTTTTCTTTGCGTCGCCCCTGTCCGATTACGTGTCCGGACAGGTGCTGCTGGTCTCCGGAGGCTATTGATCACGCAGGAGGCTTGTTTCTGCCCCTGAACCTCGCCCTCTCCGCCGAGACGGAGAGGGCAGGGCGAGGGAGGGGAGTAGGGATTTCTCTGCCCCCCTCTTCGAGATAGAATTAAGGGCCGGGTCTGAAAATGAGCCACAGAACTCCCCTCGAAATTCGAAATCTTCAACTGCACTTTGGGGGTCTTACCGCCCTCATGGACGTAACTTTCAACTTAAACGACAATGAATTGCTCGCCATCATCGGGCCCAACGGGGCCGGCAAGACGTGCGTGCTCAACTGCATTTCCGGTTATTATCGCCCTCAGGCCGGGGAGATCCGCTTCGAGGGAGTTTCCATCAACAGCCTGCCCGTTCATCGCCGGGCTGCGATTGGCATTGCCCGGACATTTCAGAATGTGGCCCTTTTCGACGGTCTGACGACTCTGGAGAATATCATGGCGGCCCGCCATATCCGGCTCAGGCCCAATGCGCTCACCGGAGCCCTTTACTTCGGGCGTGAACTCAAGAAAGAAACCCAAAACAGACGCATCGTGGAAGAGATTATCGACTTTCTGGAAATCCAACCCATCCGGAAAAAGGTGGTAGGAAGCCTACCTTATGGCTTGCGCAAGCGTGTGGAAATGGCCCGCGCCCTGGCCATGGAGCCGAAGCTATTGCTGCTGGACGAACCCATGGCCGGAATGAACCTGGAAGAAAAGGAGGACATGGCACGGTTCATTATCGATGTGTACGAAGAGAAGCGGGTCTCCATCATCCTCATCGAGCACGACATGGAACTGGTCATGGATATTGCGGATCGAATCGTGGTGCTCGATTTCGGCCGACTCATAGCCGACGGTTCCCCTAAAGAGATTGCCCTGAACCCCAGGGTGATTCGTGCGTACCTGGGGGAAGAATAGAGAAATCCGTGAAAACGGCTACAAACCGTGAGTGGCTTATGGAAACACTAGACACCCTGCCCAAATATCTTGTCCGCAATTATCGCCAGTGGGGCGACCGGACCGCCATTCGTAAGAAGAAGTACGGCATCTGGAACGAATACACCTGGGAGGAGCACTACCAGAGCGTCAAATGGTTTGCCCTGGGGTTAATCAGCCTGGGCCTGGAGAAGGGGGACAAGGTGTCCATTTTGGGCGACTCGGACCCGGAATGGACCTGGGCGCAGTTTGCGGCCATGGCCGCCGGAGGAATCGTGGTCGGGGTCTTCACCGACTCCCTCCCCGAGGAAGTGAAATACATCGTGGAGCATTCCGACTCAAAGTTCCTGCTGGCCCATGACCAGGAGCAAGTGGACAAGGCCCTGGTCATCAAGGATGATCTACCCCTGTTGAAGAAGGTGATTTACTGGGAGCCAAAGGGGATGAGGAATTACGACGACCCCGTGCTGTCCTACTTCTACGATGTCATCGAAGTGGGGCGGGCATTTGAAAGGGAACGTCCCGATTCTTTTGAACGTATTGTGGCCGAGGGCTCCGGGGATGATGTGGCCATGATCTATTACACTTCGGGAACCACGGGACTCCCGAAAGGGGCCATTCGTACGCAGAAATCCCTCTTGAATACGATGCGGGGAGCCTTCAACATTTTGCCCGGAAAAGAGGAGGACGATTATGTGGCCGTGGTACCCCCCGCGTGGATCGCTGCTCTCATGGGAGAGGCAGGACACCTTCTCAATGGGGTGATCATGAACTACCCCGAAAAGCCCGAGACCGCCATGGAAGATCTGCGGGAAATTTCTCCCGTCATCAGCGGAGGCGGGCCACGGGTATGGGAAGGCATGGTTTCTCTGATCCAGTCAAAAATCATCGATGCCAATGTGATCACCCGAGCGCTTTATAAGTTGTTTCTGCCGGTAGGGTATCGAGTGGCGGATCTCCATCTGAAGGGAAAAAGGAGTTCTTTGTGGGAAGCCCTGGGTACGGTCGCCGATTTTCTGGTGTTTGCCCCGCTCAGAAACCAGCTCGGCTTTCGGAAAACCAGACATTATTTTACGGGTTCCGCAGCCATCAGTCCCGACACTTTCCGATACTTCCATGCGATCGGCTGCCCGATTCGACAGTTCTACGGAAGCACGGAAGCGGGGTCGGTTTGTGGCCATCAGGGGGATGAGACAAATATCCGGTTCGAAACCATCGGCCCGCCTCTGCCGGAAGTGGAAGTCCGCATCTCCCGCGAAGGTGAAATCCAGGTAAGGGGCGAAGGGCTCTTTTCAGGCTACCACAAGAATCCCAAGGGCACGGTTGAGGCCATGGTTGACGGCTGGTTCCGGACGGGTGACGCGGGCTACATCAGCGAAGAGGGGCATATCATTTATGTGGATCGATTGTCTGAGCTTGGCCGGCTGGCCAACGGCGCCAGGTATTCACCCCAGTACATCGAAGGCAGCTTTCGCTTCAGCCCTTACCTGCGAGAGGCCGTTGCTGTGGGGGGCGAAAAACGACCCTACCTGACCGCCATCCTGAATATCGACTACGACAACGTGGGACGGTGGGCGGAGAAGAACCGAATCCCCTATACCACGTATCTGGATCTCTCGCAGAAGCAAGAAGTGGCCAATCTGATCATGGAAGATGTGAGAAGGGTGAACAAAGTTTTACCGGAGGAAGCGAGGATACGAAAATTCGCCTTGCTTCACAAGGAGATCGACGCGGACGAAGCGGAGTTGACGAGGACCAGGAAATTAAGGAGAAAGCTCTTCGAGGAAAGGTACAGGAGTCTCATCGAAGGACTGTACTCGGAAGTGGATTCGGTCCCTGTGGAGGCCGCCGTCACTTACAGGGACGGGAGAAAAGGGACCGTAAGAACAGCCCTGAGAATCTGGAAAGCGGAGTGAGGTCCAACCATGGTGGTTTTCTTCCAGCACGCGGTTTCGGGTTTGATGGTGGGAGCCATCTACGGACTGGTGGCCGTTGGGTTTGTCATCATTGTGAAATCCAGTGAAGTCTTCAACTTCGCCCAGGGGGAATTGCTGATTCTGGGGGCATTTCTCTGTTGGTCCCTGATCTTTCAATTCAGCCTGCCTGCCTGGTTGGCGGTGTTGATCACCCTGGCGCTGGCCGGCTTGTTTGGAATGGCTGTGGAGCGTTTCCCTCTGAGACCCATGATCGGCCAGCCTTTATTCGCTATCATCATGGTGACTCTCACCGTGGGGCTTTGTCTGCGCGGTCTGCTGACGGCCGTCTGGGGGGGGATGTCCTGGCGCGTGTTCAAGCCTGCCTTGCTCCCGCCGGAGCCTCTTACCATCGGTGGGTTGAATCTATCACAGCAGCACATTTACGGGTTTTTCATCGCCATCCTGGTGGTGGTGGGCCTGTCTCTTTTTTTCAAGTATACGAGGGCCGGTCTCGCCATGAGGATCGTGGCGGAAGACCACCAGGTAGCCCAGGCCATGGGGATCTCTGTTCGAGGAGTTTTCAGGATCACCTGGGCCATGAGTGCGATCCTGGCGGCCGTCGGTGGCATCCTGCTGGGAAGCATCAACGGGATCAACATTCCTCTGGCCAATATCGGGCTCAAAGCCATTCCGGCCGCTCTGATCGGCGGGCTACAGTCCATTCCAGGCGCTGTGGTGGGAGGGCTGCTCATCGGCCTGCTGGAAGGACTTTCCAGCGGGTACATCGGACACGGATTCCAGGACGTGGCCGCATATATTGTCATGATCGTCGTACTGATTTTTTGGCCCCATGGGTTCTTCGGCCTGGAAAGAATCGAGAGGGTTTAAGTCATGCCTCTGCCGTCGGGAATTTACAATGTCACCTACAAGAAGGATATGGCCGTGTTTCGCACGTGGGACCACTGGGCCTGGCTGATCGGGCTTCTTGTGTTTCTCGCCCTGGTTCCAGCCTTTGCGAACCGATCACAGCTCAATATCCTCCTTACCATGGCTTGCACCATCATCGCGGTTCATGGTCTGAACCTGCTCACCGGGTTCTGCGGCCAAATCTCCATCGGCCATTCGGCTTTCATGGCTGTAGGAGCATATACGTCTGCAGCGCTGTGCAACGAACTCGGTTTTTCCTTCTGGATCAGTATGCCTCTCGGCGGCCTTGCCGCGGGCATCGTCGGCCTACTTTTCGGCGCCCCTTCACTGCGGGTAAAGGGTCTCTACCTCGCCATAACGACCCTGGGGGCACAGTTTATTATCATCTACGTCATCATGCACCTACCCAGTATCACCGGCGGGGTTCGATCCCTTGACGTTCCTCCTCCGGCGATTTTCGGATTCCAAGTCGACTCCGATCACAGGTACTATTACCTCGCCATGACGGCGTGTGTCGTGGTGACCTACTTTGTCAAGAACATCGCCAGGACCGGTGTGGGACGGGCCTGGGTCGCAATCAGGGATAACGACCTTGCAGCCGAAGGCATGGGGATCAGCCTGTTCTATTACAAAATGCTGGCCTTCTTCATCGGTTGCTTTTTCGCAGGCATCTCAGGATCCATTTATGCGCACTATTTGCAGACCATCAATATCGAGTATTTCAGCCTCATGGACTCGGTCTGGTATCTGGGCATGTTGATCGTAGGCGGCCTCGGCCATATCCTGGGAGCCATCTTCGGAGTGGTCTTCATCGTTTTGTTAAGGGAATGGGTGATGAAGGTGGCGCCACTGACCAGTAAGACTCTGCCTTTTCTCGGGGTGGAGTTTGGTGCGGCTATGGGATTGTTGGTCATGGGCCTGGTGATCATGCTCTTCCTGGTATTCGAACCACGAGGGCTGGCTCATCGCTGGGAGATCATCAAAACAAAGTTCCGACTCTATCCTTTCCCCTACTAACCCCTCTCAGAGAGACAGGAAAAGGATGGATCTGCGGTAGAGGCCATATCCGTATTCACTTTAGACCAAAGGAGGGATTCCAAAATGAAAAGAAATCATTTGGGGCTCGCGTGGGTACTTGTGGCTGCTCTGCTTGTGGTTGTCCCGCTTTTTGGCGGACTGACTGCGCAGGCAGCCGAACCAAAACCAATCAAATTCGGCCACCTGGGGGAATGGACGGGGCCTGCCGGGAGGACATGCGGTCCCCCCGGGGACGCCTTCATTGCGTACTTCCACGAGTATGTGAACAAGGAAAAGGGGGGAATCCCTTATCTGGATCCCAAAACGGGCAAGGAAATGGGCAAGGTCAAGGTGGAGGTCCTCTATGCGGACTGCCGTTACGAGCTCCCGCTTTTCAAGAGCGCCTACCGGGATTTTCTGGACAAGGGGGTCGTGCTTTGTCACAGTACCTCATCCCCGGCGCTGGAAGGGCTAAAAAAGGACTTCAAGCGGGACCGGATGCCATGCTTTCAGACCTCATCCAACACCGTCGCCCACTGGCCGCCCGAATGGATTTACGGACATCGGCCCAGCTTTGCGGATGACGTGGGGGTGTATGTGGATTGGATTCTGGAAAACTGGAAGGAGAAGAGGTCCCCCCGTCTGGCCCTGATGTATTATGATGGACCTTTTGGACGGTCCATTCTGTGGGGGGGGCCGGAATACGCCAAGAGCAGGGGTGTGGAAATTGTTGCCGATGAGCCGGTTGTCCCAATGCCGGTAGACACGTCGAGCCAGCTTCTGCGGATCAAACAGGCCAAGGCGGACTTCATTGTGGGGAACGTTTTAGGTTCTCAGGGGGCCGTCATCCTGAAGGATATGAAAAGGTTGGGACTCGATATTCCGTTTGGAACCTGCGCCGATACGGATGCGGCGGAGCTTGCGTCCATGGCAGGTGACGCCGCCGAAGGGGCCTACTTTATCCTGCCTTGCTATACCCTCTGGGATGAGAGCAGGCCGGCCACCAAATGGACGAATGAGCGTTATCGCCAATATTTCAAAGGAAGGCCGGGATACAATGTGGAGCAGCAGCCGTACCCTGATGGCGTGTGGTATGTGGGCTGGCTGATCGCCACCATTGTGGAAGAAGCCGTTCGATTGGCCCTTGAACAGGTCCCGCCGGCCGAGCTTACCGGCCAGAAGGTGAGAGATCACGGAATCAATCGCATCAAGAATTTCACCTGTCATGGTTTGCAAAAGGCGGTGGAGTACAAGCCCGGCATAGACCACAGGGGAAATGAATACACCGTGATTCATCGGGTAAAGGACTTGAAAGACTCCATGTTTACGGACTGGCGCAAGGCCCCCTGCATTTTGCCTCCATGGATGAAGAAGGAGAAATAACGCCTCCCCCTTGTTTTATGGAAAGGTGAAAGGGATCCAACAGTGCTGACACTCAACAATATCGAGGTGCTCTATCACAACGTGATTCAGGTCCTGCGAGGGGTATCGCTCAAAGTGGCTGCAGGGCAGGTTGTGACCATCCTGGGGGGGAATGGGGCAGGCAAGACAACGACACTGAAGGCCGTCTCGGGGTTGCTCCACACCGAGGAGGGAGAAGTTAGCCACGGGAGCATTGAGTTCCTGGGCGTCCGAATCGACCGCAAGTCGCCCGAGGAGGTTTCCAGAATGGGGATCATCCAGATTCTGGAAGGCCGGCGGGTCCTCGAGCATCTGACGGCGGAGGAGAACCTTCTGGGTGGCGGCCTGATCCGTAAGGACTGGAAAGCAGTCAAAGAGGGGGTGGCCAAGGTTTACGGATATTTCCCGCGCCTTCAGGCTCTCCGCCGGAATACAAGCGGTTACCTGTCCGGAGGGGAGCAACAGATGTTGGTCATTGGCCGCGCCTTGATGTCCAATCCCAAGCTCATGCTTCTGGATGAGCCTTCGATGGGCCTGAGCCCATTGCTGGTGAAGGAGATCTTTGGCATCATCGACAGAATCAACAGGGAGGAAGGGTTGCCGATCCTGCTGGTGGAACAGAACGTGAAGCTAGCCTTGACGATCGCCCATTACGGCTACGTGATGGAAAACGGGCGAATCGTTTTGGACGGACCGGTGGAACAACTCAGGGAGAATGAAGACATCAAGGAGTTTTACCTGGGACTCAGTGCCATTGGGGAGAGGAAGAGCTACCGGGAAGTGAAGCACTACCGCCGGCGAAAGCGTTGGATTGGCTGAAGAGCCCACGATTGGGTCAGGGTTCCTCGTATTCTGCCTCCGTGGATGAAGGACAAATGAAGTTTCTGTGTAGGTCAAATTTGTCAAAACCCGCCACTTTCGTTGAGGGAAGGATTTGCCGAAGTCTTAAAAGCGGCGGTTTGGCGCTTTCGGAATTAAAATGCTCTTTTGACAGGAAAGGAGAATCTCATGCTGAAAAAGAAGTCTCTTTTGAGAGCAGCAGTCATTCTGTCGGTTGTCGGTTTGTCCGTTCTTGTTCTGGGGCAGCAGGCCAAGGCGGAGCCCATGTTGAAAGCTGAGCCGGCAGCAGTGGAGCTGAACCCCAAGGCTCTGGCCGGGGTGAAACTCATTGGCTCGGGATTTCAGGCCGAGGACCGGATCGTGATCGATCTGGTGGGGGCGCCCAAAGGAAAGGATGTGCCCGTGGCCACGGCGGATGCGGACACCTCGGGATCATTTGAAACCACCATGAACATGCTGAGCATCCTTCAGGGGATTTTCAATTTCCGGTTCCAGGGGGGAAAGCCTGTGCCGGATCCAAACAATCCGCCGCTACCCCCCGGGAAATACACCTTGAGGGCATCGAGCTGGGATTCAAAGCTGGAGGCATCGGGTTCCTTTGAGATCACCGCGCCACAAAAAAAGTAAGAGGTCCCCAAGGGATCAGGCAATGGCCTGACCCCTTGAAGCATTCTATTTCTATTTCCAAGCTGGTTTTATCAGGGCAAGGGCGCCTTGATGACTCAGATCGGCGTCCCCATAAAACTGTTGATTTATGCCTTTATTTCTAATAAGATTTAAGAAATTTTTGAAATGGTCCTTGTTTCTCAAGTAAACAAACTTACGTAACGCAAGAGACGGGGGTTCAGGATAAGGAGGTCGTCGCGCCGAGGCGAGGTGCGCTTCGGCGGATGAAATCCGAAGGAAATGAAGTTGTCCGGTAATGGTGCCTTTGGGGCCTGTTAACCGCTAGGATGCCCGAAGCTGGGTGCTCAAGGTTTTAGCTCGTGTCCATCCGTGTACGATTTTCCATTCGTCCCTCCGCAATTTTCAAGCGACTCGAAACCCTCCGGTGAAAAGTGTTCCGACAAATTCTTTGTTCTCCACACAATAAATCTGCATGTTCTGTAGAATGACTGATTCTATCAGATCGAATATGGATCCACAGGGACTCGATAAGGAGGAATAGCTCTGACCAATCCCCCCCAACGGGCTCTGGTCCAGAGATATGTTTGGAAACCAACAAAGCAACATGGAGGAAAGAATGAATATCTACGTGGGGAGTTTGTCATACGAGGTCACCGAGGAGGAGTTGCAGCGAAGTTTCGAGGCCTATGGGCCTGTCGAATCGGTCAAGATCGTAAAGGACAGGTTTACCGGTCAATCGAAGGGGTTCGGTTTTGTGGAGATGCCCGATAGCGGGAATGCACAATCCGCCATCGATGGCCTGGACGGCACCGAAATGAAGGGACGAAAGATTCATGTGAGTAAGGCTCGTTCCCGCTCGGACAACCGGCCACAAGGCAGAGGTCGAGGCCGCGAAAGCGGGGGCGGCAATTGGCGTTACTGATGAATTCGGCGTCCAGCCGGATTGAACCCCCTTCCGGTGAGATCCATAGCCTGGTTTTTCGTCTTGGAAAACCGGGAGGAGGGCCGTTTTCGGACGGAAACCAGCCTGACGCTGCATGAAAGTGCGAATTGTCGGGCCCTGGATCGTTCATTCAGCCCAGTTTCTTGAGGGTGATTGGGGCCGGGTCGCTGAGATTGGTGCCGGGTCTTTACCGGCCGTAAGATTACCTGCATGGCATCCTTTCTTCCGATCTCGTCGGGAAATGGGCTTGGTTCCATGTGCCCTTTGTGCCCAGTTCTTCAATGAGAGCAGGGAGGGAGGGTTTTTCCCGATCGGAGCAAGCCGGCCGCATAAGACATCGGCCGTAAAGGCACCGCTTATTTTCCTTTCGTATCCTTCGTGAAAAGGTAGAGACAGGATACGACGGCAAGGCAGGCTGCACAGATGAGGAAAGCCGTTTTGAAAGCTCCTTGACCGAAAGCGTTCTGAGGATAGAAGTACTGCATAAGATTTCCCAATCCATGGAGGAAGGCTGCCCCTCCCAGAAAGGCGAAAAAATTAATCCCTCCCATGGCCGTCCCCGCCATTTCCGCGGGCATGAGTTCCTTGATTTGTGCGTACATGACCATGCCTGCGCTTCCAAAAAACCCGAAGGCAAAGAAGAGACAGCCCAGTTGCAGGAGTCCGGCACCAGGCGGCAGGAAGGCGAATACCAGCATAAGAACAAGGAGACTGCCGAGTCCGGGAAGGACAATCCATTTGCGCGTCTTAAAGAGGTTGTCTGACAGGGTGCCGAAAAAAGGCCCGCCCAGAATAAAACCGATGTTTGAGGTGAGAATGAGATTGCCTGTGCTCAACGGCGAAAATCCCATGCACTCCATGAGATAAGGGCCTGCCCAGAGGCCCTGAAAAGCAAAAAATATTCCGAATCGGCTGAAACTGGCAAAGGAAATAATCCAATAATCCCGTTTCTGAAATAAAAGCCGGAGGCCCGGTAGGACATTTCGGAGGCTCCTCGATGTCTCCTGTGGTTTCCCACCAAAAGGGGTCTCATGGGGCTTGTCACGGACCGCAAGGAAAAAGAGCGCTGCGGCAACAAAGGTGATCGCTGCAAAGACGTGAAAAACATCTCGCCACCCCATTGCGCCCGCCATCAGCACCAGCGGCGTTGTGGAGGTCAGGCTGCCCACCGAACCGATGGAGACCACGAAGGCCGAAAGGGTGGCAAATCTCAAGGGGCTGAACCAGAGGGTTAAGAGCTTGAAACTTCCCATGAGGTTACATGCCATCCCGATGCCGAGAAGGCCTCTGCCCAGCGCAGACATCCCCAGACCATCGGACAGGGCGAAGACCACAACCCCGATGACGGCAACGAGGGTCAGAACGGTCATGGTCATCCTGGGCCCGACATGATCCAGAAGAACCCCCATGGGGAGCTGGGCCACGGCGAAGGTGTAAAAAAAGATTGCGGACAGGAGACCGAGCCCTCTTGCATCCAGAGACAAGTCCATTAGGAGCTGCGGGGTGATCACCGCAATGGAGGTCTTGTAAAACTGAGACAGAACAAAGAGCAGCGTCGTCGCTGCGAAAACGATCCAGCTGCGAGGGATTCTACGTTTCATGGGCCATGGAAGGGGAAATCGCTTTGAGTAGCGTTTTTAAGGCGGCACGCCATGGGTCGCACCGACGCCTCCAACAAGGGTGAGAGATTCTCGTAAGCCACATTCAGGCTGCTCTCCGGGTTCGGTCAGGCCGCCGGGTCATTTGTCCGAACTTTTCTTGGACTTGAGCCACAGCTTGGCCATGTTGTTGAGAAGCTCCAGGACGTCTGCGGGCGTGGAATCTCCACGGAACTCCTTGTAGAGCGTGGCGACATTGACAACGATTCGCTCAGCTTCCGTCAAATGTGAATAGGGCCCCATGGGGATGTCCTCCGCCGCCTCATCCACCGACATGCCTGCCTCGTAGCGCTTCCGGACCTCCGTCATGAGGTACTCCCAGTATCCCTTCACCGCCTTGACCCCTTCCTTATTTGTGATGGGACCATGGCCGGGCACAATGGTCTCAGCGTCCATACCAAGGATCAGGTCGCACGCCTTGATCCAGTTGGCGACGGGGCCGGCCCACATGATCGGCGCTCCGCCGATGAAAAGGATGTCCCCGGCAAACACGATCCGATCCTGCGGCAGATAAACGATGCAATCGCCTGCCGTGTGGGCCGGGCCCACCTGGATCAGTTGCACGTTCTTGAGCCCCACCTTGAGATCCAACGAGCCTTCGAAGGTTCGGGTCGGAAGGAGGGGATTCAAACCATCAAACTTGAAGGAACCAAAACAGTGGAGAAAATAAGTCCCCGTGTCGCCCATGGTGGGGGCCGCCTTGATCAAATCAGCCAGCATCTGCGGCTGAGCGGCTGCCATCTCTTCGGCACACGCATTGGTGGTGATGATTTCAGCCCCTTTGACCAATTCATTCCCATAAAAATGGTCCCCGTTTCCATGGGTGATTACGAGAGAATCAATGGACGCCGCGGAAGGTTCTCTCTCACGCATGGCTTGGAGCATATCCCCTGTGGATTCCAGGTCAAACAGGGTGTCGATGAGCAAGGAAGCACCACGGTCCACAACGAGACCTGCGTTACTCAAGCCCCAGGATCCGTCCGGAGAGAGGTAGGCGTAAACGCCATCTCCGATTTGGTGCAGCCCCTTGGTGTATTGCCGGGTTTTCACTGGAAAAGCCCTCCTTTTTTAAACTTCCCGCACGGCCACATGCAGGGAGGATTGCCGCCTCTGTTGTCTCAGATAGAAACCCGAAACCGTCGCTCCCAGAGCAGGTGTCCGTCCCGGATGTTTTGCCTTTATAAGGGATTTTATTCTCTTTGTCATCTAGTTCGTTCCTAATCAGAAGGCTTCCAAGAAATCCCTCCCCCCTCTTGATCTCCATTTCCTTTTGGAGCATGGGTGTGGTATACGACTAAGCGATGTCGTATGGCCTTCATGCGGAGAAGCACGGAATCATACCTTCCCGCAAGAGGAAGAAACAAGGGTGGGTGCGAGGTAAGCCGGAGGCCGTGAGGGAGATCATGTGGCGATTGGCTGGGGGTGCGCGGGAATGAGGGAATGGGCAGGAGAAAAGAAGGAAATTTTCTACGGATGGTGGATCGTGGCTGGATGTTTCATCCTCCTTTTTCTCATGTCCGGAGCGGGCTTTTACTCTTTCAGCATCTTCATCAAGCCTCTTGAGGAAGAGTTTGGTTGGAGCAGGGCCTCCATTTCCCTGGCCATGTCCATCTATTTCATCCTGGGAGGGCTCAGCGGGCCCTTCGTGGGCAAGTGGACACAGACCCATGGACCCAGGAAGGTGATGACGTTGAGTGCTCTGGGCTTTGGAACCTGTTTCGTCCTTGTGGGTTTGACGCAGAGCTTGTGGTATTTCTATGCGATTTATGGCCTGCTGGCCGTGCTCCACTCTGGAATGGCTTTTATACCGGTAAGCACCGTGCTCGCCAGGTGGTTTATCAGGAAACGGGGCAGGGCCATTGGTTTTGCCATGGTGGGTATAGCCACAGGCGGGCTGGTGCTGGCTCCGGTCGTGGGACTGATTACCGCGCACTTCAACTGGAGGATTTCCTTCGTCTTTCTGGGCGTGCTCGTATGGGTCATGGCTCTGCCAGTGACCCTTTTTATCATGAAAGGCAGCCCTGGAGAGATGGGGCTCCCGCCGGACGGGGATGCCTCCGGATCGAGGGAGACACCGGATTTGTCCCATGGATCCGAGAGCCCGCCTTCGGCCGTGGAAAAACAAGGATGGCCGCTTCTGGCGGCACTCAAAACGAAGGCTTTCTGGTGGATAGGGGCCGCTTATGTCTTGGCGCCCCTAGCGCAAATGGGCGTGCTCCAGCATCAAGTGCCCATAATCATGGAGGCCGGTGTGTCGCAGGCTGCGGCAGCGACCGCCCTGGGGTTGACTTCCGGCATAGGTGGGCTGGGCAAGCTTGCTTTTGGCCGGGTATCGGAGGCGATCCCGATCCAATACGCAGTCCTGATTTGTTTCGCTCTGCAAGCACTGGGGGTGCTATTTCTTCTCCACACCGATACCCTTGCCATGGTTTGGGTCTACGTGGGTGTTTACGGCTTTGCCATGGGGGGCGTGATTGTTCTCCTGCCACTCCTTGTGGGTCATTTCTTCGGCCTCGCCTCATTTGGGGTCATCCTGGGGACCTTGTCCATGACGCAGGCACTGGGAGGATCTATCGGTGCTGTTTTCTCCGGTCTCGTTTATGACAGGCTGGGGAGTTATGATCATGCCCTTTTCGCTTTCATAGGGATTTACCTGTTCGCCATCCTGGCCATTTTCCTGGCGGGAAGAGCCAGACCTTATGAACTCCTGGCCCGTTGACCGGTTCATTTTTTCGAGGAGGGGAAAAAGCTTGATGACAAAGCGGGAATCATTCCGTAGTATGGAGGCGGCTCCAGGAAGCACACCGGCTTTCTGTGGCTGAACCCAAGGCAGATCATGAAAGGAGGTTATTCATGGCACTCAATCTGGATCTCATTGGAAAAAAGACACAGCCCCATCCCTTCACCTACACCCAGGACACCGTGATTCTCTACGCCCTTGGCATCGGGGCGGGTGTGGAAAAGGAACTGGACTTTCTCTACGAAAAAAACCTGAAGGTGTTTCCAACCTTTGCGGTCATCCCCTATGTGCCGGCGATCGTGCCCTTGATGATGGACTCAAAGCTCAACCTGTTTGCCTTGCTCCACGGTGAGCAGAAGATTGTGCTTCACAACCCCATCCCCGCCTCAGGGACCATCCATTCAACGGGGGTGTGGAGCTCCGTTTACGACAAGGGGGACAAGGGGGCCGTGATGAACCTGGATTTCGAGACCCGGGATGACAAAGGCGCCCTTCTTTTTGAAAACAGGACCGTCCTTGTGGATCGAAGCGCAGGCAACTTCGGCGGCGACAGGGGACCCAAAGCCGAGGTGCTGGCGCCCCCGGAAGGGAAGGCTCCGGATTTTCGCGTGGAAGAAGTCACTTCCCGTGACCAGGCCGCCCTTTACAGGCTCAGCGGAGACAAGAACCCTCTTCATATCGAGCCGGAGTTCGCAAAGCTGGGAGGCTTCGACCGCCCCATTCTTCATGGTCTTTGCACGTACGGCTTCACCGGGCGGGCGATTCTCCACAGTGTATGCGGGAGTGATCCGGCCCGGTTCAAATCCTTTTCCGCCCGGTTTATGGGGGTTGTCTTCCCCGGGGACACCCTGACGATCGAGGGTTGGCAGGCGGAAAAGGGCAAGTACCTCGTCCAGACAAAGACCCAGGATGGGCGAGTCGTTTTGGGGAGCGCCCTGGCAGAGGTCGCCTAACCCGGGCGATTCATGAGGAATACCCTGGAAACTTCGCCAGGAATGCCTGGAAGGGGGTGGTTTGTGCAAACTCCAACCGTGCCCATGCATTCAGCCATCCCCTGGCGCTCGGGAGGAGCAGCGGGTGAAACGGGAAGCCGTCAATAAGTTCGTCCTTTTACTGCTGGTTCTCTTCATCTCGGCCATTTTTTTGTCCATGATTTACCATTTCCTGATGGCCATGTTTCTGGCCGGTATTTTTTCGGCCCTGGCCCATCCCCTATACTGCCGCTTGGAACGCTGGTTTCGCGGCCGCCGCGCCCTGGCGTCTTTTGGAACGCTTCTTCTGATTGTGCTCGTGATCCTGCTGCCGCTGGGCGGGCTTCTGGGAATCGTGACCACCCAGGCCATAAAAGTGGGCCAGTCCGTGAAGCCGTGGGTAGAGAAACAGTTGTCCCAACCAGCCCCCTTTTCCCATGTGTTGGAATCCCTCCCTTTCTACGATCGGATCGAGCCCTACAAGGAGCCGATCCTAAAGAAAGCAGGAGAAATCGTCGGGTGGATCAGCAGTTTCCTCATCGACAGCCTTTCCTCGTTTACGGTGGTGACGGTGAATTTTGTCTTCACGGGTTTCCTTCTTCTCTACACCATGTTCTTCTTTCTCATGGACGGGGAGAAGCTCCTTTCCAAAATGCTCTACTATTTGCCACTGGAGGACAAGGATGAGCGCCGACTGCTTGCTAGGTTCACGTCCGTCACCCGTGCCACCTTGAAAGGCACGCTGGTGATCGGCGTGCTGCAGGGAGGGTTGGCGGGAGTGGGTTTTGCGGTGGTGGGAGTGCCCAGTGCGGTGTTCTGGGGTGCGATCATGGCGGTGCTGTCGATCATTCCCGGCATCGGCAGCGGTCTTGTCTGGTTTCCGGCAGCGGTCATTCTGGCCGCCAGCGGCCACTATTTCAAGGCCGTTGGTCTGGCTCTGTTCTGTGGGCTGGTTGTGGGGACACTTGACAATGTGCTTCGCCCTCGCCTGGTCGGCAGGGACACTGAGATGCATGATTTACTGATTTTCCTTGGGACGCTGGGAGGGATTTTTCTCTTCGGCTTATTGGGGTTCATTATCGGCCCGATTGTGGCTGCGCTGTTTGTGACAGTCTGGGATATTTACGGTGTTGCGTTTCGGGACGTTTTGCCGGAGGTGGGGGCAACTCTTGGAGATCTGCGCGGGGGGGTTGACGAGGAGGCACCGCTGACCAAAATCGGAGACGCCCAGGAAGAGGATAAAACCCAGGCGTAGGAATGGCCTTGGCGTGTGAATGATCTCGATCCCTGGAAGGAATTTCGGGGTCGCTCCAACAGGAGGGAACAGGATGAAAGTGGAAGCAAAACTGAAGGAAATGGGCCTTGAACTTCCACCGGCTGTCACTCCGGTGGCAAACTATGTTCCCACCGTGACGACGGGCAACCTGGTCTTCGTTTCCGGTCACGGCCCGGTGCGCAGCGACGGGTCAAGGATCTCGGGAAAGGTGGGTGCGGATCTCACCTTAGATCAAGGCTACGAGGCTGCGCGGCAGGTGGCGCTGGTATTGCTCGCATCGTTGAGAAACGAAATAGGGGATCTGGATAGGGTGCGGCGGGTGGTGAAACTTCTCGGCATGGTCAATTGCACCCCCGACTTCGTGAACCAGCCCGAAGTCATCAACGGCGCCTCCGATCTGCTGGTGGAGATTTACGGAGAAAAGGGAAAGCACGCTCGGTCTGCCGTGGGTATGAACTCCCTGCCACGGAATATTGCCGTGGAAATAGAAATGATCGTGGAACTGGAGAATTGAGCCGGATCCGCTCACTCCCGCTCGCGAGCGGATCAATAAAAAATCGTGACTGTTCGATGGTAGGGTTTCGACCTGAATTCGTCCTGTTGGCCCAGGTTCCAAAGCACCCAGTCGATCTCAAAAGCCCTCAGGTCTTTTCCCAGGCGCTCAAGCTCGCGGTGGATCAGTTCAACGGCGCAAACGGTATTGGCACGGATTTCCACCTCTTCCGGGCCTCCTGCCGCGAGGAAAATCCGCCTGTCCACCTTTTCTGCCAGATCCCGGGTATAGCGCAGGACCCCTAGATGGCGGAGAACTTGTGGGAGCTTATAGTCGGCAAAGGTGGTGAGTTGATCCATATCCTTAAACCGCCCCCACTTCTCGCCCTTGAAGGCGCCATGGAGGTCCGCGGCGAGGATTTGTGCCCGTTTGTAAAAGAAGACCTTTTGCCCCTCATATTCTGAAACATCGCGAAAGGAGGTGAGATACTCAGCCAGCAATCTGGTCAGTCTTATGGCCGAGTTGCCCGCCGCCTCCACAAGCCTGGTTGCCTTCCCCTGGAAATGCCTGAGCAACACCAGTCCCAATTCATTAAGACTACCAAGACGATCCTCCATGAGTTGAAGCTCTCCCCGTCCCACCAGAGCCTTTTTCAGCTCTCCGAGAGAGAGGTTCGCCAGATAGTCGGGCTGGAGGATCGGTATGCCCGATTCCACGGATTTTTTGATGGAAGCTGCAAGCCCGTAGTAACCGGAGAGCTTTTCCGGGCCGTATTCGATCTCCCATCGCTCCTTTCCCCGGGCGGGCCAGAAGCAAAAGTTGAGGCTGTCCACCACAAGGAGGTATGCGACCGTCTGTTCTCCTTCGTCAATGTAGTGATATGCGAAATCCCATGTCGCCGGTTCAATGGTGCCTGTTGCCAGATTCTCCGAGAAGCGGCGGAGAGCTTTCTCGTCGATTTGGACTCTTCGACTCTTCTCTCTCACTTCCATGGATGTTTCAAGAACTTCGCACATGGTCTCTGACCGAAGAGCGGCTTTCCTGGCCGGTACGGGCCGTTGTCTTACCCTTTCCTATTTTCAAAAAGCTTCCGCACGGATCGTGAAGGGTTTATTGCGTTGAAAACGGGCCTCCCCCCTGCTATATTGGCGAAAGAGATGAGGCCAGTCAAGATGTGTCCGGCATAGAAGGAAATTTTACGTTTCCTTTTCGGGAGGATCCTCATGTACGAAAAAAATAACGTGAAGGGTGCGATCTCTCCGGGATGGCAGGAGCTTTCAAGATGGAGCTACGGCAAAGCGAAAAAGCTTTTGTTTCGGTCCCTCTGGCTTGGAGCTGTTTTTGGCGCCGGTTTTGTGAGCTTATCCCCGATGGCCGGCGCCGCACCCTTTGCCTATGTTTCGAACGCGACCGATAACATCGTTTCGGTCATCGACGCGGCCACCAATACCGAAGTGCGAACCATCCCCGTCGGTGCCTCTCCAAACGGTGTGGCCGTCCACCCGGCAGGCACCTTTGTGTATGTGGCCAACACGAACGCCAATGACGTTTCCGTCATCAGTACCGCCACCAATGCCGTTGTGGCCACCGTTGGGGTGGGGGGAGCCCCTTACGGTGTGGCCGTGCACCCGGCAGGCACCTTTGTGTACGTGACCAACTTCAACACCGACGATGTTTCGGTTATCGATACCGCGACCAATACCGTAACAAGGACCATATCTGTAGGAAGCGGTCCCAGTGGTGTGGCGGCGGATACGGCGGGGAGTTTTGTGTATGTGGCAAGCACGAACAGTGACACCGTAACGATGATCAACGCGGCCACCAATACCGTGGTGCGAACCATCCCTGTCGGTGGGGCCCCCAACGGCGTGGACGTCCACCCTGCCGGCACTTTTGTGTATGTGGCAAACAGGAACTCCAATAGCGTTTCGGTCATCAGCACGGCGACCAATACCGTCGCGGCCACTGTCCCGGTGGGAGGAGCCCCGTACGATGTGAAGGTTCTTCCCACAGGGACCTTTGCCTATTGTTCAAACAGGAACAGCAATAGTGTCTCCGTAATTGAAACCTCCGGCAATACCCTCGTCCATACCATTGCGGTGGACGGGGCGCCCAGCGGGGTCGCCGCCCATCCCGAGGGCACCTTTGTCTACGTGGCGAATCAAAACTCAAATACCGTTTCCGTGATCGATGCGGCCACAGGTCTCGTTTCTGCCACGGTGAATGTGGGACTCCGCCCCATTGAGGTGGCCTTGATCGGGCCGACGCTGGCAGATCTGGCAGTTGAAAAGACGGTGAGCAGCACTTCCGCCGAAGAGGGAGACTCGATCGCTTACACGATCACGGTCACCAACAACGGTCCGAAGGATGCCACGGGCGTGAAGCTGACGGACAAATTGGCAGACCAAGTGAGCCATTTGAGCGACGATTCAGGGGGATCCTATGATTCCTCCACAGGGATCTGGGACGTGGGAGGCCTTGCCAGGGGTGGATCCGCTTTTCTGCGGATCAGTGTGAGCCTCGACCAGACCGGCAACGTGATCAACACCGCCGGTGTGAGCGCATCGGATCAGGTTGACCCCCTTCAGAGCAACAATGAAAGCAGCGTGGAAGTGAGGATCTTTGGAACCGGTGACGATGGAGACGGAGGTTGTTTCATCAGCACATCCGTTCGATCCTTCGAACCGCGTCAATTCATGCCCCATGGTGCTTGTCGGAACAAAGCGGAGGAAGCGGAGCATCCTGGCGAAGGGGAGTGAAATTGTCGCGATGAGGGTGCCTGGCATGGATGATGCGGCCCTTTTTCAGTTCCTTGTGGATAACGGCATCCGGTGGGTTCAATCCCAGCGGGATGAACACCGTCCAACAGCCCGGGGTCTGGTTGAATCCGAGAGGTCCCAACTCTCCCTCTTCATCCCCCCCGCGGTGCTTGATTCGGCCAGGATTCAGTTTGTCCCCGTGATTGAAAATCCCCCATTCTATTCGACTCTTTCCGGTAGAGGGATCCCCCGGCTTCTGGATTTCACGTGGGCGGTCGGTATCACCTTCAAGGATACCATCATCATCTCGAAGAGGTTTGCACCGCCTTCCGCAGGATGGATGTCCCTCGTCTTTCACGAGATGGTCCATGTGGTTCAATATCACCTGCTCGGACTGGAGGTCTTCATCAGGCGGTATATTCGGGGGTGGGTCGACAGCGGCTTTGACTATTACGCCGTCCCCTTGGAAATGGATGCCTACGAGCTTCAGCGGCGGTATGAAAGAGATTCGCCGGGTTTCTCCCTGGTGGAGGAGGTTTCCAGGAGACTTGGCAAAGGAGAGGGGATGGGAGAGGGCCCATGAAAAAATACGATCTTATCTGCATGGGAACCGGTTCCGCTATGAATATCATTGAGCCCATGATCGATACGGACCCGGAAATCAAAATTGCAGTGATCGACAAGGATGATCCGGGAGGAATCTGCTTGACGCGAGGATGCATCCCCAGCAAGCTTCTTCTTTACCCCGCGGAGCTGGTGAGGCTGACGCAAGGGGCGAAGGATCTGGGCATTCCCGTGGAGACGGGGCGTATCGATTTTGAAGGGATCATGGAGAGGATGAGGTCGATCATTGGAAGAGACATCGACCAGATTCGCGCGGGACTCTCCCAGTCGGAAAATGTGGATTACTACCGGGCGGTGGCGGAGTTCATCGGCCCCTACCAGCTTCGCGTGGGCGACATGAGCATCACTTCGGACATGATTTTTCTTTGCCTGGGATCGAAGCCTCTGATTCCGCCCGTCAAGGGACTCCATGACACAGGGTACGATACCAGCGATACCATCTTGAACCTGGAGAAGCTTCCGGCCAGTCTGATCATTCTGGGCGGTGGTTATATCGCAGCAGAATACGGGCATTTCTTTTCAGCCATGGGTTCGGAGGTGACCGTTATTGGAAGGAATCCACGCTTCCTGCCCGCAGAAGAGCCTGAGGTGTCGGAATTGGCCCTTAAAGAGATGTCGAAGCACATGACCATCGTGACCCACCACCAGGTGGAGGAAGTGGAAAGGAGTTCTTCGGGGAAGGTGAGGGTTACGGCCAGAGACGGAAGGACGGGAAAAACGGACACCTTCACGGCGGATCGGGTACTCGTGGCCACAGGACGGGCGAGCAATGCCGAGATCCTCCGTCCGGACAAGGCGGGCATAGAGACGGATGAAAAAGGATGGATCGTGGTCAATGAACATCTCGAAACCTCAAAGCCCAATATCTGGGCCTTCGGTGATGCGACCGGAAAACACATGTTCAAACATGTGGCCAATTATGAATCCAAGGTGGTGCTCTACAATGCAGTTCTGGGGGAAAAGGTCACCGCGGATTACCATGCGGTTCCCCACGCGGTATTCTCCCATCCCGAAATCGCCTCCGTGGGTCTCAAGGAAGCGGAAGCGGTTACGCTCCTTGGCGAGGACAGGGTGCTCATCGGTTTTCAAAGGTATCGCGATACCGCCAAGGGAGAAGCCATGGGAGCAAGGGACGAGTTTGTCAAGGTGGTCATGGAAAATGGGTCGGGCAGAATTCTGGGCGCCCATATCATCGGGCCTCAGGCTTCGGTGCTCATCCAGGAGATCATCACTCTGATGTACACGAGCGACCGGACAATAGCGCCTATCCGGGAAGGAATGCACATCCATCCCTCCCTGAGCGAGGTTGTGGAAAGAGCGTTCGTCTCCCTCATGAGGCCCCGTGAGTACCAACATCTACTAAAGGAAGGTTTTTCAGCAATAATTCAGGCCTAATTTAATATACACCTCTCATTTGAATGAGAAGCTCAGCGCATGGTCGTTAAGCCAGGGACAATGGGGATCGATGTGTTGTGCGTCGAGCTTTTGCTGGAGCTGGCTGA